>Ga0214921_10011969_pt1 | contig 10454 bp, 5 predicted proteins | sample LL1505_MetaG_FD_177992 | JGI IMG/M metagenome (GOLD analysis project Ga0214921, IMG submission 177992) | Freshwater microbial communities from Lake Lanier, Atlanta, Georgia, United States - LL-1505 | ecosystem: Environmental > Aquatic > Freshwater > Lake | place: USA: Georgia | collected 2015-05-28
TTTTTCACCAAACTTCATCGCCACATCTTTGAGGCGCAATGGATGCGCTCCAGATTGCTCAACCCCCGCAAATGAAAAGTGTACCGTAGGCAACACTGGCGGAATTTCGATAACTTCCATATTGTCCAACTTGCGTTGCAAACTACGTGCAAATGCCGCCTTGGAAGCCTTGGCTCTAAACTTAGAAATAAGCTCTTCTTTGCGCTCAATGTCTCGCTGCTGAAGCTTTGAAGCTTGAATCAGACGCTCACGGTCAGCATCTTTTTGTTCAACATATTTGGAGTAGTTACCCTTAAACCAGGTAATATCCCCGCCTTCAACTTCTAAGACCTCGTTACATGCATGATCTAAGAAATAACGATCGTGCGTAACCAAAAGATATGACTTAACGTCGGTTTTAAGGAATTTTAAGAACCATTCTTTTGCCACAATATCCAAGTGGTTAGTTGGTTCGTCAAAGCAATAAAAATCGGCCTTCTGCAATAAAAGTTTTGCTAGAACAAGCCGCATTTTCCAGCCCGTACTGAGCTCAGCAACCGATTGTTTTTGTTTTGCGTCATCAAATCCCAACCCTGCAAGCACTTGAATTGTTCGCTTAAGAGCTGTGTGTTTATCTGCAGTAGCAAGTCGTTCATGCAGAGCGGCATACCGCTCAATGTCATCCATCTCGTACAGCTCACCAGCCTCAATAAGCGCTTCAAGCTTTTTAAGCTCACTTAAATCGCGATCCAGCTCATCAAATACAGAAAACGCTTCCTCAAAGACAGTTTTCTCAGAAACAAGAACAACTTCTTGCGGCAAATAAGCAAACCGCTTGCCATTTTCGATAGAAATGCTTCCCGCATCTGCCTTTTCATACCCTGCAAGAACCCGTAAAAGAGTGGATTTTCCCGCACCATTACGGCCCACAAGACCCAACGACATGCCTTGTTTTAAAGAAAAAGAAACATTATCAAAAACTTGCTGCGATCCATACCGCAAAGAAAGTCCCGCTACCAATATCATAGAGTGTGCTCAAATAAACGCGTGTTATAAAAAAGAATATCTCCCAGTATAAACACGCGTTCAAGAAACTCCAATCGCGGGTATTACAATGGTGGCAGTGGCGGCAATGGTGGCAATTCTGGCAAAGGAGGAAGCGCTGGTAAGGCTGTAGCTGGAGCTGCACTTGAAGCAACAGGAGCCGGAGCAGGCGCTGCTAGCGCATCAAACGCAGGTGTTGCGGATGGCGCAGGAGCTTCACTTGCAACAGGCAACGACTGAGGAGCAGGCGCAATATCAAGCACTGGCGCAGGAACAGCTGGAGCTGCAGGCGCAACCAAAGAGGTATCTGCAGGCAACGATGGCAACTCTGGTGCTGCACTTGGGGTTATTGGTGCTGGCGCTACTGCAGGAGCTACCACAGGGGTAGTTGCAACCGCATCAGGCATACTTGGAGCGGGAACAATAGGCATTGCAGGCATCGGCGTCAGTGTGGGTGTAACAGAAGGACTCACAGAAGCTTGAGAAACAGGAGCGCTGAGCGTATCAGGCACAGGTGAGGCAGAAGGCGAAGCTGGCAAAGAAACAGCGGCTTGCGACGGCTTGGCATCACTTTTGCCACTCGCATCCTTGTCTTCTGTAGAAATCTTAACCATTGCAGCAGCAACCGATGTTTTCAATAAGTCTTGATTCAGAACATCTTTGTCATCTTTTTTATCGCCATCTTTGTTTTTATCTTTTATATCTGATTTCTCGGAAGAGCCATCCTTGGCAACAATCTCGCCTTGTAACGCTTCGTATTTACTTTTTAAATTAAGATAAGACCGCTGCACGCTGCCAAGTTTATCAAACATACCATACAAAATTTCCTTATCTCTGCGAGATAGGGTTATTTTTCTTAAATCATCGTCAATCATTTTAAGATCCCGGAGCGTCTCATCCGGTTTTGGACCCGCTATCGCAAGCGTTGTTAAAAAACAACCGAAAAAGCCCAGCACTCTTTTTCTTAATACCATAACCAAACTCCTCAAGGTGCCACCGTGAGCTCCCTTTTATTTCTTTTGAATCAACCTAGGCCGTATCATGAAGACCAATGCATGCATCTTTTGATCCCGGGTAGCTATGTATTTTTATAAAAAAATTGCCTTAATCATTGTTGCATACAGTTACGCCTTCACCTCTCGCTCAGCGCATGTTGAAACTCTTTTTGCACCAGATGATAGACCCACCACTCGGCTAATTAAAGAAATCAATGAAACACGCCACACAATATTGGCTGCAATCTACTACATCTCCGATTCAAATATCATCAAAGCGCTTATCGATGCACACAACAGACGCGTCCAAGTACGCATCATCTCAGACGAACAAACAAGCAACACCTGCTATAGCAAAGTAAAATTGCTCCACGCAAGCGGCATTCCCGTGTTTATTCCGCGAAGCCCAACCACTCCATCTACCCCAGCAACACGTGCTGGATTTGTAAGGCACCGGCTCATGCACGATAAATTTGCCATTCTGGACCATAAAATTTGGACAGGGTCATTCAACTGGACCGTAGGAGCCAATGTCTTTAATTATGAAAATGTAGTGATCATTCACGATGATTCCATGAATCACGCAAAATTTTGTAATCGTTTTTTTGCTATGGAAAAACAGTGCGTTCCGTACACCCCTCAGGTAAAAAGCATAATGCCGTGGCTTGATCTATGCCAAGCTGTGCATGCACCCGCCTACCCAGAATTGCTGCCGTCGTTGTAAAAAACGTACCAATTAATCAGCATCCTGTGGCAAGGTATCAAGTAATTCAATTAATGCTTGCATATCTGCCGGCACAGGTGCTTTGTAGGAATGAGTCTTTCCTGCGTAATAAAATTCCAATTCAGCTGCGTGAAGAGCTTGGCGGTTAATCAGTTTAGATTCAACGCCATACACCGTGTCACCAAGGACACCATGTCCTATTGCGGCACAATGCACACGAATTTGGTGCGTTCGGCCCGTAAAAATTTGTACTTCTAACAAGGTGCTACCCTCAAGGTACTTGAGTACGGCATACGCTGAATGAGCAGGTTTGCCATCAAGGGTTTGATGCGACATTTTGGTGGGCACCGTCAAATGACGACCAATCGGGAAAGTTATTTGGCCATTACGCGGCGGATGTCCCCGCACCACAACATGGTATTTTTTTGTAATTTTTCTGTCTTGAAACAACTTGGAAAGCCCTGCTTTACCGGGCTCATTCCGCGCAATAAGCAGCAATCCGCTAGTGGCTTCATCAAGCCGATGGACAATGCCTGGACGATCATCTGTTTTAAGGAGCTCTTCAAGCTCTTTAAATTTATACAACAACCCATTAACCAGTGTAATTTCTTGGCTACGATTCGCCGGCGCATGCACCAACAACCCGGCAGGTTTATTAATTACTATGAAATCTGGCTGAACGTCCACTACTTCAAAATCAACCGGATATGGGGTCAAATTGAATCCAGGGCGAGGCTGATGCCCAAAGACAACTACATCACCAGGCTTTAAAGCTTCTTTGACGCTCGTTTGTTTTCTGCCGTTGAGCGTTACACCACCAGTTCTGATACGTTCCTGCACATACGTGCGAGAATAATCTGGCAGCATTTGAGCCAAAAATTTATCCAGACGCGCCCAGTCTTCTTGAACAACAAAAGATGTTTTTTCTTCACCAGACATGCACAGTCCTACATATTTTTAGCTACAGTTACCCTCAAGTAGGCAGAATAGCAAAAATATACAGGTCCCTCAAAGCCTAGCAGACCGATGGCGCTACAGCGCGTTCGACTGCACTCAGGTCATCAGCGCTTAAAGTGTTTTTAAGACGCTTATGCAACAACCCACAACACTCACTCCCTACCGAGCTTTGCGCAAGCACTGTAGTTAAGGGGAGGTTGCGTGCAACAGACCAGAACCCATGAGCAAACCCGCCTTTTGCCTCAAGCGCAGCTGCAGGTTCTGCAACAAGCTTTGAAAGGCCCAGATTATTCAAGATGGGATGGTTTGTTGGTTGAACAGTGTCAACACCAAGAGCAAAATCATTAGCCACCAGATGAACTCCTTCACCAATCAACCATGGACTCAGCCCATCCTGCGGTCGACGGATATTCAAGAAAAATTCAGATGAAGCTGCAAGCGTAACATGAGGATCTGATGAAACATCATACACCGGTGCAGATTCACGACTGACGCCAAGACACTCACCTGTTGCCAGATTACGCAAGCGCATACGAGCCACTGGTTTTACAGGGGCATTGAGACGCTCGGTCCACGATTCCCCTTCAACCAGCCACCATGCAGACAGAAACTCTCCCGAAAAATCACCGCTCTTAATGGTGCGCGCACAAGGAAACGCCTTGCCATTATGAACAGATCTAATTTCTGGCGCATCACAGGACGCTAACGCGATGGTTGGCCTTAATGGATCTACCAACATCACCAATGACCCAAAACCAACGTGTCGCGCATTTGGAACGTCAGCAAGGAAATGATACACCTGATCCTTTTCTTCAAAAGATCTCGATTGAATGGTCAATGACGGTGGTACCACTGGCGCCTTAGATACGGATCGTGATAATAGCCCTTGTTTTTCATTTTTTGGCGGAAAGCAAAGCACGCTACCGTTAATTACGTTCTGCGCCATGCCGCCAATAACCAACATTTTTTGAGCATCAGAATAGGCATAATCACTCACCGTACAGACGCCGCCAGCATTTGCATCTACAGAATCTGCAACCGAGAGCACGCCATCATTAAACGCATACGCTCGCAAGCCAACCCCTGAATACAAAGACGGGTCACACATAACAAACAAATACGAGCCATCCGCAGACCACTTCATTGATGAAATGCGTGAGCCAACTTGAATGCGCTGGATAAGCAAAATGCCTTCTGTTTGTGGATTGTAAGCAAACAACACCAGCAAATTGGGCTCAACAAGTGAACGAGCTATAAAATAAAAATACTGAGGATTCCACTGAGCATCACACAGTCGGTCTTTAAAATGAGCAACCGAATACGCTCCGGCTGGTGCATTTCTTTTCGTAAGACGAATATACGGATAATCAGAATGACTGGTGAGATAACACGAAAGATCAAATGATAATGATGCAGTGTTTACTTTCTTAAACCCAGGATAGATACGCTCTTCCAGCTCAAATCTAAAGCCCTCTGCATGCCATACGAAAACAAAGCACTCACCTGCATGCACAACACACAAACGAGAAAAATCTGAAGACCAAAATGCTTGATGAGCAACCCCAAAAAACGAAGGGGTTTTATGAATAGTTGAATGATACACAGCTGTTTTTTCTACCGGGTTATACACGTACAACAATGCTGCTGCCTTTTTACCATTGCGCGCATTTCCACCAAGAATAAACGTTTGAAATGACGAACCCCACACCACGTAGGTCGCCTTAAAATCAGGAATCTCATCATAGGACACCGCAATTTCAACTTCTTTGTTTAGCTGCAACTCTGACGCGGTAAATGAAAAAATCAAAACAGATTGCACCTCGTTTTTGATAGCCAAGCAAATAAGATACTTGCCGGAAGAATCCCACTGAACACTGGTGATATTTTCATATGTATCGCCCAAAATCCACGTAGCCGACTGAGGATCCGTGACCGTTTTTAGCGCCAAGGTAGGTGAAGCTTCATGGCGTGCTGCAAGCTCTTGCTGGACATCGAATTGCAACTTCATGAGCTCTGACATTTTATTCAGGTCAATGTCCGGGCCAAATCCATTTTTCCTTAAATCTTGCGCACCAAATAACCGCAAAAGGTAATTGGTGTGAATAATTACCGACGACAATTGACTGCGTGAGCATGTTCCGACATCTTCGCCTAACGATTTAAGCGCAGCCCATCTCACAAACGCATTGCACATGGATGCACTTGCAGTATCACGCGCAAAGACTTTTTGCGGGATATCATGTTGCGTTACTTCTTTGACCTCAACATAGCGTTTGTATTCATCACAAAAGCGCTGATACCGCAAATCACCTTTAAGTTTAGCTGCATCGTCAGCTGTAAACATATAATGGTTATTATGCTCAAGCGTTCTTAGGCACTCGTCAAAAAACGTTTGCGGTTCCTGAGCGTGAACAAGCGAACTTGCAAACAAAACAAAAACATTAAGAACAAGACACCACAAGATTTGTTTTAATCGCACGTTCATACACGTAAAAACCTCATTTAGACCGCTAGAATACCTGAAGCGTACTTAAAAAAACTTTATAAATTCAAGGGACCCCTAATGATCTCTTTTAAATTTCAAATTTTATTTGTTCCGGCGCCGACCGCTCATTACGACTCGGTTTTACATCATTCTCATTATTTAACGGAACAGACTGAACAGGACTCATTGGACTAAACTCATCAGAGCCCCATTCGCTCGGTTCTGCCGTAGAAATAAGCCCAGGAATAAGCGTTTTTTTGAGCGGAGGAGCAAACGCAGGAGGAGTCGTTAACACAACCTGTGTCTCAGAAAGTGGCTCGGGCGTAGATTGCGGCTCAGGCGCAAGTTGAGACTCAGGCTCTACAGGCACTTCTCCTTTTTTCATTCCAGCACCAACCAACAACGAATTTAATGTTTTCTGCACATTAGTAAGCAACGCAGCCTGTGCTGCATCACCAGGAGCCAGCAATTGCTGAGAATTATCAAACAAAAAGTTATTAAGCTGCTGCTTCAGGCTCTTCCATGACGTTAATTGCGCAGACATGCCGCTACCTTCTGCCACCAATTTCTTAACACTTGAATTCAAAAGAATTTGCATCAATGAAGCTTTTTCAGCCTCAGGAGCATTAAGCACGCGCACAAACAATTTGTTTTTAATTAAATCAAACTTGTCTTCCCATGCATTAGCATCGGCTGCATCATACACCAACAATTTATCCATAAGACGTACATTTTGAACATCCCATGCCATTTTGGCCGAGGCAGAAGCTTGCGCCAGCGCTGTCACCACTTGCGCGCTTCCATAACTTTCCACTTTTTGTAGCAATAAGACGCGCTGCTCAACATTCCCACCAGCCACAACTTTATCGATTAATCCATTGAGCATTTGCATTAACTCAGAAGACAGCGTCACCATGGATGCCTCTTTTAACTTTGCCGCAAGTCCATCAAGTAAATTAATTTGCTGGGAATACAACTGAAGATTATCTTGGATTGAACCCACCGCAGTCATAATTTTATCTTTAAGCGCCTGCGGAACGGCAGTAAAAATGGTGGCTGAATCTTTTACCCGCTTAAGCAAAACAACCGCATAATCCCGAGTTGTGGTTGTTGGGTTTTTTGAATCAATCCCTGTCGTTGTATACCAAGACATAGCTTGAGATGCTTGCTGCGCATATTGAATGAGTTTATCAACTACAAAACTCACATCATCCGCGCTTGTTCGTACCTGCATAAGCGCTGATTCAAATATTTTAAGATCTTTTACAACGTCTCCAGAAATACTATCCAACAAGCATCTATTGGGCTGAATGAGCACTAATTGAACAATTGTTCCAGCATCGGCAAACATAATGGTTTTAGCGTTTGGATCGTACCGCAACTTTTTATTTTGGGTATTCATGATCGAATAACCACTTTGTCCTTCGTTAACAACACGGAAGGCACCGTATGTGTCCGCTGCTACAAGTTGATTTGCAGCATTTGTTCCCATTTTTTTTCCAGTCAGCGAAAAATTCAGAGACAACGTTACAGGATCAAAACGATCTACCTTTCCATGAATTGAGGGCTCCAAGAGGTTAGTATAATTCTGAGCGCGACACGCTCCAGTGGAATCTACGGTAAGCGCAGTGGTGTCACTAATTTTAAGCACACACACAGCGCCACTCGCCAAGGAACTTGCGATTTGAATTGGAGTAAAAACAGGCGATGCTACAAATTGCTGAATTGCGCTCTTAAGAGCACTGGTTAACCCTGCATAACGTGAACTTAACGTTAACATTGTTTGGAGTGATGATTTCACATAATTAAGCGGAGAATCATTAACAATAATCGCCCCATTCATCCGCAGCGACCAATCAGGAGAAACAGCCACAAACGTGCAATAATCTTTTAAGCCCTGAAAAATAAACGTCATATCATCTGAGCTATCACGCAAAAGATCAAATGCCGAAATATACGCTTTTAGACTATTTTCAAACTCTTGCGGTGTTGCAGGACTTTTAACCTGCGGAAGCGATGAATACACACTATTTAAGGCAGTTATTTTGAGTGGTGTTCCCTGAGAGTTAAGAGAGCAACCAGAGGCGAAATTATCACCCAGCACCAAGCGCTTACCTTGGCCTAGCGTTAAATAGCTCACCAACGAATCAGATGTTGCCTCTAAAGTGAAATACGGAGCAGCGGCTGTATTGGCTGAAGAGAAAGAAGTCGCAGCTTGATCAAAACAACGCCCGCTAAAAGCAAGTTTTACACGCGCTGGCGCCGGTTCATATGCAACAACTTGCGCCTGAATAAGCGGATTGAATTTAGTTGCACCCGTTAAAAATTGCGCAACACCCTGTGCATTTACCATCAACGTTTTTACGCCATCTGCAGACTGCAATAGCACCAATCCACCTTGCACAAATGGGGTTGAGGTTGATGCCACTGGGGCAGGAGCTGCCGGAGAAACTGGAGCTGTTAATGTTTGCAGAAAAGTACGCGCTTTAGCTTGGACATCTGCAGGTGCAGGCGAGAAAGAATCAGCAATGTATCCCACCAAAATACTTGCGTACTCACACAGAGAAATACGTTTTGTTTGGCCTTGATCCGCAATGTCGATTGATGGCACTTTCCACTGTGGGATATCTTTTGATGCTTTGGTCAAAAAAGAAATAACAAAATTAACAAAGAATTCCCAATCCACTGCTGGTTTTTGAGGCTTAATCATGAATGGCTGAAAAACTTTAGAAAGGTTTGCAAGAACGACATCTTTTGTTAAAACACCCTGCATTGCCACGAGAGATTGATCGAACAAGGCAAAATCAGATGTCACTTTTTGAGCAATTTTAACAGATGAAAGACTTTGTCCACTCCCCCCTTTAATCGCGATGGGCAGACCGCCATTCCCTATAAATGAGATCTTTTTGGTATCGCTACTCCACGTAATAGGTAGAGCTGCTGCATTTGCAGAAAGAAGCAAAGACAAACCATCACTCCCAACTGCAACATATTTTGTTCCAACCTGCAAACTGATGGTTTTCGCCACTGGATCATATGCAGCAAGCTTAAAATGTAGCGCTGGATCATAGAGACTTGATTGTCGAGATACAATTTTATCACCAGCATCAACACCCAGAAACTCTCCATCAACGGCTTGCAATAAAACCACATCAGAAAGCTTGATTGGAAAATCAGCTAGATTCATATCTGCTGGTAGTGGCGCTACCGGCGGAACAATTATTTGAGGAACAGTTATTTGAGGAATATTTATAGAAAATGTACCCCACCCAGAAAGCAGAGGGTTACTCAACACGAAAAACATTAACATCCATAGAAAGTACATAAGTTATCTCCGGTTTAAATTTGGAATGAGTGCGGTGAACTGGTTAGCTGAGACGAAGCACCAAAAGAGTTCGACTCCTGAGTTGCTCTCGTATTAGAACTATTTGCCGAAGTAGACCCTTGAAGGCTTACTTGGGTTTGTTGGCTTGACCTAGCTTGAGCTTGTGCCGTTGCTACTGATGTTTGCGATGAAGACGCTGGTGCCACAGAAACTGGCGCAGGTGTAGGTACACCATTTATAGGTTTTACAGACACGCTTTGCTCAATTCCAAGCTTCACCTTAATTTGACGACTCATCTCTTGTAACCCTGCGACTGTATTTTTTTGCTCCTCAGAAAGATCAGCATCCTGCGCGTTTTGCTTCAGCACAAAATCCACATAGGTAAACACAATCGCGGTAAACCGTGTAAATCGCGCGTTTTTGGTATCTGGCACAAGTTTTTTTAACGAAATGGCTAGTGTTTTTATCAGATCAAAAAAGCTAGAAATCGCGTCTAACTGGATAACAGCATCTAAAATTTTAAGTCGAGGGATAATAACTTGTTCAAAGGCTCCAGTTTTTTCGTCCAAGAGCTCTAGCGAAGTTGCTTCCCCTGCAAGCAATTGCAGCTCCAAACCAAATAACAACAAAGACCATGAATTTTTCTGTGCATCTATTCTGGAAAGCTGTAGCGCAGGCACCATTGATCTATCAAAATACATATCAATCTTCTTCAATACTTGAGCTCGTAGTTGCGGCGGTATGCCAATCCCAAGCAGCTCTGTAACGAAGCTTTTAAGCAATTGCACGAGCTGCGATGACGCCGTAAGATCTTCGGCTTTTGTAATAGCTTTTGCATACGTATCTAACATAACCATTTGCGCTGGATACGATGCAGCATTGTTTTTGGAATTAAGAATGTAAGTGTTTGTTTTTTGCTTCAAATCCTCAGTCAAACCAGTATAG
>Ga0214921_10011971_pt1 | contig 10453 bp, 2 predicted proteins | sample LL1505_MetaG_FD_177992 | JGI IMG/M metagenome (GOLD analysis project Ga0214921, IMG submission 177992) | Freshwater microbial communities from Lake Lanier, Atlanta, Georgia, United States - LL-1505 | ecosystem: Environmental > Aquatic > Freshwater > Lake | place: USA: Georgia | collected 2015-05-28
AGGGTTGTTTGGGATTAGTTATTGGTGAGGTTGATGTTTTGAATAAGGATGCGCAAATTCTACGGCAACAACTACAGCAACCACCGCAACCACCTAATCCACAATCGAATCAATGTGTTAATAACGGTACTACTGGGCAACAAGCGCAAATACAAACACAAAGTAAGCGAAAAAAGAAGAATAAGAATAAGAAACATAAAAATAAAGCGGATGTTAATACTGGGGAAAATAGTGGGGAAAATAGTGGGGAAAATAGTAATATTACCATAGCAATTCATAATAGTAATAGTAATAGTAATGGTAATGGTAATCGTGATGGTGATTGTAATGGCGATTGTAATGATGATGGTGAAGATAGTGAAAGTGATGTAGAAAAAGTGGATGAAGTTGTTGAAAGAATAGAAAAAAAAGATAAAAATACAGAATTAACTAAAGCTATTACGTCTAATCATTGTTGATATTTTAATGTCTTTTAGTTTTTTGATTTTTTTTTGGGTTATTTTTAATACTAGATTTCTTGTAATATTTTTTGTTATCATTTTTATCTTGGTTGTGTTTTGGTTTATTATTCCGGGAATGATATTTCTTGGATTTGGGATAATTAGTTTTGGATTTTTTAAGTTTTCTAACACGATATGAAATTTTTCTACCACCTAGAAGGAAAAATGGGTCTGTTGGGTATCCGGCATTATCTGTTGCATCACCTGGGGAATCAACTATATTATTGATTATTTGGTCAGCTATTACTTGTTGTGCTCCTCCTAGTGCCGTTACTGCAATGGTGAAATCGCAGATATGTTGCCAATTGGGGAAATTAAATACTTGTACTGCTGGAGAAGTAGTAATGGATGCAGCAATATTACCAAATAATGCTGCATAAAGTGCGTACAAACCGGTTGGATTATTTGCAACATCGGGAGCAGCATTACCGTTGATATAATAAGCAAGGGCATTTACTAAAAATATTACATCATCTGGTGATCCTCCTGCTGCTGCTACTCTTGCTGCTGCTCCTGCTCCTGCTGCTGCGGCTGGTAGCACTTGTGCAACAAACCCACCATATGCACTAGTGGCAAGAGCACCAATGTTATAAGGATTATTATTAATAATATTATTAGCCCGTGCAATATTTATCATCAATGCAGAACCAGTTGCAAATAGACGGAAATTATTTGCTGCAGCAAGAGCACCAGCAGCAGCAGCACCAGCAGCAGTATCAACCGTTGCTTTTGCTGTTTTTGCTGCGATAGCAATATCCTTGGCGTTTGTAGTAGTATCAGCAAGAGCAATTGTAGTATCTACACCAAAAGCAGCAGCAGCAGCAGCAGCAGGAGCAGGAGCAGGAGCGGCAGCGGCAGCACCAACTGCAGCTGCCGTTTCAGCAGCCGTCGGCAAAGGCATACTTAGCAGTAATGCACGACGTTTGGCGACTGCTGCTGCTGCTGCTGCTGCTGCTGTTGATGCAGCGGAAGCTTGGACACCAGCAGCAGCAGCAGCACCCTGTGCTACTAGAAAGGTATTGAGATCAGCAGCAGCAGCAGCAGCAGCAGGATGGACGCCAGTACATGCACTCATTGCATAAGTTGATATATATACAGAGTCAACAGCACTAGCAGCACCAGCATTAATAGGATTAGCAGCAGCAGCAGCAGCAGCACCAGCAACAGCACCAGCACCAGCAGCTGTTCTTGCTGTAATTAACGCAGCACTTTGGGAAATATGTTCAGGAAGAATGGTTCCGCCAGGAGCACCATTAGCACCAACAGCATTACCAGCATTAGCAACCGACCCATCATGACTTCTCGCCACCGCAGCCACCGCCGCATATTTAATCCAAGCCCGCTGAGCATCATTCGCACCGGCACAAAATATCAACTTGGCAAGAACTTCGGCGGAAAGGCTTGCACCTGCACCATTATCAAGTCTAAGAAATTCATTGTTGCAAAGGGTAGTTGCTGCGGTGGGGGGGGCTGCTGCTGGTGCTACATGTGATTGCAATTTGAGAGCACCAGCAGGAGGGGCAGCAGCACCAGTAATTTGCAATATAGCCACAGCAAATGCCGCCATTGCAGTGCAATTTGCAGCATAGTTATTAGCACCAAAATTCTTAGCAGTTGTAATAGTATCAAAAACCGCCCTGACAAATGCTGTTCCATTAGTTGCCGCATTTTGTTTCTGTCCTACAATACGTAGAAAATGAACTGAATTCCAAATATTATCAGCACCAGCGGTGATTAATAGATGCCCAACTAATTTGCCTATTTGATCATCAGCACCAGCTTGAATTTGAGTGAGGTGCCGGAAATTAGTTTCTAGAATGTTAAAATGGTTATCTGCATAACCAATATCACCGACTGCACCGGCTGCACCTATAAGTTGTGTACCAACACCACCATTAACACTAGCCAAACTAGTAATAATATGTTGGGCGAAAGTAGCTTCATCCGTTGGTGCATTACGTCCAGGACACACATTATCTAATCCTCGGTTTTTATTAGCCAATGCTTGGAAAACACCTTTCATAAAATTGCTACGTTCATTAGCACCATCAAAATTACCAGCTGAACACATAGCCCCAATCAATTTTGCAGACCATCGAGCATGTTCACCCACATCACCAGCAGCAGCACCAGCCGCCAAACCAATATCTGCGTTAACCATTAATTTTCCGACCTCTACACCAAGTTCATTATTTGAATCTACAAAATTTTGAAGGTTGGCTTGAATAAATGTTCCAGCAGCACCATTATTATTAGATAAATATTTAATGAAAGTCCCGGCAAATGTTTTTTTAACAACAGGATCGGTAATAACAGTTTCAGTTAATGATTTGAAAATACCAGTGACAAAGGTTAGTTTAGCAGCAGCAGCAGATAGGGCACCACCAGCACCACTACCAATCACATCATTAATCAATGTGACGGAATGTTCAACATTCACAGGAGCAACACCAGCAGCAGGAGCAGCAGCAGGAGCAGCAGCAGGACCAGCAGCAGGTGCAGGAACAGGAGCAGCAGGAACATAAGATTTAACCATCAATGTCCCTACTAACTTACCTAACTCTTCATCGGAATCTGCAAAATGCACAAGATTAGCACCCATAGCACCCATAGCACCCATAGCAGTCAATGCTCGGATAAAAGCAATTGCCGATTGGGCATCTGTATCATTAGTAGTTAGTGATTTGAAAATACCTTTAACAAAGTTTAATTGATTTACATTTGCATGAAGCGCAGCTCCACATGCTATATTTATAATATTTACCGAATCGCCAATATTAGGAAAAGCATAAGCACCACCAGCAACAACAGCCGGATTTGCTTTAACAATTAATTTTCCTATGTCTTTTCCAAGAGCTTCGTCAGAATTACATAAATTAGTAAGATTAGGACCCATCCCAGCGAATGCTGTTATAATAGCAGGGGCAGCAACAGCAACAGCAGCAGATTCATTTAATTTTTCAAGAATTTTTTTGACAAAGTACAATTTCCTTAATTCATTAGCAACACTTAATGGATTAAAGCAAGCTTTATTAATTAAATTAACTATATTTGGAGCTGTTGTTGGTGTGGCTGCAGTGGCTGCTAAATCTGCAAGTTTATTGTTTATGTCATTATTACCAGAATCAAGTAAATTAATTATGTTAACATAATTGGCACCAGCAGGAGCACCACCAGCAGCAGCAGCAGGACCAGCACCACCACCATTAGCATTATTATTATTATTCTGCAATTGTTCTATAATATAATATGCATCCAGTTGTGTGTCAATATTTAGTTTTGTTAACAAACCTTTAATGAATTCACATCGCGCATTGATTTGGGCTGGTGCCGGTGCTCCTGCTGCTGCTGCTGGTACTGCTAAAGGATCCGAACAAATACCGTTGATAAATCTAACACAAGTTAATAAATTGTTATTAGATTTTTCTATCCTACTCATCAAAGTTCCGAAATAACCACCTAATGTTTCGCTAGATATTGCAAAGTTTTTGATGGCATTAGAAGCGGCAGCGCCAGCAGCAGCAGGAGCACCGGCACCAACAGCAGCAGCAGCACCAGGGGCAACATTATGCAACCCATTATATAATGTTTCTTCAAAGTTACGTATAATAGCAATCTCTGTAGATATAACAGGGGCAGCGGCAACAGCAGGGACAGCTGCAGGGGCAGCGACAGCAGCAGGGGCAGCTGCCAATTGCTGAAAAACACCTTCAAAAAAATTTAGTTTGTTTGTATCCAATTTAACCAAATTTGCTGGTGCTACCGGATTTATTTTTTCACAAGCCTTGAGAAGGAAGTTATTTATAGGGGTAAGAGTGTTATTTGAAGAAACTAAAGAAACTATTAATGTGCCGACCTCAATACCTAATTCTGCTGAACTATTAATAAAATTTTCTAATATTCTTGAATTTGTTAAATTTTGCAACACATTTATTTTAGAATAAGTGTCTAATTCATTATTAATATGTTTAACTACATTACAAATAAAATCGTTATTTTCAGTTGTTTCCAAAGCTGCTACGCATTTTTTTTCAATAAAATATACAATATATTCAGAACTAATTTTTTTGCCAAATAGTTTTAAATATTTATCGACAGCATTCTTATTTATTAAATAAGAGTTTCTGCAATACTGCGCAAAATATTGAACTTTTTCTATAGTGGTATCTTGTAACACATTATCACTTAATTTGTCTATATTTAATAATTGACTAAAAACTAATTTATTTATCCCTGAAATTGCTTCTGTAGTCAATTTTTCTTGGGTTGGTATTAAATCAATAATTTTGGCTGTTAAACACATGATATATGCATAATAATCATCTGTTTTAGGGGTAATATTATTTACCCTAGTCAATTCCGCATATAAATCAGAAACACTTGATGGTAGTGCTCCTGGTGCTGGTGCCGGTGCTGGTGCTGGTACTAGGCGTAAAATTGCATTATCATCAACAAGGCCCTTTAGTATAGTTCCTACTGCATGTTCATTATAAGAGTTTTTATTTGCAATTTTACACAAATCTTCCATTTGCTTTTTATTTATATATCCAACTTGCTCTGGAGTCAGGGTGGTTAAATCTAGTTGTGCTAATTGAGCCATTTGAAATTTTTTGGCGTTTGCTGCATTATCTTTAAATGCACCTAATTTACCTGATGTAATACAATTTGGTAATTTTACTAACTCTTCTAAATTCTTTTCGTGTATAGTGATAAAAGATGCATTTTCTACTAAATGAAATTTATTACTGCTGCATATTTTTTTTAGAGTATCTAAAGACAATGCAGGAAATTGGCTTGGAGTAATGGCTTTAAAATGATCATCACTAAGAAGAGTTATAGTCATTTTATCTAGTAGATTCCCTGGTATATTCTCAAATGTTGGTTTAAGTCCGGATCCGGATCCGGATGATATATTTGTAAATTTTAGAGCAAAAGCATTTAATTTATCAACCCCGTTAACACTTTCAGCTAATGCTTTAATTTGTGTTGGTGTTATTTCTTTAACTTGTTCAACATTTAATGTACTAATTAGTGCTGGACTAAACTCTTTGAAAATTTCATCATTAATTGCATTAATATTTGCGTCTGGGAATTCTAGTATAGCACTTGGATTTTTCTCTATTTCCTTTAATAAGCTGAGACCAATTTTCGATCCATCTATATTTTTTAATATATTATGTAACTCTTGTAGTGTAATACCATTAAAAATATGCACAATATTTGCTAGTTCTGTATTTGGATATTCTTGTTTAATAGCCTGTTCAATTGCAGTACCTTTAAACATGGGAATGTTTATTTTACCTTTACCAACTTTTGCAACTGGTTTTGAAAATTTTGATGGAGAAGAGTTTTGATTTGAATCCGCAGCTTGTTTTAAATAATTAGCTATAGGATTATTATTGGAATTTAAATTAGCTATTTTAGGTAAAATATACTTTATAAATGCCATTACCAATGCATTGTTTTTAGGACTGGTAGAAGCTGTAGTTGGTGATGCGACAACAGCAGCACCAGCAGCACCAACAGCACCAGCAGCACCAGCGCCACCAGACATAATTGCTTTGTAAGCAAGAATTTTATTCATAATAGCAACTGCTTTTGCATTGCCTGTCAAGTTTTTTCCACTTTGGTTAGAAAGATAATCCGTGAATATACTTGATTGCTCATCTGTAATACTATTAATTTGTTTATCGGATAAATAATTTATCATATCTGCAGTAAAGCTATTGAATAATTCATGAGGTATTGCGGCAAATGCTGTTGGTGTCAAAGCATTAATATTATTTCCAATATTTTTAATATTATCTTCATTAAATAATGCTGCTTGTTCTGGAGTAATTTTTGCAATTTTACTAGGTACACTAAGGTCTTCAGGAATAGGTAGTAATTCTGGATTTTGTAATTTCAAAACTATAGTTTCACAATGTAATTTGTAGCTGTTAGCGCTAGCAAGTTGTGCGCTAACTTTAGTTTGAATATTAAGAGGTTGCGTTTTAATAGTTTTAATTAATTTAGTTAGTTTATCTACTAATGTATTAAATTTATTAATACTATCCAATCTATTTCCCCTATCTAATCCTTTTATGGCATCTCGTATTACTTTTGACTTATCCTCATCAATTGTTTCATTATTTAAAAAATTTGTAATAATTTTAATTTTTTCATCACCTTTCAAAGAACTAGAACTATTATTTTCAATATATCCGCTTATCAATTCGATAACTTCTTCATCTGCTTCTGTAATAGCTTCGCCAATTTGCTTGATTTCTGCAGTAATTGTATTAGTAAATACATCATTTTGTTTAATTTTTTGAACTAAATTAGTGCTGGCATATTTTTCTTCTGCTGTATTGATTCTTGTTTGTGCAGCCTTTATTTCTTCCTCACGACGGGCTGCAGCTTCTTTTGCTAATGCAATTTGTTTTAACTTAATAGAGGCTCTGTCTAGGAGTGCATTATAAATATAAACTGTAATATCGTCATATGTTTGTAAATCAGGTTGTGTTTTGGTATCTGTAGGAATTAACTCGGTGTGTATTGATCTATATAGATCGCTTAATAATTTTGTTCTCTCTTGTTTTGCTTTATTAAAACCAAATTCAGTTTTAGTAGCTTCAGAACCTTTGGCGTCAACTCTAGCTTTTTCTATTGACTCGTAAGTTTTAATTATTTTATCCATAAAATTTTCAATTTTTTTAGAATCTTTTCCAATAGCGATACAATAAATATAAGCCATTGCAATTAAAAGTCTTTGTTTAATTTTTTTTTTCCGATATTTATTTAATTGATCTGCTGTTAATTCTATGGCAGTGCCTTTTATTTGACCTGAATAAATGCATTCTAGAAAGCTTAAAAAATTTCTAAATGCCTTTTCTGCATCATCAAAACTACCTTTTTTAAACCATTGTTTCATTCGTTCCCCCAAATTAATAGATCTATATTCTGACCATTTTAACATTAGTTTCATAGTTATTTGTCTAGGTATATCTTTAAATGGTTTAATAGCTTCATCAATATTTTTATAGCCGCCACACTTAGTAGCACCACCTTCCTGATAGTTTATAGGTTCGTTATGTGTTTCATGTAATTCTTTTTCTTCATCACTACTATCCCAATCATCATCTTCTGTATCATCTTCGTGTGTATCTTCAGTATCATCTTCGTATGTATCTTCAGTATCATCTTCATGTTTGTTATATTCTAGACTATCATGAGTGTTACTAGAAGGCATTTTAAAATAATTCTTATTTATTATTATCTAGAAAATATTACTTATTATAATATTATATTATAATATTATATTATAAAATTATAAAAAAAAAATAAACTTATCCAATTTGTAAAAAAATAAAAAAATAAAAAAATAAGAATTATTTAAAATGCTTTCTAGAATATAAATTAGTTATAAACTTTTAAACCCATCCATGAGTAGCTAGAACTCTCTTAAATGCATCTTGTGCTTCATCCATACTATACCGTTTCCTCCAATTATTTTCATCAATTTCACCTCCACCATCGCTAATTGCCAGCTTAATCTGTGTAATAACATTTTCCACATTAAAAGTTGGGCACCATCCTTGGTTAGTAAGCATTTCCATACAAAGACTACCACCTATTGTAATATGACCTGTTCGCATAATAAAACGCGGATATACTACTCGAATAAATGGTGGTGCAATTGGATAGGTATCCTTAAAAGTAATCTCTATTTCTATTGCAGGAATACCTAATTTCCGCATTTGTTTCTCTAGTTTCTCATTCTGGGGATTAGTAATATATATCATCCACTTACCTAAATTATCTTCTTCTGCGAGTTGAATTTTAAAACCCAACACATCAGGTGATTGCTTCATAATCATTTGATATTCCCGCATTAAACGCTTGCTATGAATTGTTGTAATATTTTTAGTCTCCATTTCCTTTTTTTCCTTTTCTAGTGCCTTTATCCCTCCAGAATTCAGTTTTACATTAATTGCGTTAAATATTGCTTGTAATCCAGACCAAGATGTATCATCATTATTAAATACTAGTAAATACCTTAGAACTAGCGCATTTTCATCATCTACTACAAATATATTACCGACTTTATGCCATTTTGGATTATCAATTACTTCAAAAATAGCTAATATCATTTGGTTATCAGAATATTTGCCTTTCTGAGTAGTTGCAAATGGTGATGTTCTAGAATAACCTAATGATAAATTGATATCATTAGATAGGTAGATACCGTGTCCGTGTGCTGCACCATTTAGAAAATATTTATTTTTAGAACCTATTTTAACACCATTCCGCATAATAGAATACCAATTTTCATAACGGCTACCGTGATATAAATATACAGTTTTTTTATCTTTGAAAGTATCTTCAATCATTTGGGTATGAATAAGCTTAAATTGTAAGATAGACTGAAGACATTTTTGTAAATCTTCTGGTTTATATTCCATATCTTTTGGAACCAAATCGTTTCTAGTGGTAATAATATCTGTTGATTTAAGAAGATTATCTACCTTAATCATCATTTTATTACTCTCTAGAATAAATTTAACTAATTCATATGTTTTTTCATTGAGTTTATCAATTAATTCTGCATCATTATAACTTTCTTTTATGGCACTAACAATATTATCTACATTTTTAATAATATTATTGTGTATTAGATATGATTTAATTTCTAGTGGTCTGTCTAGAAGTTGTTCCCGTTCGGTTGTATTAGTTTTCCACGATGGTGGAAGTGGTTCAAAAATAGTATCCGCACGTTCACAATTCATAGCATAATATGCATTATGTAAAAGGAATTCTACTACACCAGGTGCTGATTTATATTGCTCGCAAACATAATTATTATTATCGGCTATTGCAATTGATATAGATACACTAGGTTGTGGTTCAGATTGTGGTTCAGATTGTGGCTGAGTTTGTTTTTTCTTAGTAATTAAATCTTTTACTTTAATTTTCTTCTTTGCAATTACAGTATTATCAGTGCTAGCCATTTTGTTGCTAATGTTAGTTAGATAGTATTCTAGAATATATACTATTTAAAATTCAATTTTTTATCAATAAACATTGTTTATTAAGCGTTTAGTACATAATACATAAAGAAAAACAAAAAAAACAATAACACTTTGTTTATTCTTTAGTTAGTTTCTACTTCATTTTGATAATATAGTTTCCAGACACGCAAATTACCTACGCGACCAAACCGTTGAGCGCGGCCAATAACTTGCATTTCTACATCGGCTTGCATTTTATGGATAATAATAATATCCGTTGTGTTTTCCAAATTCATCCCACTGCCAAAATATTTAGAATTAATCAGTAATGTATTAATATTACCAGTTTTGTATTGTTCTACAAGATTAGTAATCATTATACCACTGCCTTTAATCCGACCATATTTCAGGCTCCATTTATCTAGCATATTGGTAATTTTGTCATTTAATGTGCTCTCATATTCCGTAAAGATTAAATATTTCTTCTTAGGATTATTATGATTCAGTTCAAAAATCTTATCCATATTCCCATATTTACTATAGTTTTTAGCATTTTCACGTAATAATTCTAACTTGCCATCATATGTTTTAGCTTTATTTTGTTCTTCTAGTGATTTTTGCTTAATCTTAGCTTTAATATTTGCTTCATTTGCCTTTTTCATTTCTTCTTTAGATTTATTCGAAATAATCATCATATTCTTAATATGTAATTCCGCTTTACACAAAGGACATTGTGGTTTGCTATTCAAAACCATTGTAATACAATCGAAACAGAATTTATTACTACAACACGGTGTAATTGCGGGATTATTAAAATCATCATAGCAAATAGGACAACTTTCCACAGTCTTAATACGTTCTTCAATACACGCAATTTTCTTTTTCAATTCTACAATTGCTGTCCGTTTATTAATAACACCAATAGTTTCATTCTTAGGATTATATTTAGGATTTTCAATTGCA
>Ga0214921_10011972_pt1 | contig 10453 bp, 11 predicted proteins | sample LL1505_MetaG_FD_177992 | JGI IMG/M metagenome (GOLD analysis project Ga0214921, IMG submission 177992) | Freshwater microbial communities from Lake Lanier, Atlanta, Georgia, United States - LL-1505 | ecosystem: Environmental > Aquatic > Freshwater > Lake | place: USA: Georgia | collected...
CGGCCTAACCATCACGCTCGCCACCGAAGTGGCGCCACTCGGCACGAAAACAGCCGATGGCTGGGCCCTGACCGATACGCATGGAAATCCGCTCGGCATCTATGACTGGGTGATTTCAACCGCACCACCGGTGCAAACGCAGCGCTTATTCTCAGCAGTACTGAGTCCGCAGCATGCACTTCCCGAGCCACCCATGCTCGGTTGCTACACGCTGATGATCGGGTTCAATAGACCGTGGGACAGATCATGGATGGCCGCGAAAGTGCATGCCAGTCCGATCGAGTGGATCGCCGTTAATTCGACCAAGCCCGGACGCAATCGCGCGGTCACAAGCCTCGTGGCTCATAGCAGCAACGCATGGGCCGAAGCGCATATCGACGACGACATGCAGCACGCCGAGCAATTTTTGCGGGCGCAATTCGAATCCGTGAGTGGCATCGATACCGGAAACGCAGACTATTTTTCCTGCCACCGCTGGCGCTACGCACTGGTCGAGGCAGCACAGCAATGCATGCCGTTCATCGATACCGACCTGGGCATCGCCAGCACCGGCGATTGGTGCACCGCCTCACGCATCGAAAATGCATGGCAAAATGCCACCACCTTATCAGAAACCCTGAAAACGCATTTCTAATAAGAACATCATAACTCGTTTGCCACTCAAGTACTGCTATCCTTACGCGCAGTATCACCACCAAAATCTATTGAGCAGTCGCTTTATAAGTTGGTTCATTCAGGTATTTTTCGATAGCTTTTGAGATGGCTGAGGAATTCGGAGATGTGTTTGAGTTAAAATAATCCACCAGGTTGCCATTGCGATCGATCAGGTATTTGTGAAAATTCCATTTTGGAGCTCCCAAAAAGCCAACTTTCTCTCTGGCCCAACGATAGAATGGATGCGCCGCATCACCAGAGACACCTTCTTTTCCTGCCATTGGAAAGGTTACTCCGAAATTCTTTTTGCAGAAGCTGCTTATTTCTTCAGAACTTCCTGGCTCCTGACTTCCAAAATCATTACTCGGGATGCCTATGATAACAAATCCCTGGTCTTTGTAACGATCATAGAGCTGTTGAAGTCCATCATACTGTTTCGTGAAGCCACAGTGCGAGGCGGTATTTACCACTAAGATGACTTTGCCGCGGAATTGGGAGAGCGGGAGGGGCTGCCCACCATCCATGAGAGTTTTAAATTCATAATCGTACGCACGACCCATTTGGGAGTCGGCTTTAGCGGGCCCAAGCAAACCGAACATAACAACTCCTGTCATAAAGATGATGCGCAAAAATGCAGTGTCCCGAAAACGTCCCGAATTTAAAAAAATAGCCATAAATCCTAACTAGTGGTCAGAGTATGAGACAGATTTTTGTTCTTTAAAGCAACGGCCCGACACTGTCCCGTCCTTTTGTATCCGACCGAACTGTCGGCTCATTCGCCTGCTTCATCTCTCTCTAAAAATAGCGGCGGATCAATCCGGGCACACAGTGATATGAGATGACTGCCAATATCAGCAGCACACATAAGCTTTCATTTGATGTTAGTCGCATGCGACGTATCTCTAACAATAGCTTTATCAAACCGGGGGAAACGAACGGTAAAAATCGTGCCATCATTTTCTGAGGAGGTCACACCTATCGTCCCACCGTGGGCAGCAACGATTTCCTTGGTAATGTAGAGACCCAGTCCTAAGTTAATTGATCCGGCAGGCATGCCCTCATCTTCTTCTATTGCTTCCTTACCACGTATTAAAGATTCAAAAATTCTGCCTATGGCATCCGCCGGTATAGGCACTCCGTCATTATGGACGGATAGCACCACTGCATGCTGACAGGAAGTGATGATACCTCACTCGCGGTGAAAGCGATACGCGACGGAGCAAGCGACTTTATTGTTAAGCCGCCAGTGCCAGCACAGCTTGATGTGGCCATTCGTAACGCGTTTCGTCTCTCTGCCTTATCCCGAGAGTTGAATAAGATGAAGCGTGACAAAGCAGGGACTATCGTTTTTAGCGACTTAGCTGGGTATCGCAGCGGTCTTTCACCCGCGATCCTTCTCGGTCGTAAGGCCGCTGCCTACACTGTGCCTGTATTACTCGTGGGTGAAACGGGTACGGGCAAAGAATTATTTGCCCGCGCCATTCATGGCGAGAGCAAACGCGTGGGAGCGCCCTTTGTTGGAGTGAATTGCCGCGCCATTCAGGGCCACTTGGCTGAAAATATATTGTTCCACAGTGATATGGGTGCCCTGCGTAAAGCTGAAAATGGAACGTTGTTTTTAGACGATGTCGACAAATTGCCGGAAGAAGCGCAAATACGACTGCTGCGCCTGCTGCAGTATAAGGAAATCGAGCCTAGTGGCGGCGGCAAACAGGTGAAAGTGAATGTAAGAATTATCGCTGCAAGCGAACGCGACTTAGCTTATGCCGTCAAAGCCGGGCATTTTCGCGAGGATTTATATTTCCGACTCAACATACTTCATATCCATCTTTTGCCGCTGAACCAGCGCAAGCAAGATATCGTGGAGATTGCTGAATATTTTATGGAACGCCTTTCGGCCTCTGAAGGATTATTGCCAAAAACTTTGGAACCTGAAGCCAAAAACTATCTGGTTGAGCAATCTTGGCCCGGCAATGTGCGTGAATTGGAAAATTTGATTCATCGCGCGCTCGTTCTTTCGAACGATCATTTCATTGATAGAGCAATTTTAGAGGAAATTCATGAAACCAGCAGTGCGAAAGAACAAGTTGAACGACGGGCCACCCCCATGCTGCACATCAACATGCGCCATCCGAACGGAAGTTTTAAAACCGTAGATGAAATGGAAAAAGAAGCACTGCGCATGGCCCTGAATCACTTTAACCAGAACATGTCGCACGCGGCCGATGCACTGGGCATAGCTAGATCGACCTTTTATCGTAAAATAAAAGAACTGCTGTAATCCTAAGAGCACGCAATGCATGACTCAAGGGAGCAGCAGCAAACTCGAAAATCCAAGCGATCTATGATTATGAAGATCAAATCTGAGCGGGTTTTAGTTGCCAAAAGTGAACGCGTAGGCTTCTAGGTTTGCGGCCTCGGCTTCTATTTCTAATGCGCCCTCCTTGGCTTCCGTTTGATTGACCAGCTCATAGAGGCTATGGTGGTCAACTGTAAGAATGCCTTTTTTTAAATCGCTGCCTGCGCGTTCACCGATGGGGGTGCCATTGAGGAGAATCTTCGCATGGACTGGCTTGCCGTCTTTGGTGCCAAGAACAAGAAAGACTTTTTTTGCGTTGAAATGAAGTCGTAGTTTTGCGCCATTACCGGCGGAGGTAATGTTTTCGGAGCCGATGTTCCATTCCCCCTGTAATGCCCAATGATGAAGAGGTAGGGTTGATGGTAAGGTGTAATGACTTTCCTCATCCTTCTTCACCGGCTGCTCGCTCGAAAAGTTTTCAGCGCGACTGTAGCCCAAATAGGTTTCTGGCGTCTGGTTGGCATTGGAAATGGCATTGTCATTCTTTGATGATACCGTAGCCTCTCTGAGACCCAGAAGTTCTCGTATATTATGCTCGGTCACATCATAATTACCTTCACCAAAATGAGTGTAGACGACCTGACCTTGCTGATTAATGAGGTAATGGGCGGGCCAGTAGCGGTTCTGGAAGTTTGTCCAGGTATCCAGCTTGTTGTCTAGGGCGACGGGATAGTGAATGTGATGCTGCATGGCCGCGGCTTTCACGTTTTCGGCATTCTTCTCGAACTCGAACTCCGGCGCGTGAACACCGATGATGACCAGCCCTTTGTCGCGGTATTGCGCATCCCATTTCGTGATGTGCGGCAAGGTGCGGACGCAGTTGATGCATGAGTATGTCCAAAAATCGATTAGCACCACCTTGCCTCTTAGTGACGCCATGGTGAGAGGATTACTGTTGAGCCATGCCTGGATGCCAGCGAACTCCGGTGCAGCGTAAGGCGTGGCTAGGCCATCTTGCAAACCTTCTTGGCTGAGGGTGACGGGTGCCGTTTTGTTGCTGCTGAAAAAACCGGCAGCGTCGACACCTGAGGCAATAAAGATGACCGAGCCGATGATAAGTGCACCGAACACCTTGCGGATATTCTCGGCATGTTTGGTAAAGAAGCCCAGTTTGCTCATGATTTTTCTTCCGGTGAGCGCAATGACCAACATCGGCAACCCGGCGCCGATGGCGAAAGCGAAGATAATGAAATAGCCTGCCAGGTTACTTTCCTGACGAATCACCTGCACCAGTACCGAGGCGAGGATAGGCCCTGCGCAGGGAGTCCAAACGAAACCGATGAGCGCGCCGATGGCAATGCCGCTCAGTAAGCCATCCTTCCCCCCAATGGCAACGCGGGTGCCAAAATTGGCAGCACCATGGGTAAGGCTACTGAACTTTGCTGAGAGAGTGGAAGAGACAAGCACCAGCCCCAACGCAAACAGCAGTACCAGCGACACATGTTTAATCAGTTCCACATCGATACCAAGTGCCGCCACGAGATGGCGGGCAGCGATGGCGAACAGACTGAATGCCAGCACAAAGCCGATGATAATGCCGAAAGGCCGTTTGCGCCCACCGTCCACCGATGCGCCGAGCACCAGCGGCAACACTGGCAAGATGCAGGGCGAGACAATCAGCGCGAGGCCTTCGATAAAGGAGAGACCGATTTCGAGGGGGTTCATGGTGCTATCCTTACTTCACGTACAGGTCAGGGAATGTTTTTTGTAAATTGGCCAGCTTCGGTGCGTCATGCATGACGATATAGGGATTGTAAGGGTGCAGCGTGGCATAGTTCTGATGGTAATCCTCTGCCGGATAGAAATTCGTGAGCGGCTCCAGCGTGGTGACGATGGGAGCGGAGAACTTTTTCTCTGCTGTCAGTTCGGCGATATGGGCCTGAACCAGCTTCTTCTGGTCTGGCGAACGGTAGAACACGGCGGAGCGATATTGCGTGCCGTGATCCGGGCCCTGATAATTAAGCTCGGTTGGGTTATGTGCTACGGTGAAATAGACGTCGAGCAGTTGATCCAGCGTAATTTGTTTGGGATCATAGGTGACTTCGACCGATTCGGCATGGCCGGTGGTCCCGCTGGTTACGGTTTCATACTTCGCGGTATCGGCCTTTCCGCCTGCATAGCCGGAAGTGGCGCTCACTACACCCGTGGTATGCTGGAACACGGCCTGTACGCCCCAGAAGCACCCGCCTGCCAAAACAATGCTTTCCGTCGCTTTCGGTGTGGGCGTAGCATATGCCTTAGCGCTCATGCAAATGCCTGCGGCGATCGTGAGCAGAGCGATTAAACCGATTATGTTCCTCACCATAAGGTTAGCCTTTCTTCGGAATGAATTTCAGCGCCACGCCATTATTGCAATAGCGCAGGCCGGTTGGTTTTGGGCCGTCGTTGAACACATGGCCGTGATGTCCGCCACATTGCGCGCAATGGTATTCCGTGCGTGCCATCAGCAATGCGCGGTCGGTTTTGGTTTCGAGATGGTTTGGGATGGCATCGAAGAAGCTGGGCCAGCCCGTGCCGGAATCGAATTTAGTAGTGGAAGGAAATAGCGGCAGGTCACACGCAATACAGGCAAACACGCCGTCGCGATGTTCCTCCAGCAATGGGCTGGTGTAGGGCCGCTCGGTACCTTCTTCGCGTAGCACATCGTATTGCGCGGGCGTCAGTAGCTTTTTCCACTCGTCATTGGTTTTGCTAAACTTGGCGATGGCTGTGGCAGCAAATGCCTTGCCTACGTTTAGCAGTGGGGATAGGGCTGCAAGGCCAAGCCCGCCCAGCATCAGTTGCATAAACTTTCTACGTTCCATGATTCATCTCCTCCATCGTCTTATTGGCCCCAGGTATTATAAAGGACTGGTTATTTTGTCCTGCTGGTGTAGCGTTCATTCCGTATTCGTAGACAGAATGGCACATGGTTACATCGGTCGATAAATATAGTGCGTTGACGGTATTGTTTCGCTCCGGGCTGGAGGGGAATCAGGCCGATTATGCACGCTTCCTAACCAACATTACGCCGCTGTTGAAGCGCATGGTGGGTAGACGGCTGGCCGCGTGCGATGTTGAAGACGTGACCCAGGAGATATTAATTTCTATCCATAAAGCGCGCCATACCTACGATGGTGTCCGCCCGCTTGTTCCCTGGCTGGCATCGATCGCCCAATTCCGCATCACTGACCATTTACGCAAACACTACACGCAGCGTCAGGACAAAACCGTCGATATCAGCGAATGGGAAAATATACTTACGGATGTAACCGAAGGCGGGGTTGATCACGAATCTATAGACGAACTGCTCGAAGGCGTGCCGGAAGCCCATAAGCGGATTCTGACATTGATGCATGTGGAAGGCTATACCGCTAAGGAAGTAGGAAAACAGCTGGCTATGAACGAATCCGCCGTGAAGGTAGCGGCACACCGCGCAATCAAGAAGATTAGGATAAAATTCGGGACATGACGGACACACAAACACTCATCGAACGCCTGAGCAGTGAAGCGAAGGCCACCACCGTAGTGCGAACACCCGCGTATTGGGGTTCGCGGCTGATGGCCGTGCTTGCCGTATATGGCCTAGTTACACAGCTAGTACTAGGGCTGCGTCCCGACCTTGCCATGCAGTTTACACGCCCGCTCTTTGCCGCTGAGATTGGACTGTTGGTAGCATTGGTGTTTTCCAGTGCCTTGGCTAGCGTGCTTGCGATGTATCCCGATGCCCACCAAAAGCCAAAGCTGCTTAAGCTGCCTTATGCCGTATTCCTGCTTATGCTGGGCTTGGTGCTATTCCAGCTTTTTATACCGCTTGATGCCCGCATGGTGATGCCATTACCCGGCGCACACGCGATGGAATGTGCTATTTGCATCGGCTCTGTCGCCTTGATTCCCTCGGCACTGATTTTTGCGGTGCTGCGCAAAGGCGCGAGTGTACGGCAATTCCAGGCCGGTTCGTTTGCCGTATTGGCGGCAAGTGGTATTGGCTGCCTCACGCTGCGCCTGGCCGAAGCAAACGATTCCATGATGCATCTCGCCAGTTGGCATTACGGGCCGACGCTTTTATTCGCCGCCTTTGGCGCATGCATCGGAAAAATCTTGCTGAAATGGTAGCACAACAGGACTGTGGCGCTCAATCTGAATTATTTTCTTTATGCCTGTAACTATCCTCCGCAACGTGGCGAATACATAGGTGTCAACGCATTGAAGCAATAACATTCATGCGGCGGCAAAGAACCACGAATCATTATTCATCATCAAAGGAGATTCCTATGTCTACATCGAAGAAACTCGCAACTGCTGCTCTCACTGGCCTTCTCAGCCTTGGTATCATGAGCGCTGGCGTTGCCCACGCTGCGGATAGCACCAAAATGGAAAAATCATCGAGCACCGAACAAGTAAAAGAAAAGCACGCTTGTAAGGGCCTGAACTCCTGCAAAGGCAATGGTGGCGACGGTAAGAACGCCTGTAAAGGCCAGGGCAGCTGCGCGACCGACGGTAGCAAATAGGTCTACTCAAAGGCGGGGGCTTCGGCCCTCGCCTTTTCTTAAGGATGCTCCATGAACACCACACCCGAACATTTTCCGTATTTAGGTTTTGGCCTTGGCCTTCGTACCCAGCATTACGCGCATATTTTAGAGCATGCGCCAAAGGTGGATTGGTTTGAGATCATCTCCGAAAACTTCATGGATACGGATGGCAAGGCCAGGCGCAACCTCGCACGTATACGCGAACGTTATCCGGTGGTGATGCATGGCATCGCCCTTTCCATCGGCACGGTCGATCCCCTCAATTCCGAGTATTTGCAGAAGCTCAAAAGGCTGGCCGATGACATCCATCCGGCATGGATCTCCGACCATCTTTGCTGGACGGGCATCGCCCATAAAAATTCGCATGATCTGCTGCCCGTGCCCTATACGGAAGAAGCACTGAAACATATCGTGAGCCGCATCAAGCAGGTGCAGGATTATCTGGAACGCCCCATCGCGCTTGAGAATCCATCAACCTATCTGGAATTCAAAACCTCCCACATCCCCGAAGCGGAATTTATTGCTGCCATGGCGCAGGAATCGGGCTGCCATCTGCTACTTGACGTCAACAACGTCTATGTCAGCTGCTACAATCACCGGCTTGATGCAAAAGCATATATCGATGCGCTGCCAATGGACAAGATTGCGCAAATCCATCTTTCCGGCCACAGCAATTACGGCACGCACATCATCGACACCCATGACGACCATGTGGTCGATGAAGTATGGGCGCTTTATAAATATGCCACCCACCAAGCAGACCGCACCATTAATACGATGGTGGAGTGGGACGATAAAATCCCTGAATGGGACGTGCTCTATGCTGAACTTGGCAAAGCCAAGACGGCCGCCACCGATGCCCGGAACTATGGCCCGCTGCCAGAACTCGCTCACACCCAACAACACAATGTCGCCAACATCGTAACCCCGCTCGGCGAGGCGCAAACGCGTATGCAGGAAGCCATTTTGCTGGGGCCTGCCATGGATAGCGCCCCAGACGCATGGATTCGTAATAAAGAGCAATTCGCCCCTGCCGAACAACTCGCTGTTTACATCAATGCCTACCGCTATCGTTTGTATGATGTGACGGCAGAGGATTACCCCGTGCTGAAGCAATATTTGGGCGACGATGCATTCGATCATCTCATCAGGGATTTTGTGAACAGTACCCATTCCGCGCATTTCAATGTCGGCAGATATGCGGCTCATTTGCCCAGGTTTCTGTCAGAGCACCCTACAAACGACCCGTTCGCATATGAATTGGCCGTGCTGGAAAATGCCATCTCCCAACTGCATGACCCGGAAGAAACCATGCCACTGGAGCCAGCGCATTTGGCAGGCATGACGGCGGAATCTTTGATGGAAGCCGTGTTATCCCCGCGCGCTGCATTGCAGCTTTTTGACTTCGATTACCCGGTGAACGCCTATTACATTGCCGCCAAGGAAGATACGGCGCCGGCACCACCTATACCCGAGGCAACCTTCCTCGCCGTGTTCCGTCATGAAGATGTGGTCTGGCGCATGGAACTGGACGAGAACGAATACCATCTGCTCCACAAATTATTTGAAGGCGCCCCCATCGGCGAAGCGCTTAACGCATTGCAAGCCGAGCTTGGCCTGCCGGAAGAAGAACTCAGCAAGCAACTTTCTGCATGGTTTTCACGTTGGATGCGTAACGGTTTGCTTGCCTACCACGAATACAGAGATGAAACATCACTCAGGAGCATCGCATGAACCAAGACCAGCCTCATTTCTGCGTAAAAACATGTAGCAAGAATCTTTTGCAGAAGCTATTGCACGTCCTCATCACCTGGCCAGAACAGATCGCCTCTCACTTCCTGTGGGCGGGGCCATTATTGGCACGGCTGGTTGTCGGCTATGTGTTCATGCTCACCGGCTGGAGCAAACTTAATAACCTACCCGGCATCACCGAATATTTTACGGAATTGGGTATTCCCTATCCGCATATTCTCACCCCGTTTGTCTCGGGCCTCGAATTCGTTGGCGGCCTGTTTCTGATACTCGGCCTGCTAACGCGCATCATGGGCGGCGGGTTGGCTGTAGTCATGGCGGTCGCCATCGTCTCGGCCAAACTGGCCGACATCGATTCCCTCGAAACGCTTTTAGGTTTTGAAGAATCCACTTACTTCGCCGTATTCTTCTGGCTTGCCATCGCCGGCGCAGGAAAAGTATCATTGGACCACTTACTCGGACGCAAGTTCATCATGGCACACGCATAAGCATACAAAGAAAAGCTCTCAGAGGTAGCACCACAGTAGCAACGCCATCTTTTCTCGAAATCCTTGAATCTTCGGAAAGTGTCTGTGGTGGTGGTTGCGGGGGCCAGATTTGAACTGACGACCTTTAGGTTATGAGTCGCGCCCAGCACTAAAAGCCACAGCAAGCTAAAGTAATTTATAGCAAATGAATCAGTCGCTTGAGTATTTTTCTCTGTTATGACTTATCACTAAAAGAGAGCATTTATTGCTACCAACTGTCCCGCCAGTGTCCCAAGGATAATTGCCGGAAGCTGCCATGAGATGGCTATCAACTTCGGCGCATTCGTAGACAAGCCTCTAATAGGCCTGCCGGAAAACGAACGCGCATTGGGTGGTGGCATTGGAGAGGTTGTAAATCGCATCAAGCTTGGCGGCATCGCCCGCGCTGGTGGTGAGTGCCGTGCCATCCGCAGCCACGGCACAGGTCACGCGGCTACGTACCAATATTTTGCCCAGCGCCGGCATGCCATCATCCAGCTTTTTATCCACATTCCACATTTCTTCCGGCTTTACAAGATTGTTGTTTGGCGCAGCACCCGTAGAGGCCCCGCCCATTCTTAGCGCATTGCCGTAACTGGAATCAAAAAGGTTGAGGTCAGCAGATGTGTCCCCCCAAGTATAGGTAGCCCATATGCCCGGGTTCAAGCGGC
>Ga0214921_10011973_pt1 | contig 10452 bp, 11 predicted proteins | sample LL1505_MetaG_FD_177992 | JGI IMG/M metagenome (GOLD analysis project Ga0214921, IMG submission 177992) | Freshwater microbial communities from Lake Lanier, Atlanta, Georgia, United States - LL-1505 | ecosystem: Environmental > Aquatic > Freshwater > Lake | place: USA: Georgia | collected...
CTCCCCATATAAAAGAATTACTTTTCCTTTAAAAAATTCTTTTTTTTTTAAGCTTATCTCTTGTGATTTTAAGAGCATTTAAACTAATTTAATGAAACTCTAGATTTGAATAAAATATTTTGAATTATAGTTTCTAATAAAATTTTTTTTTCATTATTTTTTACTAGAATATTATTAGATAAATTGTCAGTGACAGAGACTCTTTTATCTTTAGTTATTGCATCTTGGTAAATGACAACTCCATTTTTATCTTGGAATTGATAGCTTACTGTTAATTTAATGATTTCTTCTGTAGATATTCCTCTTGAGTCTACAAGAGAGCTTTCTGCTGTATCATAAATCTGAGCTTTAAATATATAAGCATTTAAATTTTTTTCATCTTTTTTGAAATTTAATTTTTGTTCTAAATTAAAAGCTAAATCTTTATCACCCACTATCTCTAATTTAGAAATAATTACTTGTTTAGAGTTGCCAGTATATATAGGCGAAAAACCGCAATGAGCTAAAGTAAATGATATTATAATAGTTAGAAGAAATTTATTCATTATTAGTAACAATATTAAGCAGTTTATTCTTTATAAAAATTTTTTTTATTATTTTTTTTTCATCTAATATAACTTTAATATTTTTAATTGCTAAGGATTTACTAAAAATATTTTCTTCGCTTTCATTATTGATAGCGTTGATAATTGCTCTTTTTTTGCCGTTTATTTGAATTACAACATCAAAATGATCCTTTTCTATAAGAGTATTTTCAATTTTAGGCCATTCTTCCGCACTTAAATTGTTTTGCTTAGTAATTTTTTCCCAGCATTCATTAGCTATGTATGGAATAAAAGCAGATATAATAATTAAATATTTTTTATAGGCATTAATAATATCTTGCTCATTTAAAGTCTTTTTATCAATTTCCTCATTAAGATTATTTAAAAAAATATAAAGTTTAGCAACAGCAACATTAATATGAAATTTTTCTATACATTCTGTAATTTCTTTTATTAAGATATTAATTTTAATTAAAAAATTATTGTCTATTTCTTTTTTTTCTTTTTTATAAATTTGTATTTTTTCACACGTACGCCAAATTTTTTGTATGTACTTGAATGCTCCTTGGATGCCACTATCGCTCCATTGAATGTCCCTATCCGGAGGACTATCAGATAAAATGAACCATCTTACAGCGTCTGCTCCATAAATTTTAATAATATCATCTGGATCAACAATATTTTTTTTAGACTTTGACATAGCCTGACTGTCTCCTTTTAAAACTTTTTCTTTATTATCTAAAAAATAGGATCCATCTTTTTCGGTTACTTCTTTTGGAAAAACCCATTTCCCATTTTGCGTTTTAAAGGTTGGATGACAGACCATTCCTTGTGTAAAAAGATTTTCAAAAGGTTCGGAAACTTTTAATTTAAATTCATCTTGCAACGCCAAAGTAAAAAATCTTGAATATAAAAGATGAAGTATAGCATGTTCAACACCACCAATATATTGATCTACTGGCATCCAATAATTAGCTTCATTAATATTAAAAGGTCGCTCTTTTTCTTTTGGTGAACAGAAACGAAGAAAATACCAAGAGGAATCTACAAACGTATCAAGGGTATCAGTTTCACGAATAGCTTTCATTCCAGTTTCTGGACATTTTGTATATTTCCATGTTGGGTGATTTTCTAATGGATTGCCAGGTTTACTAAAGTCTATATCCTTAGGCAGTTCTATTGGCAAATCTTTTTCTGGAACCAAAATAACTTTTCCATCTTCTCTATAAATAATCGGAATTGGACATCCCCAATATCTTTGTCTAGATATTCCCCAATCCTTAAGACGATAAATAGTTTTAGAATTTCCAATTTTTTTTTCTTCTATTCTTTGAATAATTTTTTTTTTTGCATCTTCAACTTTTAAATCATTAAGAAAATCTGAATTAATAATATAGCCATCGTCAGCGTATGCATGATCACTAATTGTGATAGATTTAGATTTATTAGGACTTACAACGGGCAGGATCTCTAAATTATATTTTTTAGCAAATTCTAAATCTCTTTGGTCATGCGCTGGGCAACCAAATATAGCTCCAGTTCCATAATCCATTAATATAAAATTAGCTACGTAAATGGGTATTTTTTTATTTAAAAAAGGGTGTGATACAAAAAATGGCGTTTTAAAACCCAATTTTTCATTTTTAGATAAAGACGATTCCGTTCCAATATTTTTTAAAGCAAGCTCTTTAAAATTCTGAAAATTTTTTTCATCTTTAAAAGAGCTGGTAAAAGGGTGGTCTGGAGCAATAGCAACAAATGAAGCTCCAAATATTGTGTCCGGTCGTGTTGTAAAAATTTTAATTGTAGTATTCTTAAAATCAGAGACAAAATCAATTTCACATCCTATTGATTTTCCAATCCAGTTTTTTTGCATTAATCTAACTTTTTCAGGCCAACCCTTTAATTCATCAAGGGACTTTAATAACTGATCTGAATATCTTGTAATATTTAAGAACCATTGATTTAATTCTTTTTTTTCAACAATCGCTCCCGATCTCCAGCCCTTACCATCGATCACCTGCTCATTTGCCAGAACTGTATTGTCGATAGGATCCCAATTGACATAACTTTTCTTTTTATAAGCAATTCCTTTTTTGAAAAGCAGAGAAAATAAAATTTGTTGATATTTATAATATGAGGCATCACATGTAGAAATTTCTTTATCCCAATCGATAGATAGCCCTAAACGCTTTAATTGCATTTTCATTGTAGAGATATTTTTTAACGTCCAATCTTTAGGATGAAGATTATTTTGAATTGCTGCATTTTCTGCTGGTAAACCAAACGCATCCCAACCCATTGGATGTAAAACATTGTAGCCGTTTAATCTTTTAAAATTAGCAATAACATCCCCTAAAGTATAGTTTCGTACATGGCCCATGTGAATGTTACCGGAAGGATATGGAAACATTTCTAAGCAGTAAAATTTTTTATTTATATTTTTTTTAGTTTGAAAAATTTTATTTTTATCAAAAAATATTTTCCATTTTTCCTCTATTACTAAAGGATTATAATTTTCCATTTTTGATTATTTTTTTTTCTTTTCGTCTTCAATTTTTAGAATTCTGGCATTGCTAATAATTGAATCTTTTATTTCTTGAGAAAAATTTTTACCAAGCAAAGTGGTCTGACATTTATCAAGCGTTTCACAATTTTTTTTATGTGCAATTATTTCTATAGAATCAGATCTAATTTCGTTAGATACAAATTTAATTGTAAGTTTTATCGATTCTTTTGAGTCTAATCTATCACTGTACCAGTCGGTTATTATTATGCCTCCTGAATAATCGGCATTTAACAGAGGTAGAAAATCTAAGCTTTTTAAAGTTGCTCTCCATAAGACATTTGAAGTTGCAAAATTAACAATTGAATCTTGATTTTTTCTATCAGAGTTAAATATTCCGCCACCTAAGTCGGCAGCTTGTCTTGCTCTTTTAAATGGGTCTGGTTCTGCTGATTTTTTATCAAATTCTGGTTGTTCCTGAGAACTTTTGCAACCCGAGAATAACAATAGAATCGTTAATATGTATATAAAACGCATTTTTATTAGATTTTTATTAATAAAATTAACATAATTATAGCTTAATAAATTATTTATTCATAAATAATATGTTGTAATTAAGCAACACCTAATAAAATATTAGGTAAAATAAGTTTTAAATCAATAATTTAATAATCAAAAAATGTTAAAAAGTCAGCAATTCTAATTAAATAATTAGAATTATTAATAACTAACAAAAAGGAAAATAATAAAATGAAAAAACTTTTATTATCGACAGCTTTAACTGGAGCTCTTATTACGACTTCAGCTATTGCACAAACATCAGTGACTGGAAACATGACTATTGGTCTAAGATCAACAGCTGAAACAGGCGCTGCTGGAGCTACATCAACTGCTTCTAAAAGAGGTATGTTGGTTGAGACTCAATTAAACGTTCAAAGCAAAGGTAAATTAAACAACGGTTTAGATTATGCCGCTGGTTTTGCTTTAGAGTTTGATGGTAACCAAACTAACTCTTCTACTGGTGCTAAATCAATTAACAATGAAAATACTTACATTGATTTAATCTCTGGTGGAACTACTGTAAGCTTTAGTATTGACCACATGAACGATTTCGATCGTTCTATGGCACCAAAAGTTGGTGAACATGGTGGAGATTCAGGCGCTGCAGGTGGAGCAACTACTGCTACTATGATTTTAGTAGATCCTATTAACACAGCAACTGCTTTTGGTGTTAACTTAAGACAAGCGTTCCCAGGTGTTGGACAAATTACTTTAGCATATGTTCCTACAGCTACTTGTTCTTCAGTTGACTCAGCTGGTTGCGGTGGTGCTGACACAGCAGTTATAGAAGGTAACGAAGGTTCAGCTTACTCTGCATTACTTGAATTATCTAATTTAGGTATCAAAGGATTGTCTGCTGAAGTTGGTTACATGAGCCAACAAAAGAAAGTTGGATCAACTACTTCTCCAACTAGAGATGCTCAGTTTATCACAGCTGGATTCACTTATACTGATGGTCCATTTTCAATTGGATACAACAGAAAAGAATTTGAAGCTGGAAACTCACTTGAAACTAGACATCAAAATGATGTTGGTTTAGCTTACACAGTAGGAAATATTTCTTACGGTGCTTACTACCAAAAAGTTGAAAGTAACTTAACTACAAAAGTTGATGAAACTTACAAAGCTCTTGCGATTGGATACAATTTAGGACCAGTTGCTGCTATGGTTAACGTTGCTAAAAACTCTGATCTTGGTGGTACTTCAGGTGCTGACCTAGATTCTATAACTTTAAAACTTAGAACAAGCTTCTAATTTTATAGTTTAGACTTTATTTAAAGCCCGTCTATTTTGAAAAAAGTAGACGGGCTTTTTTATTTTGAGTTCATTTATAAAAGATATAAAACCAATTCCTTTACTTTTGGTCATAAATACTTTTTTTAAGTTTGATGAGTTTATTCCGCCAAGTGCAAACAAGTTACATTTCCATTCATTTGTTATTAAATTAAATTTACAAATTTTTAATATGTTGTTGGGACTATATTTTTCATTTTTAAATATTGGTGAAAAAAAAATATCCTCACACCTTTGAATTCTTTTTAAAAAATATTCTCTTTGATTGTGTGCGCTGCCTATAATTTTAAAATTATTTTTTTTATTGTAATGATAATTTAAAATAGAAATTTTTTTATTGTAACTTGACAAAAAAACTCCATTTAAATTTAATTTATATGCTTTTTTTATATCGTTTTTAAAATAAATTTTAATTTTTTTTTCTCTGCAGAATTTTATAATTTTAATTAATTCTTGATAATTACCTAAACCTTCTTTGTTTTCATAAATGATAGATATATTTTTGAATTTAATAATACTTTTCTTGTTTTCTTCTGTTAATTTAGTTGTAAAAAAATAGAAATTTTCAGAATAAGATGTATTAAAGTTCATATGAATATTTTAAAAAATTATAATCAAATTTTAAATGATATAAATAACATATCTAAGGAAGCTATTTTAATTGTTGTTTCTAAAACTTTTTTAATTTCTCATATAAAGCCTATTATTGATATTGGACACATTCATTTTGGCGAAAATCGTGTCCAAGAAAGCATTGCAAAATGGTCAGATTTATTAAAAGTTAATCAGAATCTAAAACTACATTTAATTGGAAAGTTACAGACTAATAAGGTTGTTGAGGCTATCAACCATTTTTCTTTTATTCATTCTTTGGATAGCGAAAAATTAGCATTAAAAATATCCCAAGAGGAAAAAAATTTTAATAAAAAATTAGATTATTTTATTCAAATAAATATTGGACAAGAAAAACAAAAATCAGGTATTTCGATAGAAGACTCTTCTAAATTTATTAACTTTTGCAAAAGTGAACTAAAAATAAATGTAATTGGACTTATGTGCCTACCGCCTATAGCAGAAAATCCGAAGAAATATTTTTTAGATTTAAAAAGAATTGCAAATACTAATCAATTATTTAATTTAAGTATGGGCATGAGCAATGATTATTTAGAAGCATTAAAATGTGGTTCTAATTATTTAAGGATAGGTTCAGCTATTTTGGGGAGTAGAAATAATTATTAGATTATTTTGATTTTTTGATTTTTTTTAATAATTTGAATTAATTTGATTAAATCTTCTTGTTTTAAACCTAAGCATCCTTGTGTATTTTTATAATTTTTTTTTGCAATATGAATAAATATTGCGCTTCCCTTGTTTTTTATCACTGGATTTGTATTATAATTTAATACAATAACTATATTGTAGATATTATCTTTACGATAAAGTTTTTCATAACTAAACTTATTTGGAAGTTTTACTAATTTATTATAAAATTTGCTTTTAGGATCGTCACACCATCCCATATTCTTTTTAATTTTGACCTTCTTTATCTTAGCTATAATATTTTTTATTTTATCTTCCCTATAAAAAATTTTTGTTAGTTTATAGATACCTCTTGGAGTAATACCATCACCTTCCTTTTTTTTATTGCTAATACCATTTTTTCCTAATGAGCAACGAAATTTAAAGTTTTTAAAAAATAAATACCCTGACTTCTTTACAATAATCATTTGAAATATATTATATATTTATGAATAATATTCATCTTTATATTCATGGATCAAAAGTTTTTTTAAATATAATTAACGAGTTAAATCTTGGCTACAATCTTTTAATTCAAGATAAAAAAAATATTTCAGAATTTACTGTTAGAATTATATTTCCTGAAGAATTAAAATTAAATGAAGTTAGAAAATATTTTACTGAAGATGTGCCAACGCTATTTTTCTTAAAAGATAAGAGTTACCTATTTAAACATAAATTATCTTTATTAAATTTTCATCAAAACTTATCTTTGCCAGTAGAAATTCTTTCCTTTAGAGAGATATTAAATATTTTAATTACTAAGTATAATTTTTTTAAGAAATCTAAAATAATTATTAATAATTATGAAATCGATTCTAATCAGAGAAATATTACAAGAGAAGGAACCAAAGTTAAACTTACAGAAAAAGAGTTAGAGCTTATATTGCTTCTTAATAATCATTCAGGACTAGACAAGTCACTGTTATTAAAAAAAATCTGGCATCATAATTCAGAATTGGAAACCCATGCTTTTGAAACTCATTTACACAGATTAAGAAAAAAAATAGAAAGATCCTTTAAAGATAAAAAATTTATTATTGAAAAAAATTCTTTATATTATCTTTCAAAATAGCTAATTTAGTTATTCTAATCTTGCTCCAATTCTTTGAATTATTTGTGAAGCCAATACGGATCCTTTGCTAAGACACTTTTTTATATCAGATTTATCCATGTACTCTTTTAAAAAACCTGCAGCAAATAAATCTCCAGCTCCAGTGAGATCTAATAGTTTATTAGTTTTTACACTTTGGCATTCTGTTACTTCATTATTATTACTTATTGCTAGGCTTCCTTTATCACTTCTAGTAATAATTATTAGTTTATTGAATTGTTTTAATTGATTTATAGAATCTAATAAATTTTTTTTATCTGTAAGTTCTTTTATTTCATTTTCATTACCTATTAATATATCGAGATCATTTAAAAGTAAGTTATAAAAATCTTGTTTATGTCTAGTTACGCAAAAAATATCAGATAAGCTCATTGCAACTTTCACTTTATTTTCCTTTGCTAGATTTATTGAGTGTTTAAACATTTTTTCACTTATTCCTTTATCCCAAAGATATCCTTCTAAAAAAATCAACGCGTGATCTTTAATATTCTTTGCATTTATATCACTATTTGAAAGATGTGAGGATATTCCAAGATAAGTACACATAGTTCTCTCAGAATCTGGAGTGATCAAAATAATAGAAGCCCCCGTAGGCAAAGATTCATTTTTTTTAATATAAGGAAAGTTCACATTGATATCTTCGAGACTTTTTTTATATATTTCTCCAAAATCATCTGAATTAATTTTTCCAATAAAAGACGGATTTCCCTTAAGATAGGCAATTCCAGCCATAGTATTAGCAACAGAACCTCCTGCTACAATTTTTTCAATTTTAATATTTTTTTTGAGATCTTCAAATTCAGATTTATTAATGAGTTTCATTGAACCTTTAACAAGATTTTTCTTTGTTAAAAAATTATCATCTACTTTTGCAAACACATCAACAATTGCATTCCCTATGCCTAATATTTTGTTATTCATTTTTTTCTTTGTATAGACAAATTTTATTAATTGCACACTTTTTACATAATGGATTTCTAGACTTACAAGTATATCTTCCATGCAAGAGTATTAAATGATGAGCTTTTTTTAAATGTTTTTTTGGAAGTATTTTTAAAAGTTGATGTTCAACCTGTTCAGGATTTTTACCATTGGAAAGACCAGTTCTATTACCAACTCTAAAAACGTGAGTGTCCACCGCAATCGTTGGTTTATTAAATGCAGCATTCAAAACAACGTTAGCTGTTTTTCTACCAACCCCAGGAAGAAGTATTAATTCTTCAAATTTATTTGGAACTTTACTTTGGTATTTTTCTAATAAAATTTTAGATAAATAATATAAATTTTTAGCCTTATTATTAAATAGTCCAATACTCCTTATAAGATTTCTTATTTTTTTAATTCCTAGATCTACAAAATGCTTAGGAGTGTAATATTTTTTATATATGTTCCTGGTAACATTATTTACGTTAATGTCAGTACACTGTGCAGAAAGAACAACCGAGGTCAACAAAGTAAATTTATTTCTATATTTTAAAGATGTTTTTGGATTTTTTATTGATTTATTTAATAAATTAATAAGCTCAAAAGCTTTGTTTTTATTTAGAAGCATTAAAAATTACTTAAAGACTTTTATAAAATTTAATTTAAACCAAGCATATCTTGCATATCAAATAAGCCTTTATTTTTTTTACTTATCCATATTGCAGCGTTTAAAGCTCCATCAGCAAAAAGTTCTCTAGAAAAAGCTGTATGTTTTAATTCTATATTTTCTATTTTATTATTAAAAAGAACTGAATGTTTACCAATAGTATTTCCTTTTCTTGTAATAAAAAAATTAATTTTATTTTTTTGTAAATTACCTTTTTTGTTCAAAAAGATTTTGCCTTTTATTGAATCTAAGTTTTTATTTTTACCGTTTGATACTGCGTTTGCTAACATTAATGCCGTTCCTGATGGGTAATCAACCTTTTTTTTATGATGATCATCGTTAATTCCAATGAAATAATCATTTGGAATTTTTTCTGAAAGAATATTAACAATATATTCTAGGAGATTAATACCCAGGCTCATGTTGCCAGATTTAAATATGGCGATTTTTCTTGAGTAGTTTTTTATTAAATTATTTTGTTTTTTAGTAAACCCCGTAGTTCCGATTACTACTTTTTTTTTTAGTTTTTTTGCATAATTTAAAATTTCAAGGGATCCTTTAGGTCTTGAAAAATCAATAATAATATCTGTTTTTTTAAATGCTTCTAAATTATTTTTTTGTATTTTAATTCCATTTATAGTTTTTCCAGATTTTAAATCGGTTAAGCTGAATAATTTTAGATTTTTATTTTTAGATATTCTTTTAATAAGAATTTTTCCCATCCTTCCAAACGCTCCGGTGATTGTAATGTTAATTTTTTTCATTAATTACCACTCCAAAATTTTTTAGCTTTATTAATAAAGTTTTTTATTTCTGAATTGTTATCTAAATCTTCTAAAGATTTAAATTTTTCGAGCAAGTCTTTTTGTTCTTTGGATAAAGATTCCGGAATTATTACATTTGTTTCTAGATATAAATCTCCGTAATCATCGCTTCTTATAACAGGCATGCCTTTTCCTTTAAGTCTAAATTGTTTTCCAGTTTGCGTTCCTGAGGGAATTTTAACCTTTGATTTCCCCCCGTCGATTGTTGGAACCTCTATTTCTGTACCAAGCGCAGCATCTGTCATAGATATAGGTAATTTATAGTACAGATTTTCTTCAGATCGTTGAAAAATCTTATGTTTTTCAATTGTTATAAAGACATAAAGATCTCCATTAGATCCTCCTCTATAACCAGCATCTCCTTTTCCAGATAATCTTATTTGAGTTCCATCATCTACTCCTTTTGGAATTTGAATAGAGAGATTTTTTTTAGTCTTAGTAGCACCAGATCCTTTGCAATCTTTACAAGGATTAGAAAGCATTTCACCTTCGCCTCCGCAATCAGGACATATCTGTTGAAGAGTAAAAAAGCCTTGCTGAGTTCTTACCTTTCCATGTCCATTACAAGTAGAACATTTTTTTGGTTTAGAGCCTATTTCCGCACCACTTCCAGAACATTTTTCACATTTTTCATTTGAAGACAAATTAATGGTTTGTTTTTTTCCAAAATAAGCCTCTTCTAAAGTTATTTCTAAATTTATTTTTAAATCAGATCCGCG
>Ga0214921_10011974_pt1 | contig 10452 bp, 6 predicted proteins | sample LL1505_MetaG_FD_177992 | JGI IMG/M metagenome (GOLD analysis project Ga0214921, IMG submission 177992) | Freshwater microbial communities from Lake Lanier, Atlanta, Georgia, United States - LL-1505 | ecosystem: Environmental > Aquatic > Freshwater > Lake | place: USA: Georgia | collected 2015-05-28
ATAATGAAATTTCGATGTCAGGTGCGGGTGATATTCAAATTGCCGTAGCTGGTTCAATAGATATATCCGGTGCTGTATATTTATCTACTGATTTTGGTGTTAATTGGACACTTATTACTGGATCTGGTAAACCTATTACTGCCGAACCTGGGTTCTGTTCTGTATCAGTAGCTAGATGTGGTAAATATGCTACTATCGTATCTATTTCAGGTAATATTTATATTTCCAATGATTTTGGAACTTCATGGAGTACAAGCGGTTCCAATGGAAATCCTACCAAAATATCTATCTCTGCAAATGGGCAATATCAAGCATATGTTAGTTATGATGATAATAAACTTCACTATTCTACGGATTATGGAGTTACATTTAATACTAAAAATGCGTTTTCATTTTCAAATCCTAATAGTAAAATATATTCTACCCTATTATCTTCTACTGGAGAATGTATTTTAGTATCAAATGGAACCGCTCAAGTATATAATCATAAAAATACAATGACTTCTTATAAACCTTTTTTCGATGCTCCTAGTAATACATTATATATATACAACGGATCTTCATGGGTTTCTACACTTTTGTCAACATAAAATACTATAAAAATTCATTTATTGATATAAATTCCTATCATCTATATCAATATATTATAAAATGGTTTGTCATACAGAAGATTATGCTAATCCTAATAAAACGTCGATATCATAAGTATCCTCGCCCGCTTTTTCCATATCTTTCTTCTGTTTCATAAGCCGTTTCTTTTCATCTCTTGTTAATTCCTTCGATTCTTTTACAACCTCGATTTTATTTCCAAGAGAATCGAATTTATCTTCTGCTTCGTCTAATTTCAATTTCTTCGAATTTTCCTTTTCTTGGCGTTTTCTCTCTTTTTCCAATGCTTCAATCATATTATCTCCAAAGACAGTCATCGTTCCATTCTCAAGAAGCCACTTTTCACGCGTAATCGCATTATAAAAATCGTCATTATGTGAAATCACTAGGACACCTCCCTTGAATGTCTTAATCGCATCAGACAGAGCATTGGTGCTTTCACGATCTAAGAAATTCGTAGGCTCATCGAATATGACCACGTGTGGTAAATAGAAAGTCGCCGCTGCTAAATAACAGCGCATTTTTTGTCCTGAAGAAAGTGCATTGATCTTTGTATGTTGGGCAATTTCGGGTTCTAAACCGAAACTATTCATATGTTTCTGTATTTCCCCGGTTGTCAATTTGCGCTGGCCCATCATCGATTCCATTGCCAGCTTTTCGTCGAATTCTTTCACCATTTTTTCATATCCCATCTCAACAAGTTCGCCCTTGGAAAACCATTGTACTAATTCAACCGTACCCTCCGATTTCGCCTCATATTCATGTTCTCTTTTTCCCGCACGTCGCGATCCTAATTCCTTGATGACAAAGGTTTTATTCATTTTGGCCTTTTGTTTGATTGCTTCAAGCTCTTCTTCCGACAGTGTCAATGTATTCTTATTCGCTTGTTCTCTATCTGATCCAAGACGGTATCGCCACATCACATATTCAATAGGAGTCAACTGTTTATGCGGATCAAGAGACGCCGAAATATTCTGTGGGATATAGGCCATACGCAAATTAGGGTGTCTATCAATAACACCCCCATTAGGTTCCAATTCACCCACCAGAATTTTCACCAACGTCGATTTGCCTGCGCCATTCACACCCGCAATAATAATACGAGCTGCCTGACTCACCTGTACAGTAATACCGCTCAATTGCGGTTTCGGTGCAGTAGGATATTGGAAAAAGCAGTTCTTCATACTTAATACCGATTTCGTAAGCGATTTCACGCCCTCGAGTGGTCCTGGATCCGGAATACTAAAGGAAAGCACATCTTGCGAAGTCGTTTGAAAATAAAACGCCGCTTCAGGTTTCTGTTTGACAAATTCCGTAACATTGCCTCGATAGACTTTCAGTTTCAGCGTTTCATAATGGATCATATTCGTACAAACTTCGTCCATAAATTTAATATCGTGGGAAATAATCAAGAAAGTAGTATTTTCCGTAGTTTTAATATAGTTTTTCAACCAAACAATACTAAGGGCATCAATATGATTCGTAGGTTCATCCATAAGAATAAGTGGATCCGCCGCCAATTTCGCCAAAATCAAATTAACACGCTGTACATTTCCACCAGAAAGCGTTGAAAGAGGCGAATTCATCATATGTTCAGTAACGTAAAGATCCGCCAAATTTTTTGCAATCTCTTCTCTTGTAATCCCCTTTGCCATAATTTTCGGGTTCGTCGCAATATAATCTAGGGTAATAATATCGTGTTTATCTTCTGAAATATGGTGTTCAATAAAGGTTGCCTCAATATCGGGAAATCCCTGTAAGGTCTTATTAGCCATAGCGCGTAATAGTGTCGATTTACCCGCACCATTATGTCCTAAGATTCCATAGGTATGATTCAGTTTCAACTTCAATGGGGTCTGATGAAGAAGAACACGAGTACCATAGGCAAGAGAAAACATACAGTCACATAGATTTTCCTCGTTATCTTCTGGATCATATTCATACACAGTAATCGTATCGATCAATATTTTAGAAATAGCATTTGAAATACTCGCTCTTGATTCCGTCGATAAAACCTCTGGTAGATAAGGCTGAATACATAGATCGTAAATAGCCGGATCACGTAGTTCATATTTCACTAGATTTAATACAAGAGATATAGTATATTGAATCACAGGATCTTCTAACAAGACAGCCGGATCGACTTTCGCGATTTCGGCTTGATAAAGAGTAAGACATGATTCGCGTGTAATACTATCTATCAACTTCGAATTTGCTTGGTCATACACTTTATTAAGCGTATTTTTAGATCGCGTACATACATTTCGCACTTCCTCGATCGCGATTTCATTAATACCCTTATCTAAAATCCACGTCAATTTATCGTAGAAAATACGCGCATATACTGGGTTCTTTATCAGTTTACAAAGCGTATCCATGACTACGGCCGCTTTACGTTGACAGACCACCTTTTTCTCACGCATAGCACGTACTAACATAGGTATCAATAAACTAAGTGTAGGAATATCAATATCATTCACGAAAGGGGTCGATGCTAATACTTCAAGTGCCGGTTCAGTTTTCGTCGCCGGATTCATATATCCATCAATCATCGCACTAATAATCGGCTGGATATCCACATTTTCGATTGTCTTACAGATAGATACCCAGCATTCTTGAACCGCCATCTTTACCTCTTTTTTAATATCCGATGCAAGCGAAATAAGCGATTCGATGATCAAATAGAGATTCGACGACACAATTGTTGGATGAATCTTAGCATATTGACCAATCATATGTAGTCCAAGTATTTTCGATTGGAATTTAACACCTGAAAATACTTTCGAAATCTCGGTATATACCGATTCAAATGCATATGGATTTAATAAGCGAATCAAATCGTTGAAAATAGATTCGATATTGGTTTGATGCGTTTTGTCTGAACCGATTTCCAATAAATAGGGAATTAATTCGATTAATTGAGGTTCGTTCGAAACGTGAAACTGTTGGATAAGTTGTTTGACATTTTCTATACCATCCATTTGGGTAGAGAGATCTTTCACAGATAGACTTTTCACGATACCTTGAACTACCATTATAATTATTTACATAGTATATTTTTAATATATTTCAAAAATATACTTATTGGATTCTCAATTAGAAAACATTTGCTGTGCATTAAGAATCTTTGTAACTTTCTTTGGGACATTCGCGCCACCGGCTCTTGCCCTACGTAGAGCTTCATTGCGCGAATTATTTTCGCGTTCATCTTTCACATAATATCCATTCGCCCAACTCATAGGAACCTCGATCTTAGTAGTATCATAATTACGTTTACGCAAAACAGCGCTATATAGTTGTCCTGAGAAAAGCGGCGTTTTTTTTACACGTGCAATCTCAATATTAGGATCAACCATAATAGGAAGATTCACATTGAAACCATCTGGTAAATTAGAAGTATGATATACATTACTATTTATCAACGGATTGGGATTATTTTTGGTCGTATATGGCGAATCGATATAGATTCCCGAAGCAGTACCATAAAAATCAGCTGGTCTCCCACTAACATATTGATCACCACCTGTATACGGAACTATTTCTCCATTTTCAGTACCCATTAATAAGAGCGTTGTATATTTATCAACCATCCTAGGTTGAAGCGGTGGAACAAATTCATAATCATGCAAACAAATTCCATTTAATATAACAAAATTGGTTAAATATCCTTGAAATGCAGCACCACTATATTTACTTACAGATCGATTTCCTATCACTAAATTATATCCCGAACAATTTATATTCTCTCTTGATTGTACTTGTCCTATTTGTTGTCCATTCATAAAAATACGCGTTGTACAGTAAGGTAACCATGGATAATAAATACGATTAATAGAAAAATGAACCCACTGATCCTTTACATAAAATGGTAGTGAAAATGCATAATATTCACTATTTTCCCAATATAATAGCTGATAATATTGAAAAGTCACTCCTATATTAGTAGGTCCATCTCTATATCCTGACATAAATACGTGGGGATATGTATTTGTATTATCATTCGTATTATAATCTTTTTGCAGGTATTGCCACCATTCAATTGTAAAATTATTATATCCAAAATTCAATCCAGGAGCATTCGAATACACTATTAAATCCGATCTTTCTGGATTCCCAGGATTATTAAAACCAGTAAAATAAAGTGACATATATATACTATATATATAAACTTTGACATAGAATAACATATTTAAGTAGCGCTGGCTCTATCTGTTTACATTTATAAAGCAGATCAACCTCGCCTAAAAGTTCACATATAGAGATCAATTCCCTACCAATACAAATTACTTTCAAAACCGCCTTCGTAAAATCCCCTATAGAAATACCACGATTTTCTAATTGGGTTTGAATAAAATATTTACATTCGTGTTCTGTCTCAAAAGTGATCCATTGTTTGATTTCATTATATAGGTCATATTGTACAATCGAATCATAATGAATACCTGTATTCAGTCCATATTGTTGTTCGTCTTGATAATACTGTTCTATCCATTCACCTACATCGAATAAAACCGATTTTTCTATTGATTCGTCGGTTGGAAACTGATATATTCGTTCTTCTTCCAAAACATTAACCTGTGTGAATATCGATAGAGTTGCTACAATTTGTGGCATAGAAAACTCTTTGAAAAATTGCGTTGTTATAAGGAGTTTGCTAATCAATAAAGGATGGACTTCATGTATATTTGCAGCGATTTGTCCTAAAGGTGTTGTCATTTTATGATCCGTTGTAATAAATCCGTCGTCTCTAAGAATTTTGCAAATATTACCGATTTGCATCTCAATAGAATTTTCTAAATAATGAAGATGGGATTTCTCTTTAGAAATTTCTTTTTCTAAATCGGTTGCTTCTTTTATCAATTGACAATCGTCTTTTATAGATAAATATGTTTTTTCCCACTCGCGTATTTCTTTATCCGCCTGTTTTTTCATATTATTTCTATAAAAGAAAAATTTTTCCGTGGTATCGATATACGATAGACATATATCTATCGGGGTTTTTATTTGTTGGACTGCTTCATTTTTCTTTTGTAGAAGTACGTCTTTTTCTTCTATTTGCATTTTAGATCCCCGAATAGATGATTGTACTTCACCATAAATCATCGAATGGTTGACAAAATCTTCGAAAGTAGCATCTGTTCCTGATTTGATCAAATTCAAAATCATACCATAATGAATATGAAATTTCGATATTAACTTTTGCGGTTTGCCACACAGGATCTTTTGGTATTCGCGCACATCGGGTATTTCGAATAAGTTATTACAATGAATCACATGCCCTACGGTATCTATACCTCGACGCCCAGCTCTACCGGCCATCTGGGTATATTCATGGGAATATAGAAACCTCTGGGAAGACCCGTCGAATTTCGTCAATGATGTGAAAATCGCCGTTTTGATCGGGCAATCGAGTCCAATAGCAAACGATTCTGTTGCAAAAAGTAATTTAATATATCGTTTTGCAATCATTAGCTCGACAATCTCGCGAAGTACTGGAATCATCCCTGAATGATGAATACCGATCCCTTTTTCTAATAAACCGACTACCTGCTGATATTCAGGTAGTTCCAGATATTCACGGAAATTAGGGAATTTCCGGATAATCTCCTCACATTCCCTCCGGACAATATATGGTACTTTACTATCATCTTCTAGCAAGTTCGTAGTAATCTCACTAGCACATACTTCGACGTTTTTTCGCGAAAATACAAAGGCAATCGCCGGTAACATTTCATCCCGTTTCAATTGTTCCGCCAATTTATTTAGGACAAATTTGCGTTTCATAAAAAATTGGTGTTTGTCAAACAGGGATTGTATCTTTTTCACTTCGTTATAACTCTTTTCTATGAATTTCCCTTCGGCCGACCGAATCTTCAATAATTGATTCGTTATATCGCGAATTTCTTGTTGGACAGCCTTATCTTTAATTGTCTTATAAGGAGTCTCAGTAGTTGTCATAAAGAGATAATGCGTTAGTGGTACTACGCGATGTTCGGTTGATGCTAGATAGACGGTCTTTTCCGTATTCCCCTTCTCACACCATTTAGCAAATCCTTCGGGATTATCGATAGTTGCTGAGAGCATTACCATTTGAATATGTGGGGGTAGCATTAAGATCGTCTGTTCCCAGACTTGACCGCGCTCCTCATCATTTATATAGTGAACTTCGTCGAAAATAACGCAGGCCAATTCCGTTCCAATATCGATTTGGAATTGCAGGAAAGGGGTTTCCACCTGATCTACTTTTCGATAATTATATAGATAATTCATCAGGATTTCAGTAGTCATAATAAGAACATCCGCATTAGGATTGGTTTTAATATCGCCAGTAAAAAGCCCGAAACTAATATGCGGGTATTTACGGGTAAATTCATAGAATTTCTGGTTCGATAATGCTTTAATAGGACTAGTATAAATCACTTTTTTCCCCTGTCCTACAAAAAATTGGATGGCAAATTCGGCGGGTAGTGTTTTCCCAGAACCGGTATGCGCAGTAACTAGCACATGATTCTGTGTGACAATACCTTCGATAGCATATTTCTGGAAGTCGGATAGTGGATAAGGAAAAAGATCGAAATGGTGGTTATATTCAGTATTTTCATAGGGTTTGTCACACAGGATTACCATCGGGTTTGTTAGTCTATAAAATATGATAGTTTCTTTTTATACTCTTTTGGTAAATAACGAATTTATGTATAAAATACTATCTTATAATAATATAATAGAAGATGCAATATAATGAATTCGCTAACAAAATACACGGATTGATTCCTCAAGTTCCGGGTATTATGTATGGACAAAATGAACGAGTAGACGAATTAAACAGTCGTATTTGCGAACGATTTCGCCCAGAACAAATGCTACAACCCAATATCGATTTTAGACCGACATCCACTAAGTATGCATATTTACCGGTGATCGATTTACGAAAACAGGCGAATATTGATATATCGCCTCCTTTAGACTATTCTATATATAGCGGATTTGTACCACCGGCTTCTCGTGGACCTACGGTCGGGTATACCGATAATGTTCAAATAGAATCGCAATTACGAAACCAGTTTTATAGTTTACAGAAGGGAGCAGAACAGGGAGTCTATATTCCATCGTCAAACAGTGATTTATATCGTACTACTATGCCACAACCGTCGAAATTAGAGATTCAGCCCTACCCCGAATTATTTAGCCAACCTATCCTGAATAATAGTCGTACATCGGTAGCTGGTACCGGTGGAGATTTGCTTTTTAATAATACGCGTGTTCAATTGCGAGGATTAGGACGATAAAGAAAAATCAAATGTTTATATATATTTCGATCTATATATATGCAGTTCCATCATATTTTAATGTGTATTTTAATAATATTAGCGATAGCGATTCTCTGTTATACTATTTATAAATCATGGAAAAGGAGTGTCGAGGGTTTCGGTGGTTTCGATCAAACCGAATCTTTTCTCTTAAAAACCGGCGCAAATTGTTATGACGATTTTTATGTAAATAAATACGACGAATTAATGGATTCTAAGAGAGAAACCGTTAAGCAAGCGGATTTAATCATTCAAACCGTTCCCATAGAAAAAGAAACCGATCGCATTCTTGATATAGGCGCAGGTACAGGAACAATGGTGAAATATTTAGCATCTTTGGGATATAAAGCGGAAGGTCTCGAAATATCCGATATAATGATCCAAAAAAGTATAGAAAAATACCGTGTAATTTCGATGACACAAGGGAACGCATTAGATCCTATGCAATATGACCGTGGAACATTTACACATATTTTATGTACTAATTTTACGATTTATGAATTTGTTAATAAATTACAGCTTCTAGAGAATTGTCATTCTTGGTTACAAGGGAATGGTTATTTGATTATCCATTTAGTCGATCGCGACGAATTTTTACCGATTATTCCTGCAGCTCTTAATGAAAATCCAGATATTTCTATAGATGAATCAAGAATTACGGAAACGGAAATCGATTTTATAGGATATACCTATAAATCTATTTACGATTTTATAAAGGGTTCTCCTGAAGTATATCATAAAGAGACATTTGTAGATATAAAAACGGGGAATATCCGGCAAAATGAGAGAACACTTCAAATGGAAGATCATCGCGAAATATTGGAGATGGCGGTAAAGTCGGGATTTTCCGTTAAGGGCCATATTCCTTTAGAAAATCTAGGTTCTCCAAAAAAGGATCAGTGGCTCTTTATTTTGGAGAGAACTCTTTGAGATATTTTACAAATAATAATGCGAAATATATTCAGCGTCTTATATAGTAAAGGGTTAACCATTTTATAAAATTAAATAAAGATATATATTGATATAGTGTAAATACTGCAATCATGCTCTCATATAATACCTATTCTAGAAATTTATGGCTACAATAAATATCCTACAAATCTAAGAATAAATAATATATTATTATATTATTTATCGATTGTTCATAATACACTACTTACAATATTTAGTGGATGGATATTTCTATCGTTATCGCAGTTTTTATATAAAGAAGGAATTATATTTCAAATAGTGTAAAAGCGAATTGATGCCCCCTATTTTCCGTTATAACATCATAATAAAAATCGTTTATTATGATAGTGATGTATTATCCGGTAATTGATCGCGCAACCCTATGGGAGAACCTCCATATTTATCTTTTTTTAATCGTTCTCTTTTTATTTGTCGGGATTTTTACCTATATAAAATTGCGATATCCTTTTTGGAATATACAGCCAGTATATCATACCTATGATTTTTGGCGACCTTTATGGCGAGAACCCTTTTTTATCTACAAAAAAGCAGTCGCCACGAAATTCGTCGATATAAAAACGGTCGATACAATCAAGTATGACGATGCCACAGAAGACCAGAAAAAATCGATGATCAATCTTCTACAATGTTATTATCTCCCCTCAGAAAATACGAATTTTATGTTTCATTTAGAGAACCTCGAAACGTATCTAAGTTCTCATCTTTCGACCTCCTATATTTCGTTCTATCATAGGGATTCTGTCATACAGGAATCATTGGGTTGTATTTCAAGTCGGTCGGGTTCTCTATCGATCGGTCAATGGACTACACCCATTTTCTACGTCGATTTTATTGCTATGCATCGCGATGCCCCCCTCCTCTATTGGCGCAAATTATTACAGACCCATATATACCGGCAACAAATAGGAACGCCGGAGATACTAGGTTCTCTATTGAAAAAGGAAGGAGAACCCTATGATGGAGTAGTCCCCTTTATACAAACCAATAGTTCTCTGTATGACATTCCCCCGTTACTCTACGAAAAAAAGTCGGCGATCGCATTGCCCGAACATTTTATATTCATCGATTTTCATAAAGGAAATATCGATTTATTATTCGATTTTTTAGAGGGTTCTCAAAACAAATTCGCGGTTTTCTGTCAAACAGATAAACCTGCGATTTTGCGAATGATTGAGGGGAAAATATTGTTTGTTTATGGAATTAAAAAGGCAGATGAGATCTTTGCTATCTATATTTTTAGGGATACGAGAACCTTGACGGAAGAACAGGGTTCTCCTAAGGGACTTCTCCAATTAGTAGGATCTATTAGCAATACCACTTCTACCGATTTGTTTTATAGGGGGTTTCAATTATCATTACGATTGGTCATTAAAAAAATACCGGCGTTTGGTCTTTTGACCGTCGAAAATATCGCCCACAATGAAATTCTGTATGACAGAATTGGATCGTTTTCGATAGCAGTCACCTTAGTATCGTATTATTTGTATAATATCGTTTGTTCGGGTTCTCCTATGATAGGTTCTCACAGTTTTGTTTTGTAGGGAAACCTACAGTTTCCCTACCC
>Ga0214921_10011975_pt1 | contig 10452 bp, 16 predicted proteins | sample LL1505_MetaG_FD_177992 | JGI IMG/M metagenome (GOLD analysis project Ga0214921, IMG submission 177992) | Freshwater microbial communities from Lake Lanier, Atlanta, Georgia, United States - LL-1505 | ecosystem: Environmental > Aquatic > Freshwater > Lake | place: USA: Georgia | collected...
GCCGCTGCATAGGTTGTACCGTTACCAATTGGGATTTGTCCGTTTGAAGGAGTCGTTGTAATCCCCGTACCTCCACGAGCAACAGCTAAAGTACCAGAAGCCACGTTTGACGCATTGATTGCGGTTAAGCCTGCGCCGTTTCCACTAAATCCAGCCGTGGCTGTGATCGTGCCCGTATAAGTTACGTTGTTGGCAAAGGTAACGTTTTGGCTAGTGTCAATCGTTAGCGCAGTTACGCCGTTGTTTGTCTGGAACGCTAAGTTACCAGTCGTATCCGACGTAATGTTTAGTGCGGTACCCGCCGAAGTTCCTGCTGATATTGTTGATGGCATCGTTATGCTCCTACGTTATTTTGTGCTGCTAATCTTGCTGCTTCTTCTGCGGCTAGTCTAGCGGTTTCGGCTTCGTCCCATTTAGTTACGCAAGTATTTGCCCAGCTTGGGAGTTCTGTAATAACTTCATTTTGAGGTTTTGTACCATCATCGTTATCCGTAAACTCAATCCAACCCTTGGTATCTTTCCACTGCAAAGCATGCACGTTACCAGGAGCGGCAGCCAGATTTAGCCCACTATAAGAATAGCCGTCTTTGTATACAGCACCATCAGCCGGAATAATTGTCAGTTTCATTATTTACTCTCCAAAATCATCTGTTGCGCTTGCTGTGGTACACCCGCAGCTGCTAATAAAACTCGTTGTCCTACTTCGTTAGACTTCACCATCTCATTTCTAAAACTTTCTACTGCCGCACCTGTTTGGCGTTGCTGTTGACTATTCTCAATCATCAGTACAGGCAACCATGCCATCGAGCAACCCCACTCATCAATATCTTGTCCATTTTGTGGGTTTTTGCCTTGTATCTTCATAAACCAAGCACAGTCCAATTGACGGCATGGGTCAAAATTATTTAATGGACATTGAGATTTTGGTTCAATCTTCATCAGTTCTTAGTTGCTGTAATTACGTCAAGATATTGAACCGCTAAGTTAATAGCCGTACCTGTAAAGGTCGCAGTGGCTGAACCTGAAATAGAGTGGTTGTGTGAACCCCCGCCACCAGCAGAACCGGTGCTACCATTATTTGAGTTAAAGTCGCCAAATTCTCCACCACCATTAGACGGCTGACCCGTAACAGCAGAAGAATGACTATGACTAGGTATTTGCGCAGTTGTCAGCGTTGTAGAACCAGCACTTAAACCCGATGTATTAATTGATACTGAACCTGCTGGGGTCTGTGAAGCAAAAGCCGTAGTAAACGCTACCGATCCACCTGTACTTGCTGCACCTGTTACAACACGTAGAGCATAGTTGTTGTAGTTAGTAGTGTCTTTAGTCCAGCCAGTCGGCGCAGTAGTCTGAGCAAACAACATTCTAGTACCCGCATCAAATGCAGCGGCGGCGGCAGAAGTCCAAATTGTTCCGTTCGATGTAAGAACGTTGCCCGCAGTGCCAGGAGACGGAAGACCAGAGGCTTGAGTAACACCGTCTGGATAGGTAATTCCGGCTGTTCCGTTGAGTGTTATTGGCATATTAGGCTCCTGTTAAGGCTTTGATTTCGTCAGCGGTTAGGCCAAGTGCAGTTAGTTTGGCTAGTGCAGATTGTTTAGCTGCTACTTCTGCTTGTTTGGCGTCAATAATGGCTTGCTTTTTAGTTTGGTTTACGACTACTTTACCGTTTACCAATTCCCAAGCATTAAAAAATTCATCTTCGCCTTGTGGCAATTCAGAAGCGTCAATAATCATTGCACCTTCAGGGCAGTCTTTAGTCAACACTTCTTCAATTGGTAATTCCCCTGTAGGGGTGCATACTGATACGCCACCATTTTCGTTAGTAAATATGATTACTTGTGCCATGTTTTACCCTTATCTAAATACAGCTATCGAAACAGAAGTGACATCATTTAAACCACCGTTATCACCAACAATAACACCTAGTGCCGTTGTTGAATAAGTAGAAGAAGCACTTGTTTGACAGACGATTTGCCTTCCTGTTCCACCACTATTTCTAGCAAATCCAGAAACTGCGTAGTTGGCGTCAGGGAATGTAATTGAAAAGTTTACTGTATATGTTCCAGTTGCACTTCTAGTTACAGAACTTACACCACCAGAAGCATTAATTGTTCCAGTTGCACCAGCAAAGTTTACCCATGCACGACAGCCGTATGCTGTAGCTACTGAGCCGTAGCCTGAATTGAACTGGAAAAGTCCATTAGAGTCAATACGGGCACGTTCTACGTTACCACTATTACCAGTATTTGTAGAAAACGCTAAGGCGCTAGCAGTGCTATTTCCTGATTGACTTTCTGCTACGCAAGATATTGCAGCAGCATCTTGTATTGCACCAGAAGACGGTTGACTACACCCAAAATATAAACCACCAATAGTTGTGCCAGCATTTCTACCAGTAGCGGCTGGGCCATAGTTTAAAAAGTTAATTAACTGCCCATTTTGATTTGCGGTTCCGCTATTTGTTTTTGTTAAAGAAACATTTGCTCCACTAGCAGACGAAGAAGAAACATCTAATTTTGTAGCGGGGCTAGAAGTACCAATACCCAAATTTCCTGACGAATCAAATCTAGCAGCTTCAGTACCACCTTCTGTAAAGGCAATAGTGTCGGCTCCAGGAGAAAAGATACCCGTGTTGGTATCACCAGTAAACGAATACGCTGGGGCAGTTGCGTTACCTAAACCACTAGTAAATACAGCAGCATTTGAATTGGCGCTGGCAATGACGTTAGTTGCGTTTATAGTGGTGAAGGTAGGAGAACCCCCAGTAGCAACCAAAGTCCCCGAAGTGGTCGGTAAAGTAAGGACGGTAGTACCCGCTGCGTTAGCAGCTTGTAAGGTACATGTACCCGATACGTCACCTGCAATGACAACTGAAGCCATAATGATTCCTTATAAAATAACCCAACGGCTGCCCGCTGGAATAGTAACTGATACGCCCGCCAAAATGCTAATGGGTCCTACGCTCTCGCCGTTATTGTTTGAACTCATAGTATAGTTTGATCCAACCGTCTGTCTATTCTCATAAACCGCCCCTCCAGCTGATGCTCCTGTACCAGAAAACGCCGTAAAAAAATTAGACCCATTACAAAATACTTGGGTTGTAACTCCGTTACCAACTTCTACGGAGGTACCTGTAGCCCCTCTAATCCTAATGGCAAAACCACCAGTCGTATTATTAACAACAATATATACTTTATTGACTAATGGAGCAATAACGTCTCGGATGGCTGTGTTTGTCCCACCTACTACCAAAACCGCATTTCTTGCGTCGTCTGACGCCCCGTCTATACTGGTCAGGGTGTAATTAGCATCCGTCATCGTAATGTTCCGAACGCCCGTAATGGCTTGCTCTAGCAAGGTTCCTAGATTGGTATTAGTTGTACCGCCCCAAGTACCCGCCTGTTCACCGTCCCCAATTAGGGTTAGTTTTAACGATGTTGAGTATGTAGTCATAATTTACCTTTAAGCCGCTATAACCTCTGTCCAATTTGACGACTGACTTGGTGTTATATCAGTCCATCCCGCCGCCTGTACAGGGTCAATTAAGCCCCAAACATTTACCCTATTAAGTTTAACAACTGTTCTAACGCCTGTCACGTTTGCATCTATGCTAATAGCAACAGACACATCGCCAACTCGCCCTACCGCATACAGTCCCGTAACGTCAATAAACGAGCTAACTTCTACATCTATGGTGCCCAACAATACTGGTGAGGCAAGTCCTGTTACATTTATAAAGTTGTTCGTTACTAGGCTTACGTTACCTACTAGGGTTGGTATTGCAAAACCCGTTAAGTTAACTACCGCACCAGCCGTTACATCTACGTTACCAACACGACCTACCGCATAAACACCTGTTAAATCAACTACCGCATCTGCCTTAGCATCTACGTTCCCAACCAATACTGGGGTGGCAATACCCGTTACATTGACGTTAGCCGCAGCCGTTACATCTACGTTACCTACCCGACCTACGGCATTTACGCCTGTTAGGTCAACCGTACAACCAAGACTTATACCTACCGTACCTACCGCACCGACCGCCGTTACCCCAGTAACAAAAACCGTTACATCAGGGTTTATACCTAGTGATGCAAACGGGGCACCGGAATACGGTGAGTCTGCAAACATTTACAGTACTACCCAACGACTCCCCGAAGGGAGGGTTACTGTAGCTCCCGACCCCACAGTTACAGGCCCTACAGAGCTAGCTGAATACCCAGCAGGTACAGAAAAACTACCTGCAACCGTCATGTTATTTACAAAAAGCCCGTTACTTGCCACGATATTTGGGGCAGTTAATGCGTTAGTCCCAGGGTTAAATATCAGTTCTGTGGACGATACATTGGCAGCGCTGATAGACCCGCTAGTAGCCGTAGTAAATACTGGGTAGTAGGAAGCGTTTGTGCTTGTATCGTTAGTAATTGTGATACCTGCAGTAACAACACCCCAAGAAGTATTAGACCCGTCAGTAGTTAAATATCTACCAGAGTTACCCGTCTGGCTAGGAGCCAAGGCATTAAACGCAGTATTAGCTGTGGTTTGTCCAGTACCACCATAGAGAATACCGACTGTATTAGCCTGCCATGTACCAGCAGTAACCGTACCTACCCCAGTAATGCCTGTGTAAGACCCAGATATACGAGCTGAAGCAACCGTACCAGCAGACAGGTTTGATGCGTTCATAGAAGTGATGGATGTACCACCACCGCTAAGGTTTGTAGCGTTTACTACATTGGCATCAAAAGACCCGTTAACATCACGAAGCACAATAGTGGAAGCACCATTGGCAGAAGAAGCAGTAGTCCTGGCATTTGATATGGTCCCCGAAGTAATGTTAGACGCATTGATATTTGTACCACCAGAAATATCACCAATAATTGAAGCAGTTACCGTATTGGCAGAGAAGTTACCACCAGAGTCACGGGAAACAATCGTAGACGCCCCATTAGCAGAAGCCGCTGTGGTTCTTGCGTTGGCTATGGTTCCAGACGATATATTGCTTGCGTTAATCGAGGTTATGGTTGTGCCGGCACCAATGAAGTTTGATGCAGTTATGTTGCCAGACTCAAAAGCACCATTGGCATCACGCAATACTAAAGTTGAAGCACTATTAGATGTATTGCCTGTAGTACGAGCGTTAGCTATGGTTCCGCTAGTAATGTTTGAGGCGTTGATGTCTGTAAGACTAGCAGCGTTACCTGAGATATTGGTAAATGATCCTGTAGTTCCTGTTATAACATTAGCTGCAAAAGAGCCGTTAGCATCACGAGCTACGATGGTTGATGCACCATTAGCAGAAGCAGCTGTTGTTCTAGCATTTGCCAAAGTGCCTACAGAGATACTAGAAGCATTGATTGCAGCGTTAGAAGCTGCGGTTAACTGACCTTGAGCATTAACCGTAAAAGTTCCAACTGTGCCAGCATCACCATAGGTACCAGCTGTAACAGCAGTATTTGAAATACTAAATGTCAGGTTGGAAAGGTTAAGTCCTGTACCTGCTGCATATATCTGAGCAGAGCTAATCTGCGCAAAGGTAATATTGGTAGTACCAAAAGTAATCGTGCCTGATGTATTACAGATATAGGTTCGTCCAGCGCCTGTATTACCAGAGCTTACAAAGAACGCATCGCCCTGACCTAACTTAGTAGGGCTGGCTAAACCAAAGGTATCAGCATCGGTTGCACGGGTTAGAACCCACTGTGCAGTAGCATTACCTGGATTAGTAACTGTATAGACACCATTTTGTACCGCATTTGACTGGTTATAAACTAAGACACGGGCTGTATTGGATAGAGTTACACCATCAACGACAAGAGCTACGTTAGAGCCGTTATTAGTAAGTGTTGCACCTACACCATTACCAGCACCATTTGGCTGAACATAGACAGCGTTTAAATTACCAGCAGTATCTGGAGACTCGACTAAAACAGGGGCGTGATACGAAATACCTGTAGAGAAAAGCCCGTCTACATAAGTCTTGTTGGTAATATCCGTAGCATTTGCAGCGTTAGTGCTGATTGTTCCAGCCGTTAGCGTTACCGTATTAGCAACTAGATTTGTGGTGTTAACTTGAGTAAAAGTAACAGTTGTAGCAGCATTACCAGAAGTGTTAACAATATTGCTTGCATCGGTATAGACGGCTTTTGATGATGGCTGAGTTACAAAGACATCCTTTGTACCAGCAGAGAAGTTAACCAGCGAACCACTATTACTAGAAGACAAAACCGTAGTTCTAGCTAGTTGATCTGGCGAAGTGTACGTGCCAATGCCAACTTCCCACTCTGATCCAGTCTGGGACGCAATAGTGTAATAGCAAGTGTTTCCAGTACCAATAGCCGAGAAGGATTGGTATCCCGTTACAGCGCCCAAAAGGGTAGCCGTACCCGTGCTGGTAACAGCAGTGGTTTCTTTAACCCTATCTTTTAAGATGAGAGCCATTTACAGCTCCTTAGCTAGCGGTCAAACGAATAATTGCGTTACTTGCATCAGCAGTTGGGAAGTTAATTGCAAAAGTACCGTTAGTTGAGGTTTTATCGCCGCCAAAACTTAATACGCATACAGCTGCATTAGAAACTGAGTTGTTATATATCAAAGCTCCAGCCGCAGTAATTGTCGAGTTAGCCCAAGAAGTATTGGAAAACGAAATATAAGCTACGTTCCCAGAGTTTGTTGGGGTTACACTAACCGATAAAGTATTACCACCAGCAGTGTAGTTGCCAGTAGCTGCTACTTCGTTAGTTGCTGAGTAAGCGGTTGTGTTCTCGTTAATAGTAGCCGAGCTGGTATACAGGGCTAATTTAAACGTATTTGCTGAAAAATTTTGCTGACCATTTAAGAGTTGAACCTTAAACGATGTAGCCATTGCTTGAGTAATTGGCATTTCTTGCTCCTAAAAAATTATCTAACAGGCCCAGGTACAGGCAGCCTAAGTTGTCCATCACGGTATGCGCTTCTTCTATCTTTACCATCACCCAAATCTTTAAGCAATGCTAAGGATTCTTGGTACTTCTGCTCGTAGTAATTGACCATATCTTGCTCTCCCTTTTGGAAGATTACAGCCTCACGTAACGAACCATACAACAACACAGTTTCAAAATTATCGCCTAACCATGAGGTTCCGGTCGAGTTATTAATAATCGTAACAGGCACAGAAAAGCCGGTTCCTGTACCACCAATATCTGCACTAGCGGCGCTTAATGAGTCGCCAGTGAGGTAGAACGATCCACCGTTAGTAATTGTTACGCTTGTAACAGCACCACCCGCCACCCCAATTTTTGCCGTTGCATATTGCCCAGAACCATTAGTAAGCGGTACATTTTGGTATATACCGGTGGTATATCCTGATCCACCAACAATAGTGCCAAACCCACCTATTACACCCTGAACAATAGACTCTGGATAGTAGTAATAGTGTAGTTCGGTCTGGTAGCTGCTATCTGGAGTCGGCCCAATTAAATAAGTGTAGGGTTTAAATTGAGCGTAATACTTGGGTGTACCTGTATCAGTAGTTGGGTTTGGATACGATTGGCGAATAAAATTGACGTCTTTGTCAATTAAATACTCATAGTTCCCGCTGGCATCAATTACCGCAAGGGAGAAAGACGCCAAATAATCGCTGGGAAGGGCTAAGTAGACGTCGCCAGAAGTAAAGTTACCGATAACGTTTTTACGAATAGCAGGGATCTGAACTGCGTTATAGACACGTTCTTCACATTGCTGGACAAAATTAGGGATATTGGCAACGAAAAGAGACTCCGTTGACTCCGCATAACTTTGAATAGCTTCGTAAAGCTGTGTGTAATTCATTAGCCCATCTTCCCGCTAGACATTTTGCCTTTAGTAGCAGCGCCAGTACCACGCATTTGAATCTTGCCGTAGCGATTCTCAGGAGGATAATTACCCTTACTGATACCACCAACAGAGATATTCATTGTGTCGATTACTTTGGCGCCAGGAGTATAAGCACTGTCTGCCACGATGCTAGTAGTCTTACCGTCCATTGTGTGCGGTGCAGCATAAACTTCAGCGGGTCCTACTTCCTTACCGCCTTTTTTCATAGAGAACTTAGCCATTATCGACCTCTTCCTGATTTCTTCTGGTTCATAATACGAGCCATATTGCGACCCATAGTCTTCATGTTTTTGTTCATTGAGCTACTGCTTTTCTTTGGGCCCTTCTCAATACCTACTGATGGACCAGAGTCACCTAAGTTTTTACCTTCGGTTTTACCCGTTTTAGTAACGCCATCTGCGCCTTTTTTGTACATTTTCAACTCCTTAAGTTAAATACTTGTTGCCTTTGATCTGGTTTTCTACACCAGGTATTACCATTAAATTACTAGGTACATGAAATCCAGACACATTTTTACCTTGTAAGGGAATTATATGGTCAACATGCCAAGAAAATCCAAACATTTTTGTGCGTAATGCTGCCAAATTGTAAGCCTCTTGTATCATCCATAAATCGGAATCAGAAAGCCACTTAGGGGTACGGTTAGCCTTATGAAGCCTATAAGCGTTAACCTTTGCGGTAAGTTTTGGTAAATTGTTTTTTATATACGTTTGAGTACTTTTTTGGTACTTTTCTGGATTTTGTTTACGCCAAACACGAACCTTTTCAGATTCTCTTGCAACAAAAACAGGATCTACTTTACGTCTATTAGCATGACGATCAGACGTTATTGCTTTGTGGCAAAGTATGCACCATTGAAAAAACCCGTCTTTTGTACCTTTCTTTTTATAGAAAGCATCAAAATCTTTGTTTTCTTTGCATTTAACGCATGTTTTCATGTTATCTCTACAGTTACTGTACCAAGAATTACCTGTTGTACCAAGTCATTTGGGGTTAAACCTGCATCAGGACCTCTACTACCCCCGACTGGATTCCACCCCCACTGAAACACCCTACTACCTAATTCTGGACTACCAAACCCATCTGGACCAATGCCCGTCTGGTTAATCTGTAAGCCACTTTGTCCTGATACTAAATAACTCACGTCTGGTCTTGGCTCCCGCACTGCCTGTGGATCGTTTACTGGATACAAGCCTAGAGACAACTGAGGCTGATCTGGATCCCAACAAGACGGGCAAACCTTAACTTGGTACGGCTTTGTCTTTAATATCTGTATCTTTAACTCCGTAAGTTTATACCGCTGCGCACATCTGTCGCACTCCGCAATTGAATGTTTTCCAGAAGCATATTTACTTGGCATGGCATATTATCGGTAATAAAACGAATTACGTGGCACAAACCGAATTGGGGCTTTTTCCCGGTCTTCTTGTTCTGCTAATGTCCACTGTTGTTCATAGTCAGATTTGAGCATCATTATTTTGTTTGGGTCAACCTCACGCATTTTGGTGCTTAACTGGTAAGCCAAGCCAGCAGCCATACAGGGTATGAAACGAAACGGTATATCTTCGGTTCTAACACCACTACCTGCGTCTTGGATTCTACGCATTCTGTAATACACAAACGTGTACTGGGTTCCAGGTGGGTTAGGGGTGGGCCAGACATTAATGCATGGTAAGTTATTGGTATATACCTCTGCAGCCGTTAAGTGGCTCGCTGCCGTTGTGCCGTTCTGCCCACGCCAAGCATTTAGGATCTGATTCCCAACAATATTTTGGTAGCCAATGGTCTCGTTATCAATATTAATAAAACCCTGAGTTGGAAGGTTAGCCGCATTAACTAAGGTAATGGTTGTGTCAGTTGCGTTAATAGCGCCATTTAAAGCAGTTTGTGGGATAGCTGCAACGTTGCCTGACTGGCGGTTAATCCAGACCTGAATAGGGCGCCCAGTAGCGTTTTTATTAGGTATGGTTATATAGGTAGACTCGCTAATACGGCTGATATTAATGTCAATTTGATTATTACCTTGACCATTATTTGTACGTACTACAGTATCCAAAAGATCAATCGTATCCACAGGAATAGGATAAATAGCCTGACCCGTGTTCATTAGGATCTGCCCTTGCTCAACCGTCCAGAGGTTGATACCACGGTTAGCCCACTCAATCGTCAATAGGTTCAAAGACCGCCGTGCAGTACGGAAGTCATAGCCAGAGCGAACCTCTAAACCACAACGTTCAAACGCCTCCTCAATGAGGTCGTTCATGTCTAGGTTAAAGGTAGTAGTTCCTGTAGTAGTCATTTGTCTAGTTCTTCAATTTTTGCCTTTAATCTGGCAATTTCAACATCCCGTTCATCTAGTTTTCGCATGAGTCCTGCGTTCATTTCTGCCCATGAGACAATTTCTTTCATGCGTTCCTTATGATCTTCAAACATAACTTTAAAGAGACGATCCGATACTTCCATTTGTCGCTCTATAAAGTCTTTCATCATTTAACCTTTCGATACGGTTTTACTTTTTGCTTTACCTTTGACGGCTGGGGTACGAACTGCTTTCCCTGTGCTTTTCCTTGCCGTTTTGCTCGTGTTGTTGCT
>Ga0214921_10011978_pt1 | contig 10450 bp, 12 predicted proteins | sample LL1505_MetaG_FD_177992 | JGI IMG/M metagenome (GOLD analysis project Ga0214921, IMG submission 177992) | Freshwater microbial communities from Lake Lanier, Atlanta, Georgia, United States - LL-1505 | ecosystem: Environmental > Aquatic > Freshwater > Lake | place: USA: Georgia | collected...
GCCAGCGAGTGGCTGCTGATCTCTCTCGCCTACAATTGCAGGCGGCTCCACCGCCTGCAGGCCGCGTGAACAACATCAGCGGCTACGCGACGCAGCGGCTGTGACCGGAATCCGACAGGCTGCTAGACCACGCTGCGTTCACTGCGCATGGTCTAGCCATTGCTGAGAGAATGATTCAGCGTATTCGGCGATCCCGCCTCAACGCATCATGCTCTAAACGGATCGGCCGAGGCGAGGATGGCCACGGTTTTTGCCACGCCCTCCTCCAGGCTGGTCATGGGCGCATTCCAGCCGGCTTGGCGCAGCCGGGTGAGATCGGCCAGGGTGTGGTATTGATATTTGTCGCGGATCGCCTCGGGCATGTCGATGAAGCGCGGCGTGACCTGCTGGCCCATGGCGGCGCCCACGGCGCGCACCAGATCGAGCCAGCTTCGCGCTTGGCCGGCGCCGATATTGAGCAGGGGTGGGGCGCTGGCGGGCTGGTCGAGCAGATAGAGCAGGATGGCCACCACATCCTCGACAAAGACAAAATCGCGCAATTGTTCGCCATCGGCGTAATCGGGGCGGTGGCTGCGGAAGAGTTCCACCGTCTCGCCGCGCGAGAGGGTTTCGAAGACCTTGTGGACGACGCTGCGCATCGGGCCCTTATGCTGCTCGTTGGGGCCATAGACGTTGAAGAATTTCAGGCCGCAGCAGAGCGGTGGCAAGGGCTGGCCGGCCTCGCGGCGGGCGGCGACCGCCTGGTCGAAGAGGTGCTTTGACCAGCCATAGAGGTTGAGTGGGCGGAGTGTGGCGAGGCTCGTGCTGGTGGCGGCGTCATCATAGCCCTGCGCGCCATCGCCATAGGTGGCGGCGGAGCTGGCATAGATGAAGGGCACGCGGTGCTGGGTGCACCAGTCGAGCAGCATCAGGGAGAAGCGGAAATTGCGCCGCATCACCTCATCGCCATCACTGGCGGTGGTGGCGGAATTGGCGCCCATATGGATCACCGCTTCGAGGGGCTTGCCGGGCAGCCAGGCGGCGAGTTCCTCGGGCGGGACGATATCGGCGAGCTGGCGCTTGCGCAGGTTTTGCCATTTATTGCCCTGGCGCAGCAGGTCACTGACCACCACGGGGCCGCGGCCGGCCGCATTGAGCGCCGCCACGATATTGCTGCCGATGAAGCCGGCGCCGCCGGTGACGAGGATCATCTGGGGGTTATGCCAGTATCTAGGCGCTTGTAGAACATGGTGGTCTCGGCCGGTTCGCCATCCGGGCGGAGCGCGTGGCCGGGCACGCGGCCATATTCGACCCAGCCGGCGGCGCGGTAGAGCAGATCGCCGGCGCTGCCGGTTTCGGTATCGAGCAGCAGGAGGTTGCGGCCAGCGGCCAGGGCGGCGGTCTCGGCGGCGGTGAGCAGGGCGCGGCCGAGGCCGCGGCGGCGGGCGGTGGAGCGCACCAGCATTTTGCCGATCTCGGCGCGGTGCGGCGCATTGGGCTGATGCGCCATGAAGAGCAGAACCGTGCCGAGCCATTGCCCAGCCTGCTCGGCCACGAAAAGCCTGGTGCTGCCGGCCCGGAGGCCGGGGATTTGGCCGGCCCAGAATTGCGCGGCCTTATGGGGCGTCAAGCCGGCTAGGAAATTGACCGAGGCGCCATGGGCGACGGCATCGACCAGGATATCGGCCAATTCGGCCAGCCTGGCCTCGGCGGCTGGGGCGGAAACCTCGCGGATCATGCGCGAACTCCAGGGGTGTTGGCGTGGCTTGTGCGCCAGCCATTAGCTCAGGATCGGCGCAGGGTGAATGTGGTCAGGCCCTGGCGCGGCGGGGGCCGGCCGGCTACCTGCTTCGCATGGAAGACCCACGCCGCGAGGCCCCTGCCGTTGCCCGCAACCGCGACCCCATTCTGGCCGTGCTGCGGCGGATTCTCCCGGAAGAGGGGCTGGTGCTGGAGGTGGCCAGCGGCAGCGGCGAGCATGCTTTGGCCATCGCCCAGGGTTTTCCTGGCCTGACCATTCAGCCCAGCGACCCCCATCCCGAGGCCCGCGCCAGCATCGATGCCTGGGGCCGGGGCCAGGGGAATATGCGGGCCGCACTGGCGCTTGACGCCGCTGTAGCCTGGCCGGCGATGGCCGCGCAGGCGGTGCTGTGCATCAACATGATCCATATCGCGCCCTGGGCGGCCACGCTGGGGCTGCTGCGCGGGGCTGCGGCCAGCCTGCCGCCATCCGGTCTGCTGTATCTCTATGGCCCCTATCGGGTTGCGGGGGCGATGGTGCCGAGCAATGCGGCATTTGATGCGAGCCTGCGCGAGCGTGATGCCGCCTGGGGCATTCGGGATTTGGAGGCGGTGGCAGCGGCGGCGGCGGTTGAGGGGTTTGGCCCGCCTGAGGTGATTGAGATGCCGGCGAATAATCTGTCGCTGGTGTTCCGGCGTAACCCGGGGTCCTGAGAGGGGCGAGGGCGGGACATCTCAGCGCGGGTCCGCCGCGTGGTGTTCCAGCGCCTGGGCGATGGCGCGGGCCTCCACCGGGCGCGGCTTGAGCAGTGCCATGGTGCCGGCGGCGCCGATGGTCTCGAAAAAATCGCCCAGCCCCTCCTGATAGGCGTGGCGGTTCCAGTAATCATGGATGGCCAGCATGCCATCAGCGGTGAGCCTGGCATGGGCGGCCAGGGCGCAGGCGATGCGGAAGCGTCCATCGACCAGGACGAAATCGGCGCTGGGCATATGCTGCCAGGGGGCGTGCCAATAGGTTTGGCCCTGTAGCGCGCTGGGCGGGTTGAGCGGCCAGCCCCAATCGCCGAGCGGGCCGATATCGGCGTGGTGCTGCACGAGGCGGCCCGCGGCGATGGCAGCGGCTTGCGGCGCCGCCACGCGGGCGAGCCAGGCAGCATCGGAATCGACCGAGAGCAGGCGGTGGCCGACCTCAAGCAGAATGGCGGTGCTGCCACCGCAGCCGAATTCGACCATGGCGGGGGCGCCGGCGGCGGCGGCGCGGAGCAGGGCCTGCTCGGCCCCGGTCATGGCGGCCGCCAAAGGCGGCAGATGATTGGCGGGGGCTTCGGGCATGGCGATCAGCGCTTTCCATTTTGGACAGCGTGATCTTGCGCGCCGAAACGCTAAGGATTGTTTAGCGGGGTGGGCTCACACCATCACCCATTCCTCACCCTCGCGGCGGACCGCGCCCTCCTCCTCCAGCATGATGAGATTGGCCAGCAGGCTGCGGCTGGCCGCGCCCTGCAGCTTGGGGTCCATCGGGCCATAGACCGGGCCGACCAGGGCCACGGCACTTGCCCGGCCAATGTCACGCAGGGCGGCCACGACCCGGGCCTCGCGCCGGCGGCGATGGGTGGCCAGGGCATCGAGGAATGGCATGGGCTCGGCCAAAGGCGGGCCGTGGCCGGGGAGGTAGAGATGGTCCAGCCCCTCACGCGCCCGAAGCTTGGCCAGGGAGTTCATATAGGCCCGCATATTGCCATCGGGCGGGCTGACCACGGTGCTGCTCCAACTCATCACATGATCGGCCGAGAAGAGCACGCCATTGGCCTCCATGGCGAAGGCCAGGTGATTGGCGCAATGGCCGGGGGTGTGGATGGCCTTCAGGCGCCAGCCCTTGCCCTCCACCGCCTCGCCATCGGCAAGGCGGATCATGGGGTCGAAAGCCTCATCGCCACCGGCGCCTGCGGTCATATGCGGGCCGAAGCCATAGGTGGGGGCGCCGGTGGCCGCGGCCAGGCCGGCGGCGCCGGGGGAATGGTCACGATGGGTGTGGGAGATGATGATGTGGGAGACCACCTCGCCATCCAGCGCGCGCAGCATCGCCTCCAGATGCGCCGCATCCTCGGGCCCCGGGTCGAGGACGGCGACCTCGCCCTCGCCGATGATCCAGGTGTTGGTGCCGCGCCAGGTGAAGGGGCCGGGATTGTTGCATAAGAGCCGCCGCACCCCGGCCGCCACATGCTGAATTTGGCCATGGATTGCGCTGTCATCGCGCAGGAAGGGAATGTTCAACGCTTCGTCCGTTTCATCTCGCGGTGGAGGATATAGAGGCCGGCGGCGATGATCATCGCAGCACCGGCCAACATGGAAAGCCCGGGCCAGGTGCCAAAGACCACAATGCCCAGCCCCGTGGCCCAGAGGATGGAGGTGTAGGAATACGGCCCGAGCGCGCTGACCTGGGCCGAGGCATAGGCCTCCGTCAGCATCACCTGGGCGACGCCGCCGATCAGGCCCAGGGTGAGCAGCATGGCCAATTCCCATGCCGTGGGGGTCACCCAGAGGAAGGGCAGGGTTGCGCCGGTGAAGAGCGTCATGAGCAGCGATTGCCACATGACGATGGTGGTGGATTTTTCGGTGGCCGAAAGCCCGCGCACCAGCATGGTGGTGAAGGCGGAGAAGACGCCTTGCAGCACGGCGAAGGTGATGCCCACGGCGTGCTCACTGTCCACGCCGCCGCTGAAGGCGCCCTGCCCTGCGGCGATCACCATGATGCCGGCAAAGCCCATCAGCACCGCGCCCCAGCGGTGAATGCCCGGGCGCTCGCCCAGAAAGGGGATGGAGAGCAGGGTGACGAAAAGCGGCGTGGTGTAGGAAAGCGCGGTGTGCTCGGCCAAAGGCAGCAGGGTGAGGGCATAGAAGCTTGAACCCATCGCCGCCATGCCGGTGCAGGCGCGGAAGAAATGCGCGACGGGGCGCTTGGTGCGCAGCACGCCCCAATCGCCGCTGCGGCAGATGATGATCCCCACCACCGGCATGGCGAGGGCGCAGCGGAAGAACATCACCTCGGTGAAGGGCAGCCGCTCGCCCACCAGCTTCACCATGGAGGACATGATGGTGAAGAGTGCGGTGGCGCCCAGCATGAGCAGGGCGCCACGGCGGATGTCATGCCGCAATGCCATGCCGCCGCTCCCTTGCCCTGACCCGCTCGCGATGCATGGAATAGAAGCCGGCGGCGATGATGATGGCCGCGCCGTAAATCGTGGTAGCGCCGGGGATTTCGGCGAAGATCAGCCAGCCGAGCAGCACGCCGAAGGGCAGCACGGAATATTCCAGCGGCGCAATGGCCCCCACGGGCGCGAGCGCAAAGGCGCGGGCGAAGAGCATATGCGCCACCGCATTGGCGCAGCCAAAACCGAGCAGGGCGAGCAGCGCCGGGGGGTCTAGCGGCAGCAGCGAGACCGGCGGCGGGAAGAAGGGCAGCATGACTAGGCCGAGCGGCAAATGCGCCAGCATCAGCCAAAAGGAAATGGTGGCGGCATTGTCGGTGCGGGCCAGCAGGCGCGTCCAACTGCGGCTGAGCGCCATGCCGACCACGGCCAGGATCAGCAGCGGTGCCTCCCAGCGCCACAGCGCGCCACCGGGCTGGAGCATGACCAGCGCGCCGGAAAACCCCACCACACAGGCGATGCCCCGCCGCCAGCCCACCCGCTCGCCCAGCATGGGGATGGCGATCAGCGTCATGAAAATCGGCGCCAGCGCGGCCACGGCATAGCTGTCGGCCAGGCCAACCCCGCGCGCCCAACAAAAATACCAGATGATGGCGACCACGGCATGCACGCAGGAGCGGGTGGCCACCAGGCGGAGATTCTTCGGCCAGATCGAACGCCCGCCGGCCATGGCCAGAATGGCCAGACCGCCCACGGCGCCGCGCCACATCATCACCCCTGCCACCCCCACCTGGGGGAGGACGTATTTCGCCGCCGCATCGGCACAGGAGATGATGCCATAGCCCAAAGCGGCGAAGAGAATGCCGCGGAGCGCGGCATCCATGGGGGTGGGGTTCTCAGCCAAGCACGGCTTCGGCCTGCATGCAGGTGGCGCCCTTGTCATCGCGGCTTTGCAGCCGGGCGGTATCGCCCTCCATCAGCGCATGCAGCGACAGCGTATTGCCGGCGAAGGCCGGGCGCAGGCCGCGGAAGGAGAAGCTGGCAAGCCGGCGCCCCGGCGCCTGTGCCATGGCATGGGCGGCGAGCAGGGTGGCCTGTAGGGGGCCGTGGACGATCAGGCCCGGATAGCCCTCCACCCCGGTGACATAGGGCATATCGTAATGAATGCGGTGGCCATTGCCGGTCAGCGCCGAGTAGCGGAAGAGGAAGAGCGCATCGGGCTCGGTCACCCGGGTGATCTCGCCGGGGGCGGGGGTGGCGGGGGTGGCGGGTTTCACCGCCGCACCCTCGGCGCCGCGATAGACGATGTCGTGCTCCTCCTCGAGCACGGGGCCGCGCGGGCCTTCGATGCTGTGGGCCACGGTGACGAAGACCAGATCGCCCGAGCCGCCGCTCTTTTCGCTGATCGCCTTGATGGTGGAGATGCGGGTGACCGTCTCATCGGCGCGGATGCCCGCCTCAAAGAAGCGCAGCCGGCCGCCGGCCCACATGCGGCGCGGCAGGTGGTGCACCGGCGGCAGGAAGCCGCCGCGCTTGGGGTGGCCATCGGGGCCGATGCCATCGGGGCGCTTCCAGTCCTGGAAGAGCATCCAGTGCCACAGCGGCGGCATCTCGGCCTGCGGGGTATCAATGCCCAGGGTGGCGGCAAAACCCTCGATCAGCCGGGGGTCGGCACGGTCGGTCCTGGTTTCGGTCTTTCCCAGGAAGTCATCATAGGCGCTCAATGTTTTAATCCTCGCGACGATAGAGCCGGTAACCCTCAGAGCTGGTGGCCACGCGATAATGCGAAAAGGCCTCGGCAAAGAGGGGGTGGCGGCCGAAATAGGTGAGAAGGTCGAATTCCTGGCCCCCGCAGGCGGCGATGCCCGCGCGGTCGGAGACCAGGATGGCGGCGGGGGGCGCGCGGGCGAAATCCTCGGCCACGGTGCGGTAGAAGAAGAATTCGGTGCGCGACATCTCCCAGGGCTCGCGGTAGCGCGCGCCATTGGTTGGGCATTGGGCATAGACGCCCTGCAAGAGCCACAGCGTCATGGTGCGCAGGGTGCTTTGCGCCTGGGCGTAATTCAGCGCCGGATAGACCTCGACCACCTCGGGGCTGAGCACCAGCAGGCGCTCGCCATAGGCCTCCAGGCGGAGTTGCTCGGCGATGGCGCCGCCGCGGGAGCTGCCCCAGGTGAATTGCCGATAGGGCATTTCATTGCCCTGCAAATGGAACAGGGCGAGGGCGAAGGCGGCCAGCGCCGCCGCCGGCGCCGCCGAGCGCTCTGCCCGGGCCGGCGCCAGCGCCCTTATGGCCCAATGCCCGGCCAGCATGGCCACCAGCAGCCCGCTCAGCAGCTTCATGGGCAGCACATGGTAGGACCAGCCGCGATGCTGCACCCAGGCGGCGATAAACCCGCCCAGGGCGGCCATCGCAAAGGGCCGGGCCAGGATCGGGCCGCCGCGAAAACCCATGATGAGGCAGGGCAGCAGCAGCAGCAGCCCGGGCAGCATGCGGTCGGTCAGCAGCACCTGCCAGAGCGTCAGACCGCCCAGGCTCAGGTAATTATCCACCACCAGGGGCACCACCTGGGTGAGATAGGTGGGGAAGACCACCGGCAGGCTGAGCAGATAGACCGCCCAAATGCTGGCCATGACCCAAGGGACGGGGTCGCGCAGCGCCCGGCGCGGGCCCAGGCAGCACAGCACCCACAATTCGACCAAGGCCGGGATCACCAGGAAATGCGGCTTGATGGCGAAGCCCAGCGCCGCCAGCACGGCGATGCACAGCGTCGTCCGGCGCGGCATGGCCTCACCCTCGGCGCGCAAGGCCGCCAGGGTGAGATAGGGCAGCGCCATGATCACCATCAGGTGCTCGCGCTGGCCGAAATCATAGCCGGCGCCCAGCAGGGTGAGCAGCATAGCGGCCTGGGTGACCTGGCGCAGCAGCGGGGCCAGGCGAAGTGCCGCCAGCACCCGCAGCGCCAGCATGGCCGTGCCCAGCATCAGCAACAGCATGCAGAGAATGAAGCACTGCACCGCGCTGAACGGCAGAATCTCGGCCAGGGCGGGCGGGATGATGTTCAGCACGAAGATCAGCGGCGGATTGACGTCGATGAGATCGACATAGAGCCGCTCGCCCGCCAGCCAGCGGCCGGAGAAATTCAGCACCGCGGCCACATCGTGATTGATCGGCGGCGCGAAGGCCGCGAGCAGGAAGGCCAGGGCCGGCAGCCCGGCCAGCAGCCAATAGAGATTTTTTCGCGCGCTCTCCAGCCTTGTGGCCGGGCGCGGCGGGCTGGGCATGGCCAGGTTCAGGCTGTCCTGAGCATTGGGGTTGTCGGGGGCGCGCTGCATGGGTTTCGGTGGTCAGTTTCGGCCCAAGGGCGGGCCACGTCCACCTCTGTGCCATGCGATCATGGCACAAATGCCACCAAGGCGCCGCGGGGCTGGCTTGTTATGGCCGTGATTGCAGCCGAAAAGTGCCCTCGTGGAAGCAGATGAATACGCCCTGATGGACGCGGCCGAGCAGGCGATGTGGTGGTATCGCGCCATGCATGGGCATGCGGAGGCTGCCCTGCCCGATGCGCTGCCTGGGGATGGGGCGCTGCTTGATGCCGGCTGCGGCACGGGCGGGTTTCTGGCCCGTCTGGGGCGGCGGGGCTGTGTTGGTTTGGAATATAACCCGGCGGCGGCCCGGCGCGCGGCGGAGAAATCGGCGGCGGCGGTGGTGGCGGGCAGTGTGAACGCGCTGCCCTTTGGCGATGCCAGCTTTGCCGCCATCACCAGCCTTGATGTGCTCTGCCATGCGGGCGCCGAGCCCGGCGCCTTGCTGGCCGAGAGTTTGCGGGTGTTGCGGCCGGGGGGGCTTTTGGTGCTGAACCTGCCGGCACTGCCCTGGCTGCGCTCGGCGCATGATGCGCGGGTTTTTACCGTGCGGCGCTACACCCGGGCCTCGATCACGGCGGAGCTGGCCGGGGCCGGCTTTGTCGATATCCGCGCGCGATATTGGAACGCGCTGCTGCTGCCGCTGATGATCCTCCAGCGCAAGGTGCTGTCGCGCCGCGAGGGCGCGGCCAGCGATGTTGGCGCCTTTCCGGCCTGGCTTGATGCCCTGCTCTTTGCCGCCACCCGGCTGGAAGCGCGGCTGATGCGGCTGGGGCTGAATTTTCCGGTGGGCGGCTCGCTCATCGTCACCGCAACGCGTCCCTGATGGATAGGCCCATGCAACACCCTATTGGTTTGTCGATTGTCGTGCCGGTCTATCGTGGCGCGGCCACGGTGGGGCGGCTGGTGGAGGCGCTATCGGCCCTCAAGCCCGCCGGTGGGATCGAGATTGTGCTGGTCAATGATGGCAGCCCTGATGATAGCGGCGATGTCTGCCGGGCGCTGGCGGCCAGCGCCACGGTGCCTTTGACCTATCTCGAACATGCCCGCAATTTTGGCGAGCACAACGCCGTCATGACCGGGCTGCGCCATGCCCGCGGCGCCTATGTCATCACCATGGATGATGATTTGCAGAACCCGCCCGAGGAGGTGCTGCGAATTTATGACCATGCCCGGATGGGCGGCTGGGATGTGGTTTATACCCGCTACGCCAAGAAAGAGCATGAGGGCTGGCGCAATCTGGGCTCGCGCTTTGCCAACAAGGTGGCGGATTGGCTGCTGGACAAGCCGCGCGGGCTTTATCTGTCCAGCTTTCGCTGCATGTCGGCGATGTTGGTGGCGGAGGTCACCAAATACCGCGGGCCCTACCCCTATGTGGATGGGCTGATCATGCAGGTGACGCAGCGCATCGCCTCCATCGAGGTGGCGCATTACCCGCGGGCCGAGGGGCGCTCGAACTACACGCTCAGGCGGCTGGCGCTGCTCTGGCTCAATTTGGCCACCAATTTCTCGGTGGTGCCGCTGCGCATTGCGGTGTTTGCCGGGGCGGCCATGGGGGTACTGGGGCTGCTGGCAGCGCTGGGGGTGACGCTGGAGGCGATTTTCTGGGGCACGCCCTCGGGCTGGGCCTCGACGCTGGTGGTCTATCTGCTGCTGGCGGGGGTGCAGTTCATGATCCTGGGGGTGATGGGCGAATATGTCGGCCGCGCCTTCCTCTCGGCCAATGGCAAGCCGCAGGGTGTGGTGCGCGAAATGGTCGCCGCGCGCGACAGTGAGCGGGTGTCGTGATGATCTATTGGGCGGTGCTGGCGGCGGCGATCTGCACCTCGCTGGTGGGGCAATTGCTGCTCAAGGCCGGCACTGGCGATGGCACCGGGAGTTTCATCACCCAACTGTTTCGCTGGCAGACGGTGGTGGGGCTGGGCTGCTATGGCGGTGCGGCGCTGCTGTATATCGTGGCACTGCGGAAAATCCCGATGAGCGTCGCCCTGCCCTGCACGGCGGCGAGTTATGTGGTGATTGCACTGCTGGGGTGGTGGTTCTTTGGGGAGGCGCTGGGGGCGCAGAAGCTGGTGGCCATTGGCTGCATTGGGCTGGGGGTGATTTTGCTGGCTGCTGCCTAGCAGCCTGTCGGATTCCGGTCACAGCCGCTGCGTCGCGTAGCCGCTGATGTTGTTCACGCGGCCTGCAGGCGGTGGAGCCGCCTGCAATTGTAG
>Ga0214921_10011979_pt1 | contig 10448 bp, 8 predicted proteins | sample LL1505_MetaG_FD_177992 | JGI IMG/M metagenome (GOLD analysis project Ga0214921, IMG submission 177992) | Freshwater microbial communities from Lake Lanier, Atlanta, Georgia, United States - LL-1505 | ecosystem: Environmental > Aquatic > Freshwater > Lake | place: USA: Georgia | collected 2015-05-28
TGGCGCTTCGTGCGCTTCGACTTGCGGGCCTTGTTCTTGCCGCCGCCCTTACCGAATGCACCTGCAGTGTTTCCGCCACGACCGCGACCACCGGGGCCACCGCCGCCGGGACGACTGGGGCCACCGCCGGGAGTACCGGGTGCGCCGCCAGGACCGCCGGGCCGCTGGAATCCGCCCGTAGCGGGTCGTCCGCCGGGACCGCCGGTGCGGGATTGGAACGGAGCATTGGGTCGTCCGCCGGGGCCGCCGGCTGGGCGACCAGGGCCGCCGGTCGTGCGCTGAGCACCGGATGTCATGAACGGGTTGTTGCCCGGTCGCGGCGGACGCGGCATCGACGGAGTCGCTTGGAACGGGTTGTTTCCACCTGGACGCGGAGGCGCCGTTGCGGGGGGTGCGTCGGGATCATCCGGGTTTGACGACACCGGAGGAGCGGGTGGGGCAGCGGCCTGCGCTGCGGCTTCGGCCTCGGATGGGATCGTCGGCAAATCAACCTGTGCGGTCGTGCGCGGCTTGGCCGGCGCCTTCGCCGGTGCGGCGGACGCTTCCTGACGGGTCAGACCGTCCTTTTCCAGCGCCGTGCGCAGTTTGCGCGCAACGGGCGGTTCGATCGTCGATGACGACGACTTGACGAATTCGCCGAGGCTACCGAGTTTCTCGATAACCTGCTTGCTTTCGATACCGTACTCCGACGCAATCTCGTGTACGCGTGGTTTTCCAGCCACAATTCTCCTGTCCGGGGCGAACCCCCAAAACAGGGCACGCCACTAGTGCGAGGTACTCATTTCGAGCCGCTCATTAGTAGTCCATCAGCCTTCAACCTTTTCCGTGATGATGTGGGCAGTGAGCCCGTCTGTATCGAATGGTCCGCTGCGACGAAAAGACCGAGCCAATCCGCCCCGCGAAATCGCGTTGTTCACACAATTCGCTGTGGGGTGGACCCACGCCCCGCGACCGGATGCGGTTGCCGACGAATCGACCACCACCGTGTTTCCAGTCAGGACAACTCTCAGGAGAGAGGCCCGATCATCGCGTGCGCGACAACCGATACAGGTTCTTACGGGTTCCATTCTACCCCGACAATCCGATTACTCGTCCAGCAGGGTGTCGCTCTTGACGTCAATCTTGGCGCGCGTGAGCATTGCCGCGAGTCGAGCGTTCTGACCGTCCTTGCCGATCGCCAACGAGAGCTGGTATTCGGGGACGTACGCGCGAACAGCGTTCGTTGCTTCGTCCACAAGAATCGCCTTCGTCACCTTCGCGGGTGAGAGGGCGTGGGCGACGAACTGGGCGATGTCGGTCGAGTAGTCGACGATGTCGATTTTCTCGTCACCGAGTTCTTTGGAGACGTTGCGCACGCGCGCACCGAGCTCGCCGATGAAAGCGCCCTTCGCGTTGAAACCGGGTTCCATTGAGAACACCGCGATCTTGGTGCGGTGACCCTGGTGGCGTGAAATCGCGGCGATCTTGACGAGTCCCTGATTGATTTCGGGAACTTCGAGTTCGAACAGGCGCTTGACGAGGTCGGGGTGGTGGCGGCTGACCGTGATCGACGGACCCTTGAGCCCCTTCTTGACATCAGTGATGACAACACGGATTCGCTTACCGTGCGCATATTCTTCACCAGCAACCTGCTCGGCCGACGGCATGACGGCTTCTAGGTTCTTACCGATGAGCACCTGGACCATCTTCGAGTTCGAGGACTGCTGAATCACGCCAGAAATGAGGTCGCCCTTTTTGTGGCTGAACTCCCCCAGAATCTTCTCGTCGTCAATCGCACGGATTCGCTGAATGAGAACCCGCTTGGCCTCGTTCGCGGCGATGTACCCGAAGTCGGTGTCGACGATTTCTTCTTCACCGGTCAACTCGTCATCGTCGTTGTAGGTCGGCGCGAAAATCGTGACGTCACCCGTTTTGCGGTCAAGAGTCGCCCGCGCACGCTTGTTACCGTGGTCGTCCTCCATCTTGGGGGGAACGGGTCGATCTCCGAGTTCTGCGGGCACCGGGGTGATGTGTTTCACATACGCGCGCTCAATGGCGTCCTCCACGATGTCGACGAGTTCGTCGAACGGGATTTCCTTTTCGGCTTCAACATCGCGCAGATTCTTAATCTCGATGTGCATGGGGTGCCCCTATTCAGATATCGGTATTCGGTTATCGGCGCCCGAGTTAACGCGCCGTACGTTCTAGGTTAGCGAAACGCTGGCTATTTCGCGACTGAGCGCAGCCACGTGAGCGCCTCGGTGGCGGGCAATTCGTTCCGCTCCCCCGTTCGGCGGTCCCAGACTTCGACGACACCATCGGCCGCGCCGCGACCGGCGATGACGATGAGGGGAACTCCGATGAGTTCGGCATCGCCGAACTTGACCCCCGGCGACACCTTCGGACGATCATCGAGTGCGACCTCGAACCCGGCCGTTTCAAATTCGGCGGCAAGGGCTTCGGCAAGGGCGAGGGCCGCATCTTCTTTGCCCGTTGCGACGACGTGAACGTGGAATGGCGCAACGTGAATCGGCCAAATCAGCCCGCGGTCGTCGTTGTTCGTTTCGGCGATCACCGCGAGGATTCGCGTGACACCAATTCCGTAGGACCCCATCGTGACCGTGACGAGCTTGCCGTTTTCGTCGAGCACCTGCAGACCCAGTGCTTCGGCGTATTTGCGTCCGAGTTGGAAAACGTGACCGATTTCCATTCCACGGGCGGCGTGAATCGGGCCGGAACCGTCGGGGGCGGGGTCGCCGTCGCGAACCTCGGCAATGTCGGCGACACCGTCGGCGGTGAAATCACGGCCGGCAACAAGATTGAAGACGTGCTTCTGGTCTTCGTTGGCGCCAGTCACCCAGTCGGTGCCCTCGACAACGCGAGGGTCGACCAGGAATCGAACCTTTGACGCGGACTTCTCGCCCAAAACCGCACCCGATGCTGACCAGGGGCCGATGTATCCCTTGACCAGCGCTTTGTTCTTGGCGAAGTCGGCTTCGGTGGCGGGCTCGACCGCGTTGGGGGAAAACCACGCTTCCGCGCGTTTCATGTCGACTTCGCGGTCACCGGGAATTCCGACAGCGACGAGTGTGCGGTCGCCTGTCGGGCTAGTCAAGGCGAGCACAACGTTCTTGAGGGTGTCGGTCGCCGTCCAGGGGCGGTCGGTGCGCGGATGCAGATCGTTGGCCAGCGCGACGAGGGTGTCAATCGTCGGGGTGTTCGGGGAATCGAACACCGTCGCGGCGGATTGGCCGTCGATTGCAATGGCGTCGGGGGCGGTCGTTCGATACGCCTCGACGTTCGCCGCATACCCGCCGTCCGACTGAACAAAGGTGTCTTCACCGATCGGGGTCGGGTGCAGGAATTCTTCTGACTTGCTGCCGCCCATCGCACCCGCGTCGGCAGACACAATGACGTAATCAAGGCCGAGGCGCGTGAAGATTCGCTCGTAGGCGTCCCGCTGCGACTGGTACGACGCGTCCAGACCCTCGTCGGTGTAATCGAACGAATACGCGTCCTTCATCGAGAACTCGCGTCCGCGCAAAAGGCCGGCACGCGGGCGAGCTTCGTCGCGGTATTTGTCCTGGATTTGATACAGCGTGACGGGAAGGTCTTTATACGACGAGTACAGGTCCTTCACCAGCAGCGTGAAAACCTCTTCGTGGGTCGGCGCCAACAGGTAATCCGCGTCCTTGCGGTCTTTGAGGCGGAAGATTCCGTCACCGTATTCGGTCCAACGGCCGGTCGTCTCGTAAGGTTCGCGCGGCAAGAGGGCCGGGAAATGAACGTTCTGCGCTCCGGCGCGTTCCATCTCCTCGTGGATGACCTGTTCGATCTTGCGACGGACTTTGAGACCCAGCGGCAACCACGCAAACACCCCGGGAGCCTGGCGACGGATGTAGCCGGCGCGAACGAGCAAGCGGTGCGACGTCACTTCCGCATCGGAGGGGTCCTCGCGAAGCGTTCGGACAAACAGTTGAGAAAGTCGGGTCACCACGCGTCAACCCTACCAATGCCCTCAACCGCAGTGATTTACCACATGTCTCTTCTGCGAGGTGTGATTACTCACACCGAACGACGAACGTGGGCGATCAACATCCGACCCAATGATCCGACCCACCATGTGGCGAGTCCCAGTGCGACTCCGCCAGCAAGTTGCAAAACGTCGATGTACTTGCTCGAGTCATCGCAGTACTCCTCCGCCGGCGGACAAACTGGGATGAATCCGCGCGAGGTGACAACGGCAGAAAGTGTAATCCCCAGTGCGAGAACGATGTAGTGGACCACGGCGAATTGATCTGCGGTTTTCATTACAGCGCCGCGGCGGTCCGCAGGGGACGTAGCTTCCATCTTCGAATCTGACATCACGCCGCTTTCTGTGTTTCGGATCCTGCCCGACACTAGCCTGTTTGTTTAGGAGACGGTGACCTCGGGGCTGCCCGTGGTGCTGGCGGGCATCGAGGCGGCCAAACGATTCGCTTCCTCGATGAGGGTCTTGACGATGTCGGCCTCGGGGACGGTCTTGATGACCTCGCCCTTGACGAAGATCTGACCCTTGCCGTTACCCGATGCGACACCGAGGTCTGCTTCGCGAGCCTCGCCCGGTCCGTTGACGACACAGCCCATGACGGCGACGCGCAGCGGAACGGTCATGCCCTCGAGTCCCTTGGTGACGTCTTCGGCCAGCGTGTACACGTCGACCTGAGCGCGACCACACGATGGGCACGAAACGATTTCCAACTTGCGTTCGCGCAGGTTGAGCGATTCGAGAATCTTGAGCCCGACCTTGATTTCTTCGGCGGGTGGTGCCGAAAGCGAAACGCGGATGGTGTCGCCGATTCCCTCGGCGAGCAGAATTCCAAAGGCCGTTGCCGACTTGATGGTTCCCTGGAATGCCGGGCCGGCTTCTGTTACCCCGAGGTGCAGCGGCCAGTCACCGCGTTCAGCCAACTGGCGGTAGGCCTTGACCATGACGACCGGGTCATTGTGCTTCACCGAGATCTTGAAATCGTGAAAGTCGTGTTCCTCAAAAAGGCTGGCCTCCCAGACAGCCGATTCGACGAGTGCCTCGGGTGAGGGGCGGCCGTACTTTTGCAGCAAGCGAGGGTCAAGCGAACCGGCGTTGACGCCGATGCGGATGGAAACTCCGGCGTCCTTGGCGGCTTTCGCAATTTCGCCGACCTTGTCGTCGAACTGCTTGATGTTGCCCGGGTTCACGCGGACAGCTGCGCACCCGGCGTCGATGGCCTGGAAAACGTATTTGGGCTGGAAGTGGATGTCCGCGATGACGGGGATCTGGCTCTTTTTCGCGATGATGTGCAGCACATCGGCGTCGTCCTGTGTGGGAACGGCGACACGAACAATGTCGCAACCGGTCGCGGTGAGCTCGGCGATCTGTTGCAGAGTGCCGTTGATGTCCGTCGTCTTGGTCGTTGTCATCGACTGAACGGAAACGGGAGCGTCACCCCCGACGAGAACCTTGCCGACCTTGATCTGGCGGGACTTACGACGCGGGGCGAGTGTCTCAACTACTCGCGGAGTTCCAATATTGACTGCGGCCACGGTTCCAGCGTACCTCGCTACGGGCCGAGAGTAATCGGTTTGACGATGTCCGCGTAGATGAGCAGTGCACTCATTGCGATGAGCAGAGCGGACGCGATTACCGTGATGGGAACAAGCCGAGCGGTGTCAATCGGCGCCGGTGCCGGTCGCCCGAAAAGTCGGGCAATTCTGAGGCGAATCCAGTCGATGAGGGCGACCGCAACGTGTCCGCCGTCGAGCGGCAGCAGTGGAATGAGGTTGAAGACGAACAGCGCGACGTTGAGCGACGCGAGGATTCCGATCAGCGCCGAAACGCGGGAGACAACATCGATTCCGTCGAGACTCGCGACCTCCCCTGCGATGCGACCGACGCCCACGACGGAGACGGGACCGTTCATATCGCGCTCGGCGGTGCCGAAGGCGGCGTCCCACACCTGGCCCAGTCGATTGGGCAGATCGATGATGATGCGGCCGACGTCGACGACATTTGTGCCGAGGCTGCCGAGGGCAACGGCCGGGGACTGTTGCTGACGCGCATATTCGGGCCCGATACCGACGTAGCCGACCGGCGCCGTCTTATAGGTGCCATCGGCGTTTTTCACGGGAGCGCCCGTCTCGTCGATGACATACCGGTCGGCTTCGACAGGAGTCACGGTTAGGGTGACGGTTTTTCCACCGCGGTCGACCACAAAGTCAATTGGGTCCTTCGCGTGGTCGCGAATGATGGAAATCTGACTGGTCCAGTCGGTAAACGGGGTGCCGTCAATCGACACAATCGTGTCACCGAGTTGGAGGCCGGCGGCCTTGGCCGGTGCAACCGGGTCGGACGCCGCACAGGTCTGGTCGGCCGCCGCAATGGGCTTGACGCATTCGGCGACGGACCCGATTGCCGTGGTGGGTGCCTGAATGCCCAGGCCGGAAAACAGCAAGAGGTACAGCACCGCTGCGATGAGTAGGTTCATGACGGGACCGCCGAGCATGATGACAATACGCTTAAAGGTGCCGAGTCGATAGAACGTGCGGCCCTCGTCGGTGATGGTTTCGGCCGACGCGTCCCTGGCGTCCTGAACGAGCGAGCGGAAGAGGTGGAACCCGCGGTTCGGAGTTGCCGTGGGTGGGTACATGCCGGACAACGACACGTAGCCACCGAGGGGAATTGCCTTGATTCCGAATTCCGTCTCTCCGAATTTTCGTGACCAGAGAGTCGGACCGAAACCGACCATGAACTTGCCGACGTAGACGCCGAATTTGCGGGCGGGATAGAAGTGCCCGAGTTCGTGAAGACCGATCGACACCCCGATACCGAGAGCGACGAAGAGAATCCCGAGAATCGACAGCACTACATCCATGTGTTCAAGGGTACCCGCGAGGTCTGACGCCGCGCGCCCGTGCGGTTACTTGCTCAGGAACTTCATAGCGGCGGTGCGCGCCCAGGCATCGGCTTCGAGCACGGACTCGAGGGTTATCGATGACGGCGCAGAGTGTTCCCCGACGACCCGCTCGATGGTGTCGACGATGTCGAGGAACCCGATTGCGCCCGAGGCAAAAGCGTCAACCGCGACCTCGTTCGCCGCGTTATAGACAGCGGGGAACGTCGCCCCGGCAATGCCGACCTGACGAGCGAGTCGGATGGCCCCGAAGACGTCCTCGTCGAGCGGGGCAAACGTCCATTCGTGGGCCTTCGACCAATCGACGGGAGTCGTTGCACCGGGCACGCGGTTCGGCCAGTCGAGCCCCAGCGCAATCGGCAGGTGCATGTCGGGCGGGGAACACTGGGCGATGGTGGATCCGTCAACGAACTCGACCATCGAATGAATCACGGACTGCGGGTGAACTGTAATCTCGATGCGTTCGAACGGGATGTCGAACAGCAGGTGCGCCTCGATGACCTCGAGCCCCTTGTTGACGAGGGTCGACGAATTCGTCGTGATGACCGGTCCCATGTTCCACGTCGGATGCTTCGACGCCTGCTCGGGGGTGACGGTCGCGAGCTGTTCACGGGTGAACCCGCGGAACGGGCCGCCACTGGCGGTCAACACAAGTTTTGCGACCTCGGTGTGCGCGCCGGCGAGCAGCGCCTGTGCGATAGCGGAGTGTTCCGAATCGACGGGGACAATCTGCCCCGGTGCCGCAACCGACGTAACGAGCGAACCGCCAATGATGAGTGACTCTTTGTTGGCGAGCGCCAGGGTCGAGCCCGTGGCGAGCGCCGCAAGGGTTGGTTCGAGGCCAACCGCACCGGTGATTCCGTTGAGAATGACGTCTGCGCGGACTGATTGGACGAGCGTTACGGCATCGGCAGCACCGTAGGCGATCTCGGACACCCCGAATTCGGCCGCTTGGGCTTCGGCGAGTTCGCGGTTGCGACCCGCGGACAGCCCGACAACACGGAACCGGTCGGGGTTGTCGCGAATGACGTCGAGCGCCTGGGTTCCGATGGACCCGGTGCTGCCGAGAACGATGACGTCGCGCATGTTTTCAGTCTGCCAGCCGTCTTCGCTAGACGAGCGCGTTAGCGCCGACGGTGCGGTCAATCGTGAACTGCCCGAGTACGCGGGTACCGACATAGAGCACCGCGGTCTGCCCGGTGGCAACTCCGCTCAACGGAACGGTCGGTCGAACGACGATTTCGCCGTCGACGTTTTCGGCAATAGCGGGAACGGGGTCCGCGTGTGCGCGGATTTGCACCTCGCAGTCGAACGAGGTGAATCCACCATCGGTCGTCTCGGCGATTCCGCTGATGACGGGGTCATTTCCCGCCCACGAGAATCGCGCACCGGCAATTTCCACAATCTCCAGATCGGCCCGCGAACCAACAACCACCTGGTTTGTCGCGGGCTTTACCGTGACCACGAATCGTGGGCGTCCGTCTGCTGCCGGGACTCCGAGGTTTAAGCCTTTGCGCTGTCCGACCGTGTACGCCAGAGCACCATCGTGCTGGCCGATCACCTGACCATCCGTGTCAACGATCTCGCCCGGCTCCATGTCAATGCGGTCGGCCAACCAATCGCGCGTGTCGCCCTCGGGGATGAAACAGATGTCGTGACTGTCGGGTTTGTTCGCCACCGACAGACCACGGCGCTCGGCTTCGGCACGAACGAGATCCTTGGACGGGGTGTCACCCAGCGGGAAGATTACGTGGCGCAACTGATCGGTCGTCAATACCCCCAGCACATAAGACTGGTCTTTCGCCCACGCGCTGGCGCGGTGCAGTTCGGGAGTGCCATCCGCGGCCCATTCGACATTCGCATAGTGTCCGGTTGCGACGGCATCAAACCCCAATTCAAGGGCGCGATCGAGCAGAGCGGAGAACTTGATTCGCTCGTTGCACCGCATACACGGGTTCGGTGTGCGACCGGCCGCATACTCGGCGACGAAGTCGTCCACGACCGCTTCGGTGAACTGTGCGCTGAAATCCCAGACATAGAAGGGGATGCCCAGCAACCCGGCGGCTCGACGAGCATCGAGAGAGTCTTCGACGGTGCAGCACCCGCGCGACCCCGAGCGAAACAGCCCCGGCATGCGTGAGAGAGCGAGGTGAACGCCGGTAACGTCGTGGCCCGCATCGACGGCGCGCGCGGCAGCGACAGCCGAGTCCACTCCGCCACTCATCGCCGCCAAAACCTTCATGGCTTAAGTCTAAGCGAGCCGTCAGCGAGTTGTGCGGGCGACGATAGCCGGCAAGACGTCAAGCAAAGCGTCTATCTCGTCCTCAGTGTTCGACAACCCGAGCGTGAAACGAAGCGGTCCGTCCTTCTCCGACAACCCCATGGCGAGAAGGACGTGAGACGGTGCCTCGACCCCCGCCTCACACGCACTGCCGGCGCTGACAGCGAATCCGGCCTCGTCCAACAAAAACAGGGCCGAAGCCGATTCGAGCCCGGGGACGGTGACGTGCACGTTTCCGGGGGAACGGTGTTCGCGGTGCCCGCGGATGGTGGCGCCGGGAACTGTCGCAAGAATCCCGCCGGCAAGTCGGTCTCGCAACGAGGTCAGGCGGGCGGCCTTCGTTGCGATATCGGCGGTGGCGATTTCGACGGCACACCCAGCGGCAAAGACCCCCGCCGCATCGAGTGAACCACTGCGCAGTCGCTGTTGGGAACCCCCGTGAATCATCGGCACGATCGGTGCGGTGCGCGCGACGGCGAGTGCGCCGACTCCAACCGGCCCTCCGACCTTGTGCGCCGAGATGGACAGCGCGGCGAGACCGCTGGATCGAAAATCGATGACGGTGTACCCCAGCGTGGCGACAGCATCGAGATGCACGGGAACATCGTGAACGGCCGCCGCCGCAACGATCTCGGCGACCGGCTGGATCGTTCCGACCTCGTTGTTTGTCCACAGCGCCGTCACGAGCGCAACATCCGGCCCCAACTTGTCGGCAAGGTCATCGAGATCTATCGTTCCCCACTCATCAACGCGCACAAACTCGACAATCGCACCCTCGGACTTCTCCAACCAGTGAACGGCGTCCAGAGCCGCCTGGTGTTCCGCTCGGGTCAACAGGATTCGCGGAAACGCGAGCGGGCTGTCCGTGCTTCGCCCAGCGCGCGGCCCGTTACGGCCCTCGAACAGGCCCTTGATGGCGAGGTTGATTGCTTCAGTTCCGCTGCCGGTCAGCGTCACATCGAAAGGTGCCGCACCGATGGCCGCGGCAATCTTGTCGCGACCGGCCTCCCATACGAGCCGTGATTTTTGCCCGTCGCGGTGGGTGGCAGAAGCATTTCCGCGCTGATGAACCGCCTCGGTCCAGGCGTCAATCACCGCCGCCGGCATTGGCGCGGTAGCCGCAAAATCAAAATATGGCACGGATTAGCGAACTTCTTTCGCCGAAACGAGCGCGTAGGAGTAGCCGAGAAGGCGCAATTTCTCCGACGACCCAATCGCGGGAACGTAAAAGAGGAGCTGATATTGATAATTTGCAACAA
>Ga0214921_10011981_pt1 | contig 10447 bp, 9 predicted proteins | sample LL1505_MetaG_FD_177992 | JGI IMG/M metagenome (GOLD analysis project Ga0214921, IMG submission 177992) | Freshwater microbial communities from Lake Lanier, Atlanta, Georgia, United States - LL-1505 | ecosystem: Environmental > Aquatic > Freshwater > Lake | place: USA: Georgia | collected 2015-05-28
TAAGCCGAGTATTACAAAATATCAACAGGTATGATAAAATATACATTCAGTTGACTTCTCCAGATAGATTTACATTGCGCGATCCAAACACTTGGCACGATGTTCATTTCAACAGGCAATTGGCCTCAACTTATCATCAACGGTTGGATTACTATCTTACGTTTGGTAAATATTACTATGGGTTTTGGAGTTCTACTTTGTTTGAATTTAAAAATTTCCTTGAACAAATTGTGTTACTCCAAGCGGTACTCAATCAAAAAAATCAATTGTATTTAATGTGGTTTGGACGTTCGAGCCTATGGTCAAAATTAATATGCGACAAAAAAGATTTTATCAATAATTTAAGCACACTGATTGATATTACTAATTTTGATGATCATCAGATATTACAACAGTATTCAGAGATTCAATGCTTGCACGATCAAATCAATTTAAAAAATTTTATGTCCCCTTTTGATTTTGATGCTGAACAAATTATGCATCAATTTCCTGTTGGTCCCACTGGTCATCCGCTGGAACAAGGGCACGGATGCATTGCTGACGCCATATTAAAATTTGAACAAATCATGTAGTATTTCTAGTGCCTCGTTATGAAAACTAGCAAGTTAGAAATTTTGTATTGATAACGTTTGAAAAAACAAAACAATATCCATTATATTCACAAAGAAATCAATGTTTACAATAACCCTAAAATCCATTACAATTGCCTGCCTAGTGACTGTTGCATGGGTAGCAGGCGCAAGCCAATTAATTGATCTTTTGGTGAATTTTGAAACTCAATGGTTTTGGTACCCATTGGCATTGTTGTACACTGTTACCATAAACGAATACTTTGGACATTTATGTTGTGGGCACAACATGTTCAAAATTGATACCAACAGAATGACGTATAAAATTTTAGCATTTTTAAATTGCGTTGATCACGCCTGGGGGCCCCCAACATCAATGGCGTTAGTACATCGTAATCATCACATGTACTCTGACCAAGGAACCCTCGATGCATCTAATGCTAGAACACATTGGTACAATGCTGGTTTTCTTAGTCCTATTAATTATCTCTATCAACCCGTAAATAATTTTCATGACGCAGAGAATTATGTTGCCGCTCAGACACTCACGTTCAAACATATATTTGATGATCCGTGGACACAATTCTGTCGAACCAATTCACATTGGTTAACTATTTTTTATTGGACAGTGTTGTACTTGTTGTTGCCTGTTTTTTTATTTAAAATAGTTTTTCTGGGTAGAGTGTTAATAAGTGTGTATACTCAGTTTGCTGGCCTGCTGGGGCATATGAAAATCCCCGGCGGTTATAGAAATTTCAATACCAATGATACTTCTCACAATAATTTAATTTTTCATTATCTATGTTTGTGTATTTTTCCCACTGTGTTACAAAACAATCATCATGGCATGAAGTACACTTTTGAGAAAGGGCACCAGCATCGTTTTTTTGAGTTTGATTTGAGTGTTTACCCCATGCGTTTGATACGATTTTTGATCAAGAAAAACGCATAGCCATCAACGTACCAATGAAAAAAAACATTGTAGTATACAGTCCATCAAGATTTGCCAATGAAGTATGGTTACCAGTTCTCTGGGCTCAGGCCAAAACATACTATGAACGCAATGGTCAGCGCATTGACAGTTGGAATTGGGCTCCGTGTACCGCTGACATCTACAGTGATGATTTGAACAAAGTAAAGATTACGTTGGGGCACATTGAGCCTGATGTATTTGCTGTAAGTCTTTATGTTTGGAATTACAACATTGGTCACCAAATAGCACAGTGGGTCAAACAACAATGGCCAAAGTGTGTTGTTGTTACTGGTGGTCCGCATCAATATTTCAAATATGATGATGATTGGTTCCTAAAACATCCTTACATTGATGCCAGCCTGCCAGGTGAAAATTCTGGCGAGTTGTGTCTGCAACAAATCTTAGACAATGTTGATGATGACAACAACATAGATTGGAATTTGGTAACGGACGTTTGTTATCCACACAAAACATCACGGCATGCAGTGCGTAGCAAAAAAATTTCAGCTGCAAAAGACAAACAAAATTTTGACTATAACTGGAGTGTGTTTGATAGTCAATTTGAATACCTAAAAAATTTTGCAATGCTTGCAAAGACAGTTGATCCTTCAATGAAGATACTCAGTATAATTGAAACCACACGTGGTTGCCCATACGGATGTACCTATTGTGATTGGGGCGGCGGCATCAACACCAAAGTATTGAAAAAACCCATAGAGGTTGTCAAACAGGATATTGATGCATTGTGCCAATTGAATTTGCACTACCTGTATTTTGCAGATGCTAATTTTGGAATATTTGGTGATAGAGACGTTGATATATTGCAATACCTTGCTGACCAACGATTGGCCTCAGTTCAGTTTTTCAACATTGGATATGGCGGCTTTGCTAAAACAGAAAATAGATTGCCATACATTGCACAAATTTTAAAAATTGATATACAACATAGATTGAGTCTACTCAGTGAAATTAAATTAAGTTTGCAGAGTTTGGATCCAGAAGTTTTAAAAATTATTGATCGAAAAAATGTATCCCTGGTCAAACAAATGGCCATGCTTAAAAAAATTACCCCGTGGTATAAAAAACTTCCTATCTATGTTGAGTTGATTTACGGGCTGCCAGGTATGAATTTAGAAAAATTTTATCAAGAATTAAATTTTTTAGGCAGTAAACAATTATCAATACAATGGTACCCGTGGATATTGTTGCCCGAAGCACCAGCATATAGCCGTGAATACAGAAGCCAGTATCAATTGCAAACTCTAACAAAAACATCTGGGTGGTGGACCACAGAAAATGAAACCAATAATTTAAATGAAATAGTAGTTGAAAGTTTTTCTTACACAAAAGATCAATATTTAGAAATGTTATTGAGTAGCAGTTTATATAAACTATTTGTACAAGGCGGGTATCTTCGAAATTTTACCCAATGGTTGTACCGTCATCAACAGATACCATTGGGACAACTAATTCAATCAATCTATCAAGAATTCTTGCCCACTACTGAGTTTTTGGATCCAGTGGTTGATGCATGGAATCAACAAATTTTACAAGACTCCACTGCTGGATGCTTTGTCAATATACAAAATCAAAATGTGTATCTTGGATTGTATCTGGTGGCCATAGCGTTTTTGCATCACGAAGAGTTTACTTTAAAGTTGGTAGAGTGGTTCAAGAAAAAATACAACTGTCCAGATCATGTGTTTGATCTAGATCTTAAACTGGCCATACATCAAGACAACTTTGGACACAAGACTGGTAGATTGATTAGATACAATCATAAGAAAAAGTTTTTTGATATGGAAGATGGATTACAAAAAATGCTATTGATGTTTGTTCAGTTTGCACACTCTGGGCATGCAATTCGAGGCCAGCGTTTGTTTTTACTGTAGATCTACAGCAACAATTGTGTTATAATGTCACAATATGATTCAAATCAAAAACTTAACTGTTCGTAACTTCATGAGTGTGGGCGCAGCCACACAAGGCATTGACTTTGACCGTCAAGACTTGACCTTGGTGTTGGGCGAGAACTTGGACCTAGGCGGCGACGGCAGCCGCAATGGCACAGGCAAGACCACCATTATCAATGCACTAAGTTATGCCATGTACGGACAGGCCTTGAGTAATATTCGCAAGGATAATCTTGTGAACAAGACCAATGCCAAGGGCATGATGGTGAGCCTGGACTTTGCTGTGAACGGCAAGAACTACAGAATCGAACGTGGGCGTAAACCCAATGTGTTGAGATTCTTTGTGGACAGTGAACAACTCACGGCGCAGGATGATGCACAGGGCGACAGTAGAGAAACACAGGATGCCATTGAAGGTGTGTTCGGCATGAGTCATGACATGTTCAAGCACATCCTGGCCTTGAACACCTACACAGAACCATTCTTGAGTCTAAAAGCCAACGACCAGCGCACCATAATTGAGCAATTGTTGGGCATCACCATGCTGAGTGAACGTGCTGACCGCATCAAAGAACTCAACCGTGGTACCAAGGACGCCATCACACAAGAAGAATTTAGAATACGTGCTGTGCAAGAAGCCAACAAACGCATTGAAGAACAAGTAGAATCTCTCAAGCGTAGACAAAATTTATGGCTGAGTAAGAAACAAGAAGATCTAACAAAACTGTTGAATCAGTGGAACGAATTACAAAAGTTAGATATTGACATTGAAATTCAAGCACACCGAGATCATCGAGAGTGGGATCAAAAGCGCAAGGACATCAACGAGTTGGCCACTCAAATCTCACGAACAAAACTGGATGTTGGTCGAGAAGAAAAAATAATTGTCAAACTATCAAAAGAAATTGAAACTCTTGCCAATCATGAATGTCATACTTGTGGTCAGGCCTTTCACGACAGCAAGCACGAACAAGTGTTGGCCACTAAACAAAGTGATCTGGTCTCTGCACAGGCCAGTCTTGCAGAATTTGGCACACTGTTGTCGGAACTCGAAACCACACATGACAGTTTGGGCACATTAGGCAAACCACCCAAACTGTTTTATGATCAAGAATCCAATGCTATACAACATCAGGCCACTGTGGCCAATCTGGAACAGCAGATTGCTGCCAAGCAGACTGAAACTGATCCGTATGCAGAACAAATTGAAGAAATGACTAACCAGGCTTTGCAAGTGATCACCTATGATCACTTGAATGATCTCACTAGAGTACAAGACCATCAAGAGTTTTTGCTCAAACTGTTGACCAGTAAAGATAGTTTTGTTCGCAAGAAGATCATTGATCAGAACTTGAGTTACTTGAATGCCCGACTCACCTGGTATCTAGATCGCATTGGATTACCACACACAGTGAAGTTTCAAAATGACTTGAGTGTGAGCATTGAAGAACTGGGACGTGAACTGGACTTTGACAACCTGAGTCGTGGTGAACGCAACAGACTTATTTTAAGTATGAGTTGGGCGTTCCGTGATGTATGGGAAAGTTTGTACAATCCTATCAACATCCTGTTCATTGACGAAATGATTGATTCCGGCCTAGACACACAAGGTGTAGAGAATGCCTTGGCCTTGTTGAAGAAGATGACTCGAGAACGCAACAAGTCAATCTGGCTGGTGAGCCACAGAGATGAACTGGCAGGGCGTGTGGAAAACATCCTGCGTGTGGTCAAAGAAAATGGATTTACCAGTTACAACACAGATGTAGACATTGCATAAATGGATGCAGTGATTGTGAACATACCCAGAATGGCACCCAGCAGGCCCAGTGCGGGCACAGCGTTGATCAAAAGTTTGTTGAACAAGCATGACATATCAAACCAACTGGTAGACATCAACATTGATTTTTTCAATCGGTTTGCTGTGCAGTATGGCGCAGAACAGTTTCAAGAACTAGACACATATTTGTACAACGACAACGTTGTGCTGTCCGTTGCCACTGATCAAAGTTATCAACAGTTCTTGACCGAGTGGATTGGTCGCATTGTTGCACTTGAACCCAAGTGGGTCTTGATCAGTATCTTTACATGGCAATGTCAAAACTTTGCCAGAGACTTTATCACGCAACTTAGAACTGAGACCTCTGCCAAGATTGTGATAGGCGGTCAAGGCATGATCAAAAGTGAAAATACCAGTTTCAACGAAGATCCTTACTTTGCCAAAGAACTCATGACCGCAGGTGTGATAGACTATTACATACAAGGCGAAGCAGAAAAGGCCTTGCCTGAACTCATTCGTGGCAACGACACTTTCCCTGGCATCAACTCAGATGTGTTTGCTGAACGCAGTGAAATGACCAAAGTGCCTGCATACGACTTTTCTGATCATGATATCACCGCATACCACAGTGGTTATTCAGATGGACAGTTGCCTTTGGAAAGCAGTCGTGGCTGTGTGCGATCATGTTCATTCTGTGACTGGCCTGTGTATGCTGGTGGGTTTCGCAGCAAGCCCGGTGATCAGTTGTTTGAAGAGTGTGTGGGCTATTATCACCAGCATGGCACCACCAACTACTACTTCAATGACAGTTTGATCAATGGTGATTTAACGGACTTTAGACAGTTCAATCGCAGACTAATTGAGTATTATGAACAGCACAACTTGCCTGATCGCACACTCAAATACAGCGGCATGTACATTGTGCGCAAGCCCAATCAGTGGCAGGAAGCGGACTGGGCTCTGATCAGTCGTGGCGGTGCAGATACCTTGTTGATTGGTGTAGAAACAGGATCAGACCGTGTGCGCAAAGAAATGGCCAAGGGCTTCAACAGCGCAGATTTAGACTTTACTGTGCAAATGGCCAGTCGTTACAAAATCAAACTGTACTTCTTGATGATTGTGGGTTGGCCCAGCGAAACCCGAGAAGACTTTGATCAAACTCTGGACCTGCTGAGAAAGTATCAACGCTATGTGGCGGACGGCACCTTGATGGGTATCAACTTTGGCACCAGCCTGACCATAGGCGAAGGTACACCTGTTTACCTCAATCCTGAACGGTTCAATCTTGTGGGCGTGGATGGCCGGCGCCCAAACGATGTGTTCTGGATGCACAAGCACAATACCGACCTCACCTACAAAGAACGTGTGCTACGCAGGATTGAAGCACAAGAATTGGCCATCAGCCTGGGCTATACATTCTGGAAAGGCGACGATCAGTTGACCTTTATCCGCAACAAGTACGAAAGAATCTTGAATGAACATTGAAATCTTTCTGCACTGTGAAACCAGACTGGGTGCGCCACACATACGTTGTACCATAGACGAAGGTGCGCCATTCTTTGATGGTCCTGCACAAGAACATATCTCAGCCATGGTGGGTGTGGCACCCGGATTCCACGAACTGGTAATCAGCCACTACAACAAACAAGATCATGATCATGTGTTGGATGATCGGGGCAACATTGTGATTGACAAACACGTGGAGATCCTGGGCATTGGCATAGATGACATTGCGTTCAGCATGGAAGAACTGCGACAAGCACACTTCTATCCTGTGTACAATACTGTGTACTATCAACAGCAATTGGCACAAGGACATTCACTACCGCCCAGCATCACGCCCAACTTGTACCTGGGGCACAACGGCATTTGGAAACTGAACTTTCACACACCGTTTGTGGAGTACATTATACAACGGCGTAAAAACTTGGCCATAGACTTGAACAACACTATTTTTCAAAGTGACGTTGAGTTGTTGCGTCAAACCAAGGCCTGGATACAGGCACAACCGGACATTGTATGGAACACCTAGGCAGACAGTTTGCCATTTGCATGGCCAAGGCACAGAACCCCAACGCTGACTTTTGGTCTGTGCGTTCTGCTGTCAACGGCTACTACATTGGCAGCAGAGTAGACAGAGATCCTGCTGTGGAAACTGTGTTGGCTGCAACTATCAAGTCAGAAGATATAGTACGTGCGGCCAACAGCAGTGATCAACTGCGGCATTTAGAACAACGTTTTGCTGACTGGATTCACGGCCACAGTACCAGCACTATAGTAGGACTAGAAGAATATGAGCCAGACTACAGTGAAGGCAGCACACAGGCCTTTGACAGTTTTTACTTTAGACACAGACACCGACGCTTTCGTTGCTTTGTGGGTGAATACTTTTATCACCTGAAGACTTGGATCAGCAATGATACCAATTGGAGTTTCGTCACCGAGTCTGATCCGCTGTTGCCCGGCGATGCACTGGTATTGAGTGTGCCATTTTGTGACACTGTGGCACCAGTTGAAAACTATGATGGAATAATGTCCATATGCGATGCACAGAACATTCCTGTGCTGTTGGACCTATGCTATTGGCCCATTAGTCATGACTTGCACATTGATTTGCGTTATACTTGCATTGACACTGTGGCGTTTAGTCTCAGCAAGGCTTGGCCTGTGGGCACTGCCCGAATAGGCATGCGATACACACGAGCAGGCACATTTGACGGGCAGAAACTGCATCACAGCATAGGATACAACAACAATGTAGGCGCCTTGATAGGCAACATATTGCTAGATAATTTTGCTCCAGACTGGATTTATACCACACGCCAAAGTAAATACAAAACTGTATGTGAAGTGTTTGGCTTAGAGCCCACCCACAGTGTAAACTTTGGCATTGGTGACTCTACCTGGAATCGCTACAATCGAAGAGAACTGCTGAAGTCTTATCAACTGGACTTTGATCCTGCCTTGTTTGTAAATCGTATTTGTGTAAACCGTGTGTATCAACACTGGGATTTGTTTAGGACTTTTTGTCGCCATGAACTTAACATTGAAATTTAAAAATATACAAGACTGCAACGGGTTGCCCCGCATACGCATACACATCAATGACGCTGTGGTGTTTGAAAATGAAGTGTGCCCGTTGATCATGCTACAATGTCATCCTGTGGACAACAAAATCTCGTTAGGCATTGAGCATTATGGAAAAGACCCTGTGGTAGATACTGTGGTTGAGAATGGCGTGATTGTGCGAGACCGCAGTTGCGAACTGGATACTATAGAAGTAGATGGCTACGACTTGGAAGAACTAAAGTGGCACAGTGCGTATCACTGTGATGATCACACAGTGTTGGACAAGTGTTTGTTCTTTGGCAAGAATGGCACATGGCGCATGGCGTTTGAACTGCCTGTGTTGCAATGGATACTACGCACCAGGCATGAGATCAATCACAATGATCCTGACTGGCAACAAGATTATGAAAGTTACGTGAGTGCATGCAGACTGCTGAACAAATCAATCTAATACGTCGAATCAGCTGGGCACTAGCGCAGGCCAGTGCTGAGGATTGTCTAGACACGCCTGGCGAGTTTGTGTGGGCCTACCCCAAGAATGCACAGTTTTGGGAAGTGCGAGCACGAAGTCACAGCATATTCAGCAGTGGCAATGCTATCAAAGATCCTGATGTGATTGATTTTGTAAACAGTCTCAGCCTCAGTGAACACTTAAGAGACTGCTGGATCGTTGACAAGTTTCAAGAAGCATTTCCTGCCTGGATTGCTGCTGGCACAAGATACCAACTGCACAACCTAGATCAGTTTCGATATGTGGGCTTCTCACAAGGCACACAAGAATCATTCTTGAACTGGTACATGATGCACAAAGATCAACGACTGCGAGTGTTTCGCGGTGACTACTGGTGGCACATGGAGATCTGGCAGAAGGCCAACTTCAACTGGAAATACATTGATGACGACTTTGACATACAGCCCGGTGATGCATGCATATGCAGTCTGCCGTTTGCACTGACAGGTCAAGAACATGAACGTTTCAAATGGCTGGTAGAACAATGCAATCGTCAAGGTGTGGACCTGCTGGTGGACTTTATCTACTTGCCCAACAGCAACAATGTAGTGAACATTGACTTGTCAGCAGACTGTATCAAAGAAATAACATTCAGTCTCAGCAAAACGTTTCCTGTACAAACAGCCAAGATTGCTGTGCGTATGTTGAAACAAAAACCCAGTGACCCCATGCAGATGAGCAACGATGAAAACATCTGCAACAGATTGAGTGGCGGCTTGGCATTGAGTTTGATCCAGCAGTTTCCCGTGGATTACATGGTGAACAAGTATCTGGGCCAGCAAACACATTGGTGTGAACAACTGGGCTTGCAACCCACAGGCGTGGTGCATTTTGGACTGGGCGAAAACTACACAGCCACAGGCCGACAACAAGAAACAAACTATCTAAGCCAATACAACGAACAACAGAACCGCTACAATTTAGGCATGTTGTATGAAAATCAAAATCTTTTGAAAAATCTCCAATTATACTAAGGCAGCATAACTATAACACGAAAGGCAATTCCCCCAAACTCACATGACATGGCAATATCAAGACACCCCAGTTGAGACCTTACCCGAAGAATGTGTGGGATTTGTTTATCTAATTACAAATAATCTATCTGGACGCAAGTACATAGGCAAAAAATTAGCAAAATTTAGCAAAACAACGTACAAAACTGTAAAACAAAAGAACGGCATCAAAAAGCGGAAGAAGATACGAACCAAAGTCGACTCAGACTGGCGTGAGTACTACGGGTCAAGCCCAGAATTAACCGCAGACGTAATCACCTTAGGCACCGAAAACTTCTCCAGAGAAATACTTTACTATTGCAAATCAAAGTCTGAATGTTCATACATTGAGGCAAGAGAACAATTTGCAAGACGAGTATTGGAATCAACAGATTATTACAACGGCCATATACAAGTACGTGTGCATGGCTCACACATCAAAGATAAAATTTAATCACGACTCTGTGTTGGATGCTTGATCCAACCCCATTGAGGAACGGTGCAATACCCGGTCTGGACTTGGGCGTCAAAGGCAACTGTTAACTTAAGGCAGCAAATGGTTGGGGCAATGAGAAAAAGCAACCCCTGCTCATAGGACTTGGATCTATTTCGGGTTACTAGGGTTCCGTTGATATGTGAAGCT
>Ga0214921_10011982_pt1 | contig 10447 bp, 13 predicted proteins | sample LL1505_MetaG_FD_177992 | JGI IMG/M metagenome (GOLD analysis project Ga0214921, IMG submission 177992) | Freshwater microbial communities from Lake Lanier, Atlanta, Georgia, United States - LL-1505 | ecosystem: Environmental > Aquatic > Freshwater > Lake | place: USA: Georgia | collected...
ATAAGCCTTTAAATGACTATCGCCGATAGGGATCGGGTCTTTGAATCACTTCTTGCACCCAACTGCTTAGTTCATTGGACAAAGGTAAATGCATGGGGACTACCCAGATACGGTGATCCTCGATCGTAGCGCATTTAACTGCATCCTTTTCTGTAATAAAGATGCAATCAGCCTCAATATTGGCAATATCAGTATTTTTAATTGTCGCATGATCGGGAAGTGATAAGGTATGTTCCAAATGAATGCCAAGACGACTAAGTGCCTCAAAGAATTTATTGGGATTGCCAATCGCAGCAATCGCCGCAATCTTTAGACCCGCTAGCGTTGTGAGGAGTTCAGTAAATGATTGTGATTCATTGGGACGATGCAGTGGATAAGCGCTATCAATTTTAGGTGTTAGCTGAAAAGACTTTTCTGCAGCAAGGGTATTTTCTATTTCGTCACTAGCGCCAATGGAGATGGTGGCATCACGCTCACGGCGTGGTGATTCGCGTAATGGCCCAGCAGGTAACAGACGGCCATTACCAATGCCCCGCTCATCTTCAACCACTAACTCAAGATCACGCCCACCTTCTCGAGCGGGCCAACGCACTAATCCAGCATGTTGTAAGCCATCATCACTAATAATGATATTGACCTCAGGGTGGGCTTTGAGTAGAGCATTAATAGACTGCGCACGCTTCGGAAAGACCCAAATCGATATTTGCTGATGTATGCGCTGTGCCATGAGAATGGGTTCATCGCCGACGATATTTGGATTGCTAGTTTGCGTAACCTCTTGGGGGGCCTCTAAGGTACTTTGTCCATTCGGTTGATAGCCACGGCTAATAATCCCTGGCTTGTATCCCTCTTCGAATAAGGCATTTGCAAGAGCGATGACAAGAGGGGTTTTGCCTGTTCCACCCACCCGAATATTTCCCACAATAATGACGGGTACCGGCGCGGCACGATGTATTCCAAGAGTCTGAGTAATACCTGTATCAATCAAAATTTGTTTGAGCCAAACCATCAAACCGTAGAGCCAAGCCAAGGGAAGAAGAGTTGTACTGATGAGCATGTTGATCAGATACGACAAGGGTGCCTTTGCAAAGGATGATTTTTCCCAAAAGCGTGGCGAGGATTTGAAGAGCATTATTTCTTGGCTTGACTACTAAAAGCAATATTGGGAAGCCCCGCGTCACGGGCAAGCTCGAGCACTGTCATCACGGCTTGGTGAGGAGCCCGTGCATCCGCATCAATACTGACCCGCAGATTTTGCTCACCAGAATTAGAGCTCATTTGCTTGAGCGCACCAGCCAATTGCGAGCGATTCATCACACGACCGTTTAGCGCAAAGCGCCCATCGCTGCTAACGGCGACATTAATTTCACGCGCAGACTCGACAGTATCGGCACCCGATGCGCTAGGCAGCGTGATCGCAATTTCCTGGAATTTGGTAAAAGTGGTTGAGATCATCAAAAAGATCAAGATCACTAACAGCACATCAATAAAGGGAATAAGATTGATTTCGGGTTCTGCGCGTGCAAAGCGGTTTGCGTTCGCATTACGAATCCAAATCGATTTGTCAGAAGGCGGTCTAAATAGCATAGGGTATGTGGGTGTAATGAAAATAATATCTGTAAATCATTATTAAAAACTAGATTTAAACTGTTTGACCCTCATAATTTAATCTTTTTTCATTACACCAAAGAAATGATTCGTTATCCAGCCAACCTTATAGAAGATTGCGGAAAAATTTTGGTTACTTTTGACGACGTACCTGAAGCTATTACTTTTGGCGAAGATCGTAAGCATGCACTCAAGAAAGCCAAAGATGCTCTTGTGAGCGCTTTATCTTTTTATACTGAGGCAAATAAACAATTTCCCAAGCCGAGTAAGCCCAAGAAAAATCAGTTTTTAATATCAATTGGGTATAAAGCTAACAATTAATTTTCTGGATACAACTTTTTAAAGAGCTGACGCGTACATTCTTCGCATTCGCGCTGGCGCTGATCTGCGATAGCCCGCAATATTCGCCAGCCAGCTAGTGCAGGAATGGCAATCAATAAACCAAATGCGGTGTTGTAAAGAGCAATCGAGATGCCATGCGCTAACTGCTGCGGATTGGTTGCGCCAACACTCGCTGCATTGACTGCGCTTCCCAGTGATCCTCCCTGACTACCAAAGATCTCGATCATGCCAACCACCGTGCCAAAGAGACCTAGGAGGGGTGCTACCGTTGCAATAGTGGCTAACCCCCCTAAATAACGATCTAACTTAGCCCACAGATTTTGGGCTAGGATCTGAAGTTCCTCCATTGCGGTATCGGCAGAGTGGCCCAGAGCATGCTCGCGGAGTACGCCAGCAAGGAGAGTGCCGATTGGCGAGGAGGTGCTGAGCGTTCCTAAAAACTCGCTATTTGCCCCGTCTTGAACAGTCGCACTAAAAGCCTGATCGATCGTTTCTTTACGGATAATGTGCTTCTTACGTAAATACCAAGCACGCTCAATTAGGATGGCCAAACCCACTATAGAGATTGCAAGTAAGGGCCAAATGGGCCAGCCGGCAGCAAGTAAGATGGAGTACATAGTGGGCTATTTTCAATGAAAACGATTTATAAGGGCAAAATGATGATGAAGTCAGGCTTTGGAGCCGAAAGTGCCTCTTAACAAATCAACCGAAACATCCCCAGCCTGTGGATAAGTCTGTGCAAAACTTTTTATTTGGGCTTTGCTAAGTCCTTGATGAATGGTGTAAGTACCTGATTTTGAGAAAATATACCCAAAAGCAGTAATATTAATTATTCATTTAAATCAAATAGTTAGGATATTAATTGCGGATGAGTTTGAGACTAACCAAAAGCGAGTATTTACTAACATTTAGTGACATTTTTTAATACATGGCTTGTGGATATGTAATGACCCGCAAGCCCATATAGAAACAGAAATGAACGATACAAACCATGGATACATCTAGCCCCATTCTGAGTGTTGGCGCTCTAAACCGTGCCATTGCACAGTCTTTAACCGAAGGTTTCGATACCGTCTTGGTTAGCGGGGAGATCTCCAACTTCAAGGCTTATGACAGCGGGCATTGGTATTTCTCGCTCAAGGATGAGGAGGGGCAAATACGCTGTGTGATGTTTCGGGGCAAGAACGCCCAGCTTGGATTTATGCCCCAATCTGGTGATCGGGTGGAGGTTAGTGCGTCGGTCAGCATGTATGTCCCAAGAGGGGACGTTCAGCTCACCATCCATTCTTTACGCAAGGCTGGCCTAGGGGGGCTCTATGAAGCCTTCCTTAAGCTAAAAGATAAATTAGCCAAGGCGGGGCTATTTGATGAAAGTCGTAAGCAACCCATACCAAGTCATCCTAAATCGCTTGCAATCATTACATCTGCCCAAGCAGCGGCATTAAAGGACGTACTAACGACGCTGGCAAGACGAGCACCCCACATCCCCATCTTTATTTATCCAACCCTGGTGCAAGGCTCTGATGCTCCTAGAGGGATCATTCATGCACTCAAGCAAGCCAACCAAGATCAATTGGGCGAGGTCATATTGCTTGTTCGAGGTGGCGGCTCTATTGAGGATCTCTGGGCCTTTAATGATGAAGCGCTAGCCCATGCGATTGCGGACTCAGAAATTCCCGTGATTTGCGGGGTTGGACATGAAACCGATTTCACTATTGCCGATTTTGTTGCCGATCTCAGAGCCCCAACACCCACCGGTGCCGCAGAATTAGCAACCCCCAAGCGTGAGCAACTATTGCAAGAGTTAGATACCTATCAAGAGCAGCTGAGGCAAAAGATCGAGCAACGTATCGAGCGAGAGGCGCAAACCTTGGATCAAATTAGCCTGCGCTTAGGGCATGCCCTACCAAACCCTGAACGAATGCGTGAGCAAATTGGGCAGTGGCAGCAACGCCTCATGCAAAGCGCCCATGTTTACTTCAATAATCTCAAACGCAATCAAGCGCATTGGCTGACACAGCTAGAAACTCTTAATCCACAGCGTACGTTGGAGAGAGGCTATGCGGTGATTTTGGATAAAGAGAAGAAGGCTGCCAGAAATCCAAATGACATTAAAGCCAATGAGGATTATCTTGTGCGCTTAGCTGACGGAGAAGTCAGTATTCAATTTTTAGTAGTTAAGTCTTGAGTAAATTTATACTTTTTTAACTCTTGAAATTTTAGTAGAGCATTTTTTGACTGGTTTAACTGCCGTTCTCTTTTGATAGCTCGCCTTATGGTCAGCAGCCCAAAGCTCCGTCCTTCTTACTTGGGATAAGGTTTGGGTATAAGTAGACTTTTGAGAGTCGCTAGAACTTTTTTCAATAAAAATATTGGCTGAGAGCTCAAAGCGTTTTGCGATGGCCTTGATTTGTCGAAGATTTAAAACCCGAGTCCCAGACAATATCTGCGACACCACACTCTGGTTACCGATTTCTGGTAAGTCCGACTGTCGCAATTGATGCTGATGCATTAAAAACTCTAAGATATCTCTTGGGTTTGGGTTGTCAATTGGTAAGTGGTCTTTTTCGTAAGAGCGAATAAGCTCGCAAACGATTTCAAAAAGATTTAGTAGGGCATTACGTTTTGCATCCCCAATAGCATCAGAGAGGTGGTCGGCAAGAAGCACCATTCGGTCATATTCCTTGCGGTTGTGAATGGGGCTGAGATTTAGAGATTTATTTAGTGTTCGCCAAGCTTTTTGAAGTTCTAGCATATTCATTGCTTCCATCCTCCTTTGTCATATAAGGCGTGAGTCAGAATTTGCTTGATGAAGCAAATCTGTTTCTGAAAGCTAATAAAGGTGATGAGTCGGTATCGATTACCGCAGACATCAAATACGATCAAATCCCCCACTTTATTAATCGATCCGAAAATACTTTTCAATTGAGAAAAATTTTCATAGGACCTGCACTCAATTAATCTGCGCCAGCTTTGGAGTGGTCTTAAGGAATCAGGATATAGCATAGAAAAATCAATAATTTTTTTGTTTGAAATCACGCGCATGCAACATTTTATTGCAATTTGCAATAAATGTAAATATCTAAGTAATAGATGCCTTTGTTTAACTTAAGAAAAAATAATTGGCTCAATCACGAGATCAACACCAAAGCGATCACGAATCGTTTCCTGAATTTGGTGAGCCAGAGCCAGCAACTCCCTTGCATTGCCCTTGCCTAGATTGATGAGAACGAGAGCTTGTTTATCATGCACCCCCACATTGCCAGCGCGCAATCCTTTAAAGCCACATTGGTCAATGAGCCAACCTGCTGCTAATTTGCTGTGATTGGCATTTTCAGGATAGGCGACGATTGCAGGATACCTTTGCTTGAGCTCGGTTAGTTTGGAGTTTTTCACAATCGGATTTTGAAAGAAGCTACCCACATTACCAATCTGTTTGGGGTCTGGTAGTTTTTGAGTACGGATGGCACAAATCGCATTAAAGATTGCTTGTGGAGTAATGAAAGAATGCTCTTTTCCAGAAAAATAGCCTTGCAAGTCGGCATAGCTGATTCGGGGTTGCCATTGTTTGGGTAAAAAGAAGTTCACTGCTGCAATGATGTAACGCTGTGGCTTCGCTTTAAAGAGACTATGACGATAGGAGAACTGACAGTGGGCGCGATCGAGTGTGACCCACTGCATAGTCTGGCAATCGAATGCTTCTACCGAGTCGATGTAGTCTTTCACCTCAACCCCGTAAGCCCCAATATTTTGGATGGGGGCTGCCCCCACTGTGCCGGGAATGAGGGCTAAGTTCTCAAGACCGGGGTAAGAGTGCTCAAGAGTCCAAATGACCAGCTCATGCCATGACACACCTGCGCCCACCTTTAAGTTAACTCCATTGCTATCTTGAGAGACTATTTCAATACCAGCGATATCCATGAGCAGGGTGAGCCCAGAAAGGGTATCAGGTAAGACAACATTACTACCGCTGCCCAAGACTTGATAGGGCATATCATGGTCTTTAGCGTATGCAATCGCACCAGCAATTTGCTTGGCCTCGGTAATGGGGATGGCGCACCCAGCCTTTACCTCAAAGCCCAAGGTATTGCGCTGACGTAAGGAATAAGCAGGGAGTGGATTGCCAGGCAAGTTCATGCCACAATCTTATTCGGGTTTTGCAAAGCATGGATAAACAAGGCCAAATTACCTAAAATTAATAGTAAATTCTTGGAAAGCAGGAGAACGAAATGCCCTCATTTGATGCTGTTTGTGAACCCAATGTTGTTGAGCTAAAAAACGCGATTGAGCAAGCCAATAAAGAAATCAGCAATCGCTTTGACTTTAAGGGATCTGATGCACGGGTCGAGCAAAAAGAGAACGAGCTCATCTTGTTTGCCGATGATGACTTCAAGTTAGGCCAAGTCCGTGACGTACTTTACGGCAAAATGGCCAAGCGCAATGTCGATGTGCGTTATCTCAAAGATGAAAAAACAGAGACCATGTCTGGCGATAAGCGCAAGCAGACTATGAAATTGCAAAAAGGGATTGAGCAAGAACTTGCTAAAAAAATTGTGCGAGTGGTCAAAGACAGCAAGATTAAAGTGCAAGCCAGTATCCAGGGTGACGCAGTGCGGATTACGGGTGGCAAGCGCGATGACCTGCAAACCACCATGGCGCTCCTTAAAAAAGAAGTAAGTGAGGCACCACTAGCCTTTAATAATTTTAGAGATTAAGGGATCGGCTTGAAATTGAATCAGTTGAAGCTTGCCCCAATTTTTAAAAGCGAGGAAGATGAACGTGTATTTTGGTTGAGACATTGCCTTTCTGAATATATAGACTTAAGTAAGCCAATCAAAGTAGAAATGCCTAATTTAAAACGCTCTAGCTTATCTGAGCGTCAACAATAAAGAAAACGGGTGTTAAGTTCGATTAACCAAGCAGCGATCGACCAATTTTGCGATGCCTGCTGGCTAGAAGATGGCCTATCGAAGAACTCTTTAAGTGCGTATCGGCGCGATCTCACCCTCTTTGCGCAATGGTTGGAGTCAGATAGTAAGCGCACTAAAAGTATCTATCGGGTTACTGAAGCTGATCTCGCTGCCTACATGGCGGTCAAGCGTGACGATAAAGCTACTACAGCAAACCGCCGCCTCACGGTCTTTAAGCGCTTTTATCGCCATGCTCTACGCCACGGTTTGGTTGAACAAGACCCTTGTTTAAAACTGCGGGCTGCCAAGCAAGCGCAACGTTTTCCGAAGGTCTTAAGCGAGGACCAAATCACAGCGCTATTGCACGCCCCTAATACCGAAGAGGCGCTGGGACTGCGCGATCGTACGATGCTGGAATTGATGTATGCCAGCGGTCTGCGTGTCTCTGAAATCGTCTCACTCAAAACCGTAGCACTGGGTTTGAACGAAGGGGTGGTTCGTGTGGTTAACGGTAAGGGGGGTAAGGAGCGCTTAGTTCCCTTTGGTGTTGAGGCGGGGTTGTGGTTGCGTAAATATTTGAAAGAAGCCAGGCCACTCATATTGGAAGGTAAAAATTGTCAGGAGGTGTTTGTTGGTCGGCATACTGGCACAGGCCTAACACGCCAAGCCTTCTGGGCCATTATTAAGCGCTATGCTCAAATTGCCGGGATCAAGGTTGCTCTATCGCCTCACACCCTTCGTCATGCCTTTGCTACGCATCTTCTGAACCACGGTGCAGATCTGCGCGTGGTGCAATTGCTCTTGGGTCATGCCGACATTTCAACCACCCAGATTTATACCCATGTAGCGCGTGAGCGACTCAAATCGATTCATGCAGAGCATCATCCGCGAGGTAATTAGTTAAATACGCTAGTATTTTGTTATGGACGTCTTCTTGAACTACTTCTGGTTAATTCCACTGGCCTATGCGCTTGGATCAATCTCCTTTGCGGTTGTAGTAAGTAAGGCGATGGGCTTGCCCGACCCCTATACCCATGGTTCTAAGAATCCTGGCGCAACAAACGTCTTGCGTACCGGTAATAAATTAGCAGCTGTGCTCACGCTCTTGGGCGACGCTGCCAAAGGATGGTTGGCTGTGACCATTGCGCGCACAGTGCTGGGCGATCCCATAAATTCTGATAACAATCTCATACTGGGACTGGTAGCGATCGCGGTCTTTTTGGGGCATCTATACCCAATCTTCTATCGCTTTAAAGGTGGCAAGGGGGTTGCCACAGCCGCCGGCATATTGTTTGCTATTAGTTGGGTCTTGGGCCTCGCCACATTGGGAACCTGGTTAATTGTGGCGTTTTTCATGCGCTACTCTTCCTTAGCGGCTCTAAGCGCTGCTACATTTGCTCCGCTGTATTTCACATTCCTCTTTGGCCTGCAACCGATGGGCTTGGCAATTTTGGTGATGAGTCTATTATTGATCTATCGGCATCGCAGTAATATTCGTAATCTCATGAATGGAACTGAAACACGTTTAGCTAAAAAAGGTAAGACCTCATGACCATTGCGATCGTCTGTGTGATTCTGGCTGGGTTCTTACCCATCATTGCGGCGGGGATTGCTAAGTTTGGGCCACTGGAGCAAAACTCACCCGATGCGTTTGACAACAATAACCCGCGTCAGTGGCTTGCAAGACAGACTGGCCTGCGTGCGCGAGCAAACGCCGCCCAAGCTAATACCTTTGAGTCCTTACCGTTTTTCTATGCCGCTGTTGCAATCGCCATGATCATGCAAGCACCCCAAGAGCGCATTGATGTTCTTGCCGTGGTTTACCTCTTGGCGCGGATTGCTTTCATCATTTGTTATCTAAAGGATTGGGCTAAATTGCGGACCCTCGTGTGGACCATCGGATTGGCGTGTACAGTAGCCCTATTCTTCCAAATCTAATGGGGCTTACCACAGGATCAATATGCCACGCAAAATAGTCACGAAGGTGTCCAAAACCGCTGCGGCTAAAACTAAGTCGGTCAGCACACAATCGCGCAGAGATGACGGTGTACCACTCTCTCAAGTAATTCGTAAACGCATCCTGGCCCAAAAAGCCCGCTTTCATGCTAATGACAATATTGCGGAGTTCATTAAGCCTGATGAAATTGAAGGTCTCGTCGACGAAGTGGCTGGTAAATTACAAGGCGTGTTGGAAAGTTTGGTGATTGATACGCAAAGCGATCACAATACCCGCGGCACCGCTTATCGGGTGGCCAAGATGTATGTCAATGAAGTCTTTAATGGCCGCTACACACCGCAACCAAGTCTCACACGTTTTCCTAATATCAGTCGCTTAAATGAGCTCATGATTATTGGACCGATTGCTGTGAAGAGTGCCTGCTCGCATCACTTGTGCCCGATCATGGGACGGGTATGGATTGGCGTTTTACCGGATAAACAGACTGCCTTGATTGGTCTCTCGAAATACGCGCGCATTACCGAGTGGGTGATGTGTCGGCCCCAGATTCAGGAAGAAGCGGTGGTGGAGCTAGCAAACATCTTGGAAGAAAAGATGAAACCTACTGGCTTGGCCTTAGTCATGGAAGCCGATCACTTCTGCATGCAATGGCGCGGTGTGAAGGATCTCAACTCAAAAATGGTGAATAGTGTAATGCGTGGATCGTTTCTAAAAGACGCCAATCTCAGACGTGAGTTCTTGGCTCTCATGGATAAGAACCAAGGGAAGTAGAGCTTCCGTAATTATTAGCGCATGATTCCGCTTCAAAAATTAATGGTCTCCAATGGATATATGAGCTCAACCCATTTTTTTAGGGATTCAAGCTTATATTTTTACGGAATTAAGGCTATTTTTTTACGGAGTCTAGGCATCAAAGTCATTTAGTTTTAAGGGTTTAAATGGGGGCGACCCTAGGTTAAGCTTGTTTTGGAGTTCACGAATTGAGAACTATTCTCATTTAAAAAACTAATTGAATCAATTACTTATAAAACCACTCTTGTAAAATTGATTTGTGTTTTAAGATTCGGACTGCTGTTTTGTATATAACGGAGAATCCATGAAAAACACTCGTCGTCAGTTTTTAATTATGTCTGCTGCTGGTGCAGCAACCCTCTCACTCAATAACTTGGCGCAAGCCCAAGCGATGGTTGCCGAGACCGATCCACAAGCGCAAGCATTGGGTTACAAGGCTGATACCACTAAGGTTGATACCAAGAAATATCCTAAGCACGCTGCAGCTCAGCGATGCGACAGCTGCGCACTCTGGCAAGCCAAAGGTTCTGCCGCCGCCGGTGGTTGCAGCTTGTTTGCTGGTAAGCAAGTTGCTGCTGCTGGATGGTGCTCTGCTTGGGCGAAGAAGGCTGGTTAAGTTCCTTAAGCTTACATAGCCTTGCTCTGTAGAAACAAAAAAGCGCTCCGAGGAGCGCTTTTCTTTTGCCTAAACAACTAAACGATTAGGAATTTGCTAAGTGAGCTTCTAAAGTCTTGGTGAACTTGTTAGCGTGGCTGCGTTCTGCCTTTGCCAAGGTCTCAAACCAATCGGCGATCTCGTCAAAACCTTCTTCACGAGCTGTTTTTGCCATACCTGGAT
>Ga0214921_10011984_pt1 | contig 10446 bp, 13 predicted proteins | sample LL1505_MetaG_FD_177992 | JGI IMG/M metagenome (GOLD analysis project Ga0214921, IMG submission 177992) | Freshwater microbial communities from Lake Lanier, Atlanta, Georgia, United States - LL-1505 | ecosystem: Environmental > Aquatic > Freshwater > Lake | place: USA: Georgia | collected...
GGCGCATATGGGCAGGGCGCGGATTTTATCGGATGCTGGATGCCATGTTGTTTCGCGCAGCAGAACCGCAGGCGCGATACCGCGTCCTCGAACGCTTCTACGGACTTTCGGAGGGGTTGATTGCACGCTTCTATGCAGGGCATTCTAGCTTCCTCGACAAAATGCGCGTGTTGGCTGGAAAGCCGCCTGTGCCTATTGGCCGCGCGATCCGCGCAATCCTGGAGAATAAATTTTGAAAACGGCAATCGTCATCGGGGCTGGATTTGGTGGGCTTGCCCTTGCCATTCGCCTGCAATCCGCCGGAATTCAAACGACGATCGTCGAAGCGCGGAATAAGCCGGGCGGGCGCGCTTATCATTGGAATGAAGATGGCTTCATCTTTGATGCAGGGCCAACTGTCATCACCGATCCGCCCTGCCTTGAAGATCTATGGGCCTTATCGGGCCAATCGATCGCCCAAGATGTGGATCTTATGCCCGTCCGCCCCTTTTACCGGCTGCATTGGCCGGATGGCACAATTTATGATTATGCCAATGATGAAGAGGCGCTGCGCGCCGAGATCCGCCGCATCGCGCCGGGCGACCTTGAAGGCTATGAGAAGTTTCAAGAATACTCAAAAGGCGTGGAGCGCGAGGGCTATCAAAAGCTGGGCTCCGTCGCCTTTTTAACGATCATGTCGATGCTGAAAGCGGCACCCGCCCTTGCGCGTTATCAGGCCTGGCGATCCGTCTATTCCATCGCCTCTTCCTATGTGAAGAATGAAAAGCTGCGTCAGGCGCTGTCATTCCAGACCCTGCTTGTCGGCGGCAATCCGATGACGACCAGTTCCATCTATGCGCTCATCCACACGATTGAGAAGCGGGGCGGCGTCTGGTTCGCCCGCGGCGGCACCAATCGGCTGGTGGCGGGCATGGTGGCGCTATTTGAACGGCTGGGCGGCACACTCCGCCTCAATGATCCAGTTGCAGAAATCGAAACCGATGGAAAACGGGCGACGGGCGTCCGCACCAAAAGCGGCTGGCATCAACAGGCCGACGCTGTCGCCACCAATGGCGATTTGATGCACACCTATCGCGATCTGCTGCCCAATCATCCGCGCGGAAAAAAGGCTGCGAAATCGCTTAAGAGAAAGCGGTGGTCCCCCTCGCTATTTGTGGTGCATTTCGGCCTGAAGGGCAGCTTCCCAGAGATTCCGCACCACATGATCCTGTTCGGGCCGCGCTATAAGGGGCTGCTGGACGACATTTACAAAAATGGGCGCGTGCCAGAGGATTTCTCTTTGTATCTGCATCACCCCAGCGTCACCGACCCGGCCATGGCGCCCGAAGGTCACTCTACCTTCTATGTGCTCGCGCCCGTTGCCCATCTCGGCAAGGCGAAGGCCGATTGGGATGGGGAATTTGGGGAGGCGTTCAAGCAACGCATTCTCGATGAAGTTGCCAAGCGCCTCATCCCCGACCTGAAGGATCGGCTGGTCACCAGCTTCCATTATGCGCCAACCGATTTTGGTCGGGATTTGAATGCCCATTTGGGCAGCGCCTTCAGCTTGGAGCCGGTTCTCTGGCAAAGCGCCTATTTCCGCGCGCATAACCGCGATGATGTGATCCCCAATCTCTATTTTGTCGGGGCAGGCACGCATCCGGGTGCCGGCATTCCGGGCGTGGTCGGCAGCGCGAAGGCCACCGCTGCTCTCATGCTTGAAGACCTTGCCTGAGCCGCACCAGCAGGGCATGGGCGTCCCATGAAACGCATTGCAGTCTATTGTGGATCGGCATCGCCTGCCGACCCCATCTTCATTGAAACCGCAAAGATTGTGGGGCGGACGCTGGCGGAACGCGGCATTGGCCTTGTCTATGGCGGCGGCAAACTTGGCCTCATGGGCGCAGTCGCCAATGCGGCCTCGGCCGCTGGGGGGGATGTGATCGGCGTCATCCCCGAAGCCCTGGTCGGGAGCGAAGTGGCCAATCAGGGCTGCACCGAACTTCATATTGTGCCCGGCATGCATGAACGCAAACGCATGTTTACTGACCTGTCAGATGGATTTCTGACCATTCCCGGCGGCGTCGGCACGATGGATGAACTGTGGGAAGCGATCAGTTGGGCCCAACTGGGCTATCACCAAAAGCCGGTCGGCCTTCTCAATGTCGCTGGCTTTTATGACAAGCTGATCGATTTCAACGCCCAGATGATCTCGACCGGATTTATCCGGGAGCAACATAAAAATATCCTCATCGCCGATGAGGATCTGGATCAGCTTTTGGAGCGGATGGAAACCTATGTCCCGCATAAGACGATCTTCGCGATGAAGGCAGAGGATCTCTAGACGCACGTGGCGGATCGGCGCGCCCTTCTCGTTACGCAGGCGCGTGACAGCATTGCCAAGGGCTCACGCTCCTTTGCCCTCGCCTCCCGCCTGTTTGCGCCAGAAACACGAGAGCGAGCATGGCTGCTCTACAGCTGGTGCCGGGCCTGCGATGACATTGCCGATGGGCAGGATCATGGCGGCGCATTGAGCCGGGTGGATAACCCACAAGAACGGCTGACCTATTTGCAGAGCATGACAGAGCGTGCCCTCGCCGGTGAGCAGAAGGGCGAGCCCGTCTTTGATGCATTGGCGCTGGTTGTGGCGGAATGCCGCATTCCCCATGCTTGGCCGCGCGACCTGATTCAGGGGTTCGCGCTGGATGCCGCAGAGTTTAGCCCGCGCACCGAGGCTGATCTTTTGAAATATTGCTATCATGTCGCTGGCGTCGTTGGCCTGATGATGGCCTGCATCATGGGCGTCGCTGCTGATGATGAAGAGACGCTGTCGCGCGCCAATGATCTGGGCCTTGCCTTCCAACTGGCCAATATTGCCCGCGACATGAGCGAAGATGCCGATGCCGGGCGCTGCTATATCCCGTCACAATGGCTTGCTGATCAGGGCATTCTGCCCGGCGAGCATATGAAACCGCAGCACCGACCCGGCATGGCCAAAATTGCGCAGCGCATGGCCGATATGGCGGCGGCCTATGAAGCCAGCGCCCGGATTGGCGCGCGCCGCCTGCCCTTTCGGTCGCGCTGGGCGGTTTTGGCGGCGGCCGGCATTTATGGCGATATCGCCCGCGAAGTCGCCCGGCGCGGGCCTGCTGCTTGGGACAGCCGCGTTGTAACATCCAAGTCGGCAAAGTTAGGCTGGGTGGCGCGCGCCCTTTGGCAATCGCTATAAGCCTTCGCGTTTTGGGACTTGGCCTGACCCCCGCCATCAGAGTATAGCGCAGTCATGTCTTCTATTCGTCCTTGGCGCGATATCGCCCGCCGCACCTCTCGTCAGATCATGGTTGGCAAGGTGCCTGTTGGGGGCAATGCGCCGATCAGCGTTCAGACGATGACCAACACCCTCACGTCTGACGCCAAGGCGACGATTGACCAGATCCGCCGCTGCGAAGATGCGGGTGTGGATATTATTCGCGTCTCCTGCCCGGATGTGGAGTCCACAGCCGCGCTCAAGCAAATTGTCCAAGCCGCGCAGGTGCCCATCGTCGCCGATATTCATTTCCACTATAAGCGCGCGCTTGAGGCCGCGGATGCGGGGGCCGCCTGCTTGCGGATCAACCCCGGCAATATCGGCAGTGCTGAACGCGTGAATGAAGTTGTGAACGCCGCCAAGGCCAATGGCTGCGCAATCCGCATTGGCGTGAATGCTGGCAGTCTTGAGAAAGACCTGCTGGAAAAATATGGCGAACCCTGCCCCGAAGCGCTGATTGAATCCGCGCTCGACCATATCAAGCTTTTGCAGGATCGGGATTTTCACAATTATAAAGTCGCCGTGAAGGCGTCCGACGTCTTCCTCGCCGTATCTGCCTATATGGGCTTGGCCGATGCGGTTGACTGTCCCTTGCACCTCGGCATTACCGAAGCCGGTGGACTGATTGGCGGCACGGTCAAAAGCGCGATTGGCATTGGCAACATGCTTTGGGCGGGCATTGGTGACACAATTCGCGTCTCCCTCTCCGCAGAACCGGAAGAAGAAGTCCGCGTCGGCTATGAAATTCTCAAGGCCTTGGGCCTGCGCACACGCGGCGTGCGCGTTGTCAGCTGCCCCAGCTGTGCGCGCCAAGGCTTTGACGTCATCCGCACCGTCCAGCGTCTTGAAGATGCGCTCCAGCATATCAAAACACCTATGTCGCTGTCCGTCCTGGGCTGCGTCGTCAACGGCCCTGGCGAGGCGCGGGAAACCGATATCGGCATCACCGGCGGCGGCAATGGCAAGCATATGGTCTACCTCTCTGGCGTGACCGACCATCATGTCGAGGATGCCAGCATGGTGGATCATATTGTGAAACTGGTCGAAGCCAAAGCTGCTGAGATTGAGGCGGGCACTTCGGTCAGCATGGACAGTATTCACGGGAAAGCGGCTTGAGCACTTTCTAGAATTTTGCTATGAAATTCTAGAAAGGACGCACCATGGGCCTCAGCATCAAAAATGAAGAGACGGAACGGCTGGTGCGTGAACTTGCGCAGCGCGAGGGCGTTGGCGTGACGACGGCGATCCATCTGGCGGTCAGCAACGAACTTGCGAAAACACTACCGCCTAAAAAGAATTGCGAAGAAATTCTGGCGGCGGTCCGCGAAATTCAGCATCGGTGGAACGCTTTTCCCGACAAAGTGTCTCCTTCTGAAGTCGATGACTGGATGTATGACGAGAACGGGCTACCGCATTGATCGTCGTCGATACGTCCGCGATTATGGCCATCTTGAACGGCGAGCCGGAAGCAGCGGCAATCACCGATCTGCTGTCCTTAGCGGATGACCTCATCATGGCAGCACCGACAAAATTTGAGCTCCTCATGGTTGCAGTTGGGCGAAAGGAAGAGCCCGGACGGGACATGGCGGAAGCGCTTCTCGCCCAGTTCAACATGGTCGTCGCCCCATGGACCGATGAGCATGCCCGCCTTGCCGCCGATGCTTTTCTTCGTTTCGGCAAGGGTCGGCATAGGGCGGCCTTGAATTTTGGGGACTGCATGTCCTACGCGCTGGCCAAATCGGTTGATGCGCCCTTGCTGTTCAAGGGCAATGACTTTGCCGAAACAGATGTGAAGGCCGCTTTATGACACTTTCTCTGCGCGTCGCAACGCGTGACGATATTCCCCTCATCGCCCAGTTCATCCGCGCGCTGGCCGACTATGAAAAGCTGCTGGATGAGGTGCGGCTGGATGAAGGCGTGCTCGCTGAAAAGCTGTTTGGGCCGCGCCCTTATGCTGAGGTTTTAATTGGGGAGATTGATGGACAGCCACAAGGCTTTGCCCTGTTCTTCCATAACTTTTCCACCTTCGAAGGACGGCCCGGAATTTATCTGGAAGATTTGTTCGTGACGCCGGAGGCGCGGGGCAGCGGCCTTGGCACGGCCCTTCTCGCTGAACTCGCCCGACTGGCCGTAGACCGCGATTGCGCGCGGCTCGAATGGTCTGTGCTGGATTGGAACGAACCCTCAATCGGTTTTTACAAGGCGCTGGGGGCCAAGCCGATGGAGGAATGGACTGTCTTCCGCCTAGATGGCGCCGCACTGACAAATCTTGCCGCCCGCTGATCAGCCGGTGCGATAATCGGCGATTACCTCTCCGCAGTCCCGAAGCTCCTCCTCATGGGTGATTTCGCGCCAGCTTTCGAGCAAAGCCTCTTCTTCCCATTGGCGCATCGCGGGATGCGCCAGAATATGGTCAACCCACGCCTGACCGGCTTCACCCACATCCAGCCCATAGGTGCGCACCCGAAAGGCCACAGGCGCGAAAAAAGCATCCGCCGCGCTAAAGGCAGCGCCCGCCAAATATGGCCCGCCAAAACGCGCCAGCCCCTCGGCCCAAAGCTCCCGAAGGCGCGCCACATCCCCGGCCAATGCGTCGGACATGGGCTTTGGCTTCACGCGGACGCCGACATTCATCGTGCACTCATTGCGCAGCGCCACAAAGCCCGCATGCATTTCAACGACGGCGCTTTGCGCCCAAGCGCGGGCATCCGCATCCTCCGGCCAAACCTGTGGAAAGCGATCCGCAAGATAAAGGGTAATGCCCAGCGAGTCATAAATCGTGCGGCCAGCATCCTGCAAAACAGGTACTTTGCCGGTTGGCGAAAAGGCACGAAACTCGGCATAATTATTCGGCTTTAGAAATGGCTCCAGCCGATCTTCAAATTTTATGCCCAGCGCCTTCATCAACAACCAGGGGCGCAGGCTCCAGCTGCTGTAATTCCGATTTGCGGTGATCAGAACAGGCCGCATCACATCACCACCGTTCCAAAGACTTTACCAATTGCGGCGGTCGCCGCCATGGCGAATGCCCCCCAAAAGGTCACCCGCAAGACCGCACGCCCCATGGGCGCACCGCCCATTTTGGCCCCCGTTGCACCCAGCACCGCGAGGAACAACAGGGAGGCAGCCGCAATCCCATATTCAACGCCCGCACGCGGCGCGAGCCAGGTCACCAACAGCGGAAGGGCCGCCCCAATGGAAAAGGCGGTTGCCGATGCCCAAGCGGCCTGAATCGGGCGCGCCGACATTTCTTCGGTTAGCCCCAATTCATCGCGCAAATGCGCCTTCAACGCATCTTTTTCCATGAGCTGATGCGTCACCTGCTCGGCCAAAGCCCGGTCCAGTCCCCGACTTTCATAAATGCGAACCAACTCTTCGCGCTCATGCTCAGGGTCGGTTGTCAGTTCATGCTTTTCCTTGGCAATGTCCGCCGCTTCGGCATCTGCCTGCGAGCTGACGGACACATATTCGCCCGCCGCCATCGACATGGCCCCAGCAACCAGCCCGGCAATGCCCGTCAACAGGATGGATTGCGCATTGGCCCCGGCGGCAGCTGCGCCAATAACGAGGCTGGAGGTCGACACAATCCCGTCATTCGCACCGAGAACCGACGCCCGAAGCCAGCCAATGCGCTCCAGCAAATGGGTCTCAGTGTGAATGCGGGGCATAGATTAATACTCCAATTTCAGGCCGGGTCGTTTCCAGCGGGTTTTGGCGAGACGCCCGGTGCCCGATAGGCAGATCCAAGCATCCATCATGTCCGCGCCGCCAAAGCAAATATTGGTGGTGAAAATGTCATCGGTCGCGACAAATTCCACCAACTCGCCTTCGGGGGAAATCACCGAAATCCCGCATTCGCCAATGGTCGCGACGCAGATATTGCCATTTGCTTCCATCGCAAGGCTATCAAAGAATTTATATCCTGCCGGGCGGTAGATCGGGATGCCGGGGCCGCCGGGGCCGGCCGCATCATCCACCTTGCCGGGGGCAATGACGTTGAAGGCCATCAAGCGACAGGTATAGGTTTCTGCCGCATAGAGCCTTTTGCCATCGGGCGAGAGGCCGACGCCATTGGGGTTATTTGAGGGGAAGATGACTTCTTCGAGGAAGCTGCCATCGGTCTTGCCATAAAAAATCCCGACAATGTCATGGCACCGCTGCGCATAATCGACCTTGCCATGATCGGTGAACCAAAAGCCGCCATGCGCATCAAACACAATGTCATTCGGCCCGCGCAGGACGCAGCCAAAGTCGCCGGATTTATGCAGAATCTCGACCTCACCGGTATCGATATCGATCCGTTCAATCCGGCCACCGGAATAATCATCGGCAATGCCGTGCGGCGCGCGCATGCCGTTCGACTCGCTCCAGTTAAAGCCGCCATTATTGGTGCAGTAGAGCTTGCCATCCGGCCCCAGCGCCAAGCCATTAGGGCCACCGCCCGGCCGCGCCACCACGTCTTTACGGCCATCTGGCCAAATGCGTGTGATCTGCCCCGTGGCAATTTCCGTCAGGATAACGCTGCCATCCGGCATGGCGACGGGACCTTCTGGAAAGGCAAGACCTTCTGCAACTATATCCATGACCATATTCTCCCCTTAGCTTTGGGTGCAAGACTGACAGGCCCGCTGCCATCTGCCAAGCCCCTGCTTGCACCGCGCCCTATCACGGGGCATGGAAACCCTATGACGATTAAAACCCTTTTCACCACGCCCTTTTATGAAGGCCAGATCGATAATGCTGATCTGCTGGCGGAGCTTGAAGGCTCTTGCCGGGCATTGGCGCGGGATGATGTGGCGGGCCAGACTTGGTCCAAGGAGCATGGCTATTCGGGCTATACCTCTTATGCCTCGCTCAATGATCTTCCGGTGCGCGATCCAGCATTTGAGGATTTACGCCGCATATTGGACAAGCATGTGCGCGTCTTTGCGGAGGCGTGCCATTTTGATCTTGGCCGCAAGCCCAAGCTGGATAGCCTGTGGGTCAATATCCTAAAGCCCGGCGGAACGCATTCGGGGCATATCCATCCGCACAGCATTATTTCCGGCACATGCTATATCGCTGTTCCCAAAGGCGCAGGCGCTCTGAAGCTGGAAGACCCCCGGCTCGCCCGCATGATGGCCGCCCCCGCCCGCAAGCCGGACGCGCCCGAATCATTGCAACCCTTTGTTTATGCAGAGCCAAATCTCGGCACGATTTTCCTATGGGAAAGCTGGCTGACCCATGAAGTCATGCCAAGCAAAGCCAAGTCAGATCGGATTTCGATAAGCTTCAATTATCGCTAAATTCCGGCTATGGGATGTCCATGACACATTCCTATGACGCAGACTTGAATCTCTTCATCAACGGCAGCTGGCGGACGGGCGAAGGGCGCGACGAACACGCCGTTGTAAACCCGGCAACGGGTGCGGCCATTGCGGGCTTGCCGCTTGCAACCCCAGCCGATTTGGAGGAGGCGCTTGCGGCCTCGGCGCAGGGCTTTGCCATTTGGAGCAAAACCGATGTGGAGGCCCGCGGGGCGATTCTTCGCAAAGCGGCCGGCCTGATCCGCGACCGGGCAGAGCATATCGCAACATTGCTGACCACCGAACAGGGCAAGCCACTGGTGGAAGCGCGGGGCGAAGTCGCCTCTTCAGCCGCTCTGTTTGACTATTATGCCGAAGAGGCAAAGCGCGCTTATGGCCGCGTGCTGGTGCGCCCGACGGGCCAAAGATCGATGGTGATCAAACAGCCCGTTGGGCCGACGGCGACCTTCACACCTTGGAATTTCCCGGTCTATCTCATGGCCAAGAAGCTGTCAGCCGCACTTGCGGCAGGATGTTCGGTCATTGCCAAGCCGCCGGAAGAAACGCCGGGCTGCACCTCTGCCCTGATGCGCTGCGTGATTGATGCGGGTGTGCCCGCCAATGTGGCCCAGCTGGTCTATGGCGTGCCAGATATGGTGAGCCGCCACCTGATTGCCTCCCCCATTATTCGCAAGATCAGCTTCACGGGCTCTATTCCGGTCGGCAAGCATCTGATGCGATTGGCCGCCGATGGAGCGAAACGCATCACAATGGAATTGGGCGGCCATGCGCCTGTTTTGATCTTTGATGATTGCGATTTGGATAAGACGCTCGACATGGTGGTGCCGCAAAAGTTCCGCAATGCAGGGCAAGTCTGCGTTTCCCCAACACGGTTCTATGTGCAGCAGGGCGTTTATGATCGCTTTGTCGCAGGGTTTGCGGAACGCACCCATAAAGTTTCGGTTGGTGACGGCTTTAACCCCGATACAAACATGGGACCGCTGGCCAATGCGCGCCGCCCCGATGCCATTGAGGCTTTGGTTGAAGATGCCAAGACCAAAGGGGCGCGCGTTCTGGCAGGCGGAGCGCGCGGCAATAAGGGCTATTTTTATCAGCCGACGGTTTTGGCCGATGTCCCGTTAGAGGCCAATGTCATGTCCAACGAGCCTTTTGGCCCGCTGGCGTTGATCCGTCCGTTTGGAAGTTTTGATGAGGCGATCGAACAGGCCAACCGCCTGCCCTATGGCCTTGCCGCCTTTGCCTTCACCGAAAATGGCCGTCAGGCAAATCAGCTGGGCGATGCGCTGGAAAGCGGGATGGTTGGCATCAATACCTTTGCCATTTCGGTGCCAGACGCCCCCTTTGGCGGCGTTAAAGAATCGGGCTTTGGCAGCGAAGGTGGGCCGGAAGGGCTGGACAGCTATTTGGTGACCAAGGCGATCCATCAGGCGTGACGGGCGCAAGCCTCCGCCGCGCGCTTTGGATGGCGCTGGGTCTTGCTTCGGTCGCGCTGGGGGCAATTGGCGTCTTCTTGCCGATCCTGCCCACGGTCCCCTTTCTGATCCTTGCAGCCTTTGCCTTTTCCCGCAGCAATCGCGTCTGGGAGGACAGGCTGCTCAGACACCCCGTTTATGGCCCGTCGCTCCGCGCTTGGCGGGACCATGGGATTGTCAGCCGCAAGGGCAAACTGGCCGCCAGCGGGGCCTTTGCTGTCAGCATCCTTGCCGGCTTGCTGTTCATGTCCCCGCCTTGGTCGCTTATCCCTCCCCTCGTTGCGGTGCTCTGCCTCAGCTGGTTGTGGACCCGGCCTGAGGCCTAATCGCTTTGGAGTGCTTCCAACTTTGCAGCGACATGATTAAAGCTGCTGCATGACCC
>Ga0214921_10011985_pt1 | contig 10445 bp, 2 predicted proteins | sample LL1505_MetaG_FD_177992 | JGI IMG/M metagenome (GOLD analysis project Ga0214921, IMG submission 177992) | Freshwater microbial communities from Lake Lanier, Atlanta, Georgia, United States - LL-1505 | ecosystem: Environmental > Aquatic > Freshwater > Lake | place: USA: Georgia | collected 2015-05-28
CTCAAAATAATCCCAACTTGACCCCTCAAAGGACATCAAATCAGCAAAATCCTCCAACTTCTCCATCCATGAGAATGTCCTCTCTCTCATAAACAAAATCATCTCCCCCATCTCAAAGCTAACATGCCCCTTCTTCCTCAAAACCTTAAACCCATAATTGTCTATGCTACTCCCTCTAGGATTATCCCCATACAAATTGGTAATCTCGTCAGGGGGCAAGGATAATAACAACTTGTTAGCATCCACGCCCTCGACTCCATTCACTGCAGGCAAAAACCCATCTATCGCAATAACAGGCGTTACCTTGAAGTACTGCCCTTCTATCACCTCATCTATCTTATATACACCCCGATTGTCATCCAAACCACTTGGTTCTTGCTGTATCACAGCAACACCATTCCAAAAGTCTCCCTCAGGAGGTAGTGAGGTCTCTCCCGTAGCTACTATAAATCCCTTGCCATCTATCACTAAGTAACAATTCTCCACCAAATCTGCTACCGCCTCCGCTTCCGTATATGCTGGTCTCCCATCATACTGCAAGACTTCACTCAGTAGTAAATCATCCACAGTAAACCCAGACTGCATAATCTCCCCACCAACATCAACCCCAGCACCACCATCCTCAACCGAATACACAGTAGTAAAGGCATTACCAACTAAACTCTCAAAGGTTTGCTCCAAAGGATACTCCCCAATGATATTCCTATATTGTAGCTCATAAGCCATCGCAGCATCATAAGGTGCAGGTACTGCAGGTACAGGCAAATAGTCACCCCTCTCCCCATTGGTAATCTTGGTCACAGGCAAGTACTTGGTAAACTCAGGCATACCAATCTTATCCTTGATGATAAACCATACGGTCTTTGGGGTTACGACTTTTACTACCTTGGTTCTAATCCCACCCGCTAGTCTTAATTCATCCCCAACAGATACCTTGGGTCTATTGACATCTAAGGTCACAGAGAATAAATTCGGGGACTTTTCGGTCATGTATCCCAAATATTCCGCCTCTTCATCACTTAGAGTAACTTGGCTTAACAACATATAGTAGTTTGCGATAAACCCAACCCCACCAGCTGTCATACCGATATGCTTCGCATAGTAGGTATACAAGTCTTTGAAGTTTGAGGTCAACTTGGTATAAAAGTCACTAAACCTACGGGGACGACGAACCTCAACCCCACTGATGGTTAAACTTAAAGTATCATCATACAACCCACCAAGATATGAAGTGAAACTTGACTTAATGCTAGTCTTGATATCCCCTGTGTACTTATTCTGTACCTCAAAGGTATCATCTATTAACAGCCCCTTGAATATCGTAACATTTGCTTCAACACTCCCACTAAATGGACTAATCTGTAATGCTACTGCACTCTCATAGTATGTCCCATCATCTGCGAATGTCACTACATACTCATTCCCGTCTTGATACAACTTACCATCAAGGTCTTTATGTCTGGAACTCAATAACGGCTCTAATACAGGCAGTACTGTCATTCCACTTAGGAATGACCCCACTAATGTACTCAACTCCACATCTATTGGTGCTCCCGCTAAGGTTTGTACTGCCCCAATCGTAAAGGTTGTCCCATCAAAGGCTGTCCATGTTGCTTTGTACTGCGTACTCGCATTCACATTGATGTATAGCACCCCCGGAGCTGTAGGATACATTTCCAAAGCATTGGTCGCAATCGTTAATGACCCTGCTACTATATCTATCACTTGAGGATAAGCCACTCTTAAGGGTTTTCTCCCCGTGAACTCCTCGGTATTAACAGCAAGCACTCTATGAGCCCCCACTTCATAACCCGTAGGCATTATCACCAAATCCCCAGCCCGAACCCTACTGTAATCATTGTTCTTTCCCACAGCGTCTGTTATGAGACCATATCTCCTGATATATACACACCCACCACTACCAACATCATCGGGTGTAAAGATTAACCCAGAACTATCTACTTGTGACCCCACTAAAATAGACCATTGTGGAATATCCCCACTAGCAGGTGTTACTACATCCAACACCACTACACCCGCATTGGTAATGCTTGTGATAGGGTAATCTCCCCCACAGAAACTTGTTAATAAGAAGTTACCATCTGTAATCTCCACCATAACCCCTTGTAAACCCTCTACTTCTACATCCCCACCTATATGCAACTTTGCCCCTGAATATACACTAGTCACAGTATTGCTCAAAGTAGCATCACTAAACACCTTGAGATTTGATGCTATCTGACCTTGATATGACTCAAAGTCAAAAGCACAATCAAAGGCAACATTAACCCCCGTGGTTACATTCCCCACTACAACTACTGCAAAACCCGTATAGTCAAACCAATCCCCATCAACCTTTGCGGTCTCTAGGGTTAAGCGACCTGCTGCAGCTACATACTCAATGTTTAGTACATCTATCAACCCACCCCCAACACCATTATCTACCTTTGGTGATGCACCACAGTGCAAGACCATCCTACGGTCGTTTTCTTTCCTAAAGACCAACTTCAAGCCCTCTTTGGTTAAGAAATTGGCATCCAACCCCGTAAATCCCGTTAAACTTACAAAACTGTAAATGTAGTTCGGATAAACAGGGTCATCTACCTTGCTAACAGCCATGTTCAAGGGGGTGATATACTGCAAATCTTGGATGCGATACACTACTTGCGTTGATGCACACTCAAACACTGTGTAATATCCCGCATTAAGTGCATCTACATACCCCAAGTAGTAAGGCACATTACTGCTAGTCGTATATAACAACTCAAATGGCTTTGTCACCTCATCACCATTATGCCCCTCTTCTGCCCTTAACTCATCAGGATACACTCTCTGCCCCAACACCTCTGTCTCTAGGATGGCTCTAATCCTCCCCGCAGCCTCTCTCAAACTAATGGCTTCACCATTGCGATAAAGCAATGGTATGCCCTCGTCCCCTGTGTAACTCCTTTGGAACTCCCCATCTAATCCCGGAAATATATAAGGCTCGGTATCCTTGTTGTTAAATTCCACCTCACCACCATAAAACTCACCATCTTTGGGCTTATGTTGTCCTAAAATCTCCAACCATGGAAATCCGGGGTCAAAGAAACTTGATAGCTTCTTCTCACTAAACTCCCCTGTCTTCCTATTGAACTTAATGTCCTTACCAATATCATAGGTATCCCCATAAAACGATAAAGCATTCAAGTCTTGGTCTTCCCACTTACCCGTTAAACCCGATGAGCCCCCTCCACCAACATCTATGATGGTATCCCCAATAGAAGCAACAGCCCATAAAGATTGAGGTTGCCCGTCAATTATCACAACAGGTATCCCGCTTAGTTTTACCTTGTATCCATCCTCGATGCTTTCAACTACACTTCGGGCATACCCTAAGGTTGTCTTATTAGTATCCCCAGAAACATAATCGTAAGATGGGCCGACAACAATAGGACTAGAATAGTCATACACCAAAAACACCCCTGCTCTTGTAGCAAGGGTGACTTCTACCCCAACTTTTAACCCCTTGTAAAAATAGTCATAACGACCACTCACTACATCGGGCAATCTACCCTCTACTTTCATCTCACCCGTAGTGGTATATAACTCCAACTCCTCAGGGTCTATTGCTTGGGATACAAACTTCTCATTAGGCAAAAACCCAAAGGCTTCCACATCAGGGAATAAATCTAAGCTCACTGCGGATAAATACACATACCCAAGGTTAGGCACTATCCCCGCTATCTTAAACCTACCCTTACGGTCTCTCAACTCAATATCTGTCACTAAGTCTATTTCCCCATACCCCAAACTCTCAATCACACCATTATTCTTACGGGTGATCGCCTTCTTGCCTTTAAATTCCACCTCGGTCTCCAACTTCACTACATACTCCAAACTCCTTGGGTAAAAACGACTCACATTGGAAGCATAATAAGGTCTCCATTTGTAACCCTCTCGGATATTATCCTCTAGCTCATTAGTGGATAACCCCGCTTGTCTCCCATTGTAAAAATACTCCTCCCCATAACTACCAGTCACACTATCCCAACCACCCCAATATGCCCCGTCTTCTATCCAATAAGTCATCTCCTCTATGATGCCACCATCCCCCTTGAATGACCCTATCTGGGACTCAAGGTTCAATAACAACTCATGATACTTGAATAGATTATTCCTAGCTACCGCATCCTTGACCAATAGGTCTTGGACTCCCTCTCCCGCTCTAACCCAATTGCCCGTAGTGGGATACAAATCGATGCTCTTTCCCGCTACTATCTTGGTCTCGATTTCTTCCTCGGTTAAACTTGTAATGTAAAACGACTGGTTCGACCCAGAAGTCTTACCACGGTAAAATAAGCCCCTATCCACCTCTTTCTGGGTGGGCTTCTTTTCCAATACAGCATCCACTATCTCATACTTGGGATAATGCACACTACCATCCTCTTTCACTACTGCCTTTAACCCCACAGGGATAGAATACATCAACATGTATATATCCCCAGCCTTAATCGTACGACCCTTCAGTAAATTCACCAACCCACTCGCACTATCCAATAAGTAATCCTCCCCATTCTTCAATACATCATACCTATCACTAGCAACTCTCACCAATAACTCAAACCCATCCTTCACATACACGGGCTTCCCCACAAAACTCGTCGCCCCTTCTCTAACATCCCCTCTTCTTACACTGCATGCAACCTCTAACCCGACTTTCCCCGTTACATCTTTACTCAACTTCCCCGCTACCTTCACTATATAACTTGTTCTCCCCTCTCTCGGTGTCCCAGATACCCGATAAAACTCTCCCCCAACTCCCAAACGAATAATATGCCCATCCTCAATTAGACCCAAACCCTTGCTAATCTCCAACTCAGTCCCCTCTTTATTATATCCCAACACCTCCCACCCCGATAACTGAAACCCAACACTCTCTATCCCACTCGCACTATCAAGAATGCTAAATACATTAGGACTGCTCCCCTTGCTTAACCCAGATACATACACCCTCACATCATATCTAGCCTCTTGCTCAAACACAACCCCCTCAGAACTGATACTCGCTACTGAGAATAAATGTGTCCCTATCTCCAAAATACTCCCAACTACAACCCCAGCCCCCATCAATGATGAATAAATCCTACTGCTAAATACACTTTGTCCCTCTCCCCGTCCCCCCACTGATAGCTTATTATCCCCCTCCACTACCTCTAAATACACCTCGTTAATCTTTCCCACTACTCTTAACACCTGCTCCCCTCCCTTAGGACTACTATCCATTACATAAGTTGCCCTATATGTCCTCCCCACTAGAGCTCCAACAAAACCAACAATCATTTCACCTACTACCCCAACACCCGTAAAGGTCTCCCCATTCCCTAAATCGACAATAGATACAACACTGCTCGCTAGAGCATTCGTTACTTCTATCGTCCCCTCTGTTACACATTCCACATCCTCTGTATTTACAAAACTCACCACCTCTTCTACACCCTCTGTTACGGTCTCCTCATTTAACCCCGTTGTAGGATTGGTCACAATCTCCAACAGGTTATATAACACATACAACTTATCCCCCTTACTAACACCACCCCCAGCACTATCATCTGTTGATAAGGCTATCGCTCCCCCAAATTCATTGCTCCCCTCATAAGATACAATCACCTTCTCTTTTCTCATCTTCCACCCCAAACCATATATACTGCTTAAACTTAAAACACCCCATGGCAAACCCAAGTTCAACTCATCTGTTACTAAGTTGTATTCCCCCGCTAGAGCTTTCTTACTCCTATATACTACTTTCGTTAAATTCTCACTTAACAACAATTCCTCATCCCACTCTATCCAATCCCCATCTATATCCACCCTCCACTTATAATCCCCCGCTGTGGGCAAAACCCACCCACCCTGCTTAGAGGTTTGGATTTCACCAATACCATAAAAATCCACCTCTTCTATCACATCTATTGGAAACCACTCATCCCCCTCCCCCAACCAAAAACCACCAGATAACTTAACCCCCTCAATAGACCCAGCATCCACTAAATCTACTTCCTTAAACACTCTACATTCCAACACCTCATCCCTTACTGCTCCCATCAAATCTCTCATCACCTCCCCCACTACTATGTTCTTTACACTCCTATCCCCCAAACCACCACTCAAAACCTTCTTCTCATAACTAAATCCACCCCCCACACTCACTTGCGAAACAGCCCCACTCAAACTCACCCACCCAGCCCCATTCTCCTTACTCAATAACCATGCTCCATCCCCATATCCCAAATCTTCATCACCACCACTTCTCCTTAATGCCTCCAACTCTCTCATCCCCCTCTCTTCCTTTAACTGTATCTTGTTCTTCACTACTCCCTCCCCCACTAACTCATAATCCACCCCCGCTACTAATTCCACCCCATCTACCTTAAACCCTCCCACTCCTCGAACATTACTTAAACCATCCCCTATTAAGATGCTGCTAACTCCACCAAAATTCCTCACATCCCCCGTAAAACCCCTAGGTCTATTCAATAACACTAAACGATTCGTATTCCTATCTGATTCCTTCATCTGGCTTTTTAGCTTCGCATCTACTCCCCCAAATACATCCACACCCTCCTCTATGATGTAATCCATCCCCACCCCGTAACTCAACTTCTTTGACCCATTATAATAATCCCCACCCAACACCCCATTCTCTAACTTATCTTTCTCCACATTAAATACATACGGATTCCCAGCACTAAAACCCGTTACCTCACTATTGTAACTGTCCACATTACCCGCACTCAACTCACTTAATTGCTCCACCGCACTAACCCCACCCCTCAACATCTTCTTTCTCCCCACTGCATTAACCCCACCTCTCATACTGTCTAACCCATAACTAAATACCAACCCATTAGATACTACCCCACCCAAATTACCTAATAGACTAGCCTCCCATCTCAAACCATCCATGCTCAACTCCATTCCATATAAATCCTTCTCCACTTGTGATGGCTCTCGCCCCCTAATTCCTAACCCTACAAAACTCGTTAAACTCTCACTCCTCAAGATATCCAATCCACTCATAAAGGCAAAATCCACCGTTAAGGGCATCTCCCTATATAAAAACGCATCCCAATTCTTCTTCCTACTCGTATTCCAACCATAACCCTCACCATTACTCTTTCTCCTATAATCTATCGCATGACCCCTCCTTCTTATCTCCTTTTCCATAAACCACCTCTCCCTATCACTACCATACTCCTTGTAATCCACCCAATCACTCTCCCAATTAGAAACCCCGTATGCCTTCCAACCCCCATTCCTAAATCCCACTACCTGCCCTGCTTCGCATACTGCTTTTAATAACCCACTCTCCATCGATACCCCTACTTGCCCTACACTAACAACACCCACCTCCAATTCAACATCTGTCTTATATACCTCCACCCTCACATCTACTGATACCAACTTATGCTCACTATCCTCTATCACACAAGTTAAATACTCCCCAACATCCCGAGGAACATGACTTATATACTTCGACCCACTACTAAGTACCCCGCTTCGTAGAAACCCCACCCCATACACCTCTTGATTGCTCCCCATACTTAATACCTTCCACTCAGCAGAACTTACAACCCCCTTATGCCTCAATTGGTCTCTACTACTCTTTACATACACTTTCCCAGCATCCAATTCTCCACTCTCATATATCTCATCATCCGCCTCCCCCAATAACACTACTGGTATCTCAACACCATCCAACCATAACCTAAACCTACTGTCATCCGGCCCCTCCGATACCTTTGTTCCTATTCCTATCGCTCCAGACTCCCCTGATACAAACTTATTGTACTCCTCATCATTTGCCATTAAGTCTAATCGCATATCCATCCTCCCACTACTTCGTAGTAACAAAACCCACTCACTCACTTCCGTTGAACTCTCCCAACTCCCCTTCAACTTATACTTCTTTAAACCCATCCCATACTCAGAATCCCCAATCTCCGCACCCCTCACCTTTAACTTAATCCCCCCCATCGCAGAGATTAACTGACTTTGCGAAGCATCCCCACCCCCCAACCCCACTTCTATTAAATCCACTCCATCCCCTAACTCAATAAACCCTTTTGCTCTCGCTTCTCCGAATCCACTACCAATAGAACTACTTCTCGCTTCTAATATCATCTTTTTTTCTCCTACAAGGTTAAAACTATGGGTAACCCCAATACAGGCACTGGACTAGGGGCACATATCGGTGGTGATGGACTCACTAACACCACCGGACTACTGATTACTATACCCGCCCTTAATAAAGACATTACTCCTACTACTAGCTTATTCACCATATCCCCCACTCCCACTCCCACCACCCCCACACTACTCATCCCACTTTGTATATCTACCGTCAATACTCCCACCAACCCCTCTAACATACTTGATACTACTACCGTAGGTATTGCTAGCAAACTCCCCACCCCTCCTAACCCTATACAACTTACATTCACTCTCAACGGTAACTGCAATAACCCACCTAGTGTATTGCATACTGCTTGCTTCACACTCGGTGCTCCATTCAGTACCATTACACTACTATTCATTACCCCTAAGCCCGTTGGGTTTAACACCCCCACTCCCACTCCTACTCCCACTCCTGTTCCTACTAACCCTCCTCCCCCTACTCCATTATATACCACCTTAGGTAGGAATAGACTTAACCCTATACTTAATCCTAGTAGTAGCTTGTCTTCTTGTACTGATATCGGATTCGTTACCTTTACAGTACTTAACACCCCATAGATTTCTTGATATGTTATTGGCATTCTTTTTACTTCTTCCTTTAACCTTTGGTTAACCTTAGGTTAGCGGCAAAGGGGAGTCCCTTGCTTTTTTTCTCAATTCTTTACTCACTATTAAGTATATACCACTTTTCCTCCCCTTTTTCTACACCCTTTATTGACCCATAGCTACTTCTTCCCCCCGCTTTTGACCCCGACTTCGCCCCTGCGTTAGCACTGGCGGGGTCGGGTCTCAAATAGGCAAGGATAAAGATTCTCGGAGACCCATATCTAAAAATTCATTAAAGCTGTTCTATGAAATCTAGGAGGGGTGGGGTCGGGTAAGGGGGTTAGCATGGCTAAAATCTTGCTTATTGAGATACCTCTATATAGATATGTATAGCGAGGGAGGTAATGCTCGAATGCAGAAGCCCTTCCAAAACCTGCCTAGCCATTGCTATGGTGGGAACGAAACCCTTAACTGAGTCGATATCGTGAAAACGATATGACGGGAGTAGCTGATATGGTAATAAGTAGGTGGGTTTGCTAGTAGCCCAACAAAAACTAGCCTCAACCTATAATGAGAAGAGTTATAGGCTACCATAAGTGAAAAACTACTACCGAGTAGCTTATGGGATGTATGATAAGGTAGTAGGAAGACCCTCACTTTGCGTGGCCACGCAGAGTGGGGGTTTTTTTTTGCCCGTTGCAGAAGACCCTCGGGTATGAAATCTGCTAGGGGGGTATAGAGCAACTCAAGTCTTGTCTATTGAGCTGCCACTATATAGATATGTATAGCAATAATGCTTAAACCGTTTAGGAGTTTATGTATGATGGATAAAGTCGAGTACTACAATAAAGAGGTTCGTGACTGTGTAGGCAGTACAACTAAAGTAACAACCAATCAACCTACTCTCATCAATCTTTTAAGGGCTTTAGAGAGTTCTTATGCTGAGGTGATTTCTTCTTTTGCAAGTCCCATTTTTCTTACTGCGAACAGTTACGATAACAGTTACGATGAGACTGGAGAGGACTTGGAAGACTGGGGTCTTCTTAAGGAGGATAATAAGGAGAAGAGAGCTTACTATGAAAAGGCGTTGGGGAAGAGTTTTTGTAACTGGTGGGCAAACCCGGGTAACGTGAATGAGGAAGAGGGCGGGGATAAAACCAAAACTTTTTGGATTAGGTTGGAGAGTCGGGATATGCCCCCCCTGCTCTTCCTCGAAAACCTTTTCGAGAATTTTAACGGTGGGGGTTTCACTACTAGCATTCGCAGCGAATGGTTTGGGGGTGAGGGTTCTTGTGGGTGGTGGGAGAATGGGAATAGTTTTGAGACCCAACTTGAGCTTGAATGGATACCTGAGAATGTTTATAACCATCATCAAACCATAAAGGAGGGTGAGGTTTTTGACAAAGCGATGGTCAATTTTCAATTCGGAGAAGACCAGTTCTTTGATTGGTTACAAAAGTTCTGGTCTTAAAGCAAAGTCGGTTTATCTGTTAATTTAGTTTAATAACATGGTTTTTGTATGAACTGAATAAAATCAATGACTTAAGTTGATACCCGCCTAGGGGGTAACTCGCATTTTAAAATTGGGTAACCCGATAAAGTAGTTTAGTTATTATGAAATCTAGTGGTCTTAGATAAGGTCAAATCTTGACTATTGGGTTACCTCTATATATATGGCTTAT
>Ga0214921_10011986_pt1 | contig 10445 bp, 9 predicted proteins | sample LL1505_MetaG_FD_177992 | JGI IMG/M metagenome (GOLD analysis project Ga0214921, IMG submission 177992) | Freshwater microbial communities from Lake Lanier, Atlanta, Georgia, United States - LL-1505 | ecosystem: Environmental > Aquatic > Freshwater > Lake | place: USA: Georgia | collected 2015-05-28
AGGGTTCTTATAGACAGTGTGCATTAGGAGTAAAAAATATATCTGGATTATGGGATTCTCTTAATGAATTTGTTTTAATTAAAAAAAAGCCAATCTTTGGAATTTGTGTTGGGATGCAGCTTTTTTCGGATCAAGGATTTGAAGAAGAAGTTACAAAAGGATTTGGTTGGATTAGTGGTTCTGTAAAAAAAATAAAAATTAATAACAAAGATTTAAAATTACCTCATATGGGTTGGAATGAAGTTAACATTGTTAAAAAAAATGATTTATTTTTAAATATTGAGAATTTATCACATTTCTATTTTGTGCACAGTTATGCATTTGAAGCGAAGAATACCAGTGATATTATCTGTACGACAGATTATGAAAAACCAATAGTGGTCGCTCTTTTGAAAGAAAATATTTTTGGTACTCAATTTCACCCTGAGAAAAGTCAGGATAATGGAATCAAGTTATTATCTAATTTTTTGAATTGGAAATTATAATGATAATATTCCCAGCAATAGATGTAAAAGACGGGAAATGTGTAAGACTTTATAAAGGAGATTTTAACAAAACTACTATTTTTAATTCTTCTCCTTACAATCAGGCACTTCAGTTTAAGAAAAAAGGTTTTACAGATTTACATCTTGTGGATCTTGATGGTGCTTTAAAAGGAATATCTAAGAATAAAAAAGTTATAATTAAAATAATTAAGAACACTAATTTAAATGTTCAATTAGGTGGAGGAATTAGAACCTTAAAACAAATATCTTTTTGGATTAAAAATGGAGTTTCAACAGTAGTTGTTGGGACTATGGCTATACAAGATCCAAAAATTTTAAAGAAAGCATGCAGTTTATTTCCAGGAAGAATAGCAGTTGCACTTGATGTTAGGAATAATTTATTAGCTATTAAAGGTTGGGTTAAACAAACAAAAGTAAAACTTATAGATTTTTCAAAAAAGTTAGAAGATTTTGGCGTATCTAGAATTATTTATACAGATATAAATAGAGACGGTACAAAGATTGGTCCTAATTTTTATCAATTAAAAAAAATAATTAGAAAAGTTAATATTCCATTAGTCGTTTCTGGAGGGGTTTCAGATATAAAAGATATAAGAAAATTGTATAAAGCAGGGTTATTTGACGGAGTTATTATTGGCAAGGCTATTTATGACAAATCTATTTCATTAAATGATTTAAAAAAATTTGTTTAAAAACAATGCTTAAAAAAAGAATTATACCCTGTCTTGATGTTAAGGATGGTAGAGTTGTAAAGGGAATTAATTTTGTTAATTTAAAAGACGCTGGTGACCCAGTAGAGCAGGCAAAAATATATGACAAAGGAGGAGCTGATGAAATATGTTTTTTAGATATTACGGCATCAAGCGAAAATAGAAAAATTTTATTAGACAAGGTAAGCGAAACAGCAAAAAGTTGCTTTGTACCTTTAACTGTTGGCGGGGGAATTCGCAGCATCGAAGATATTAAAAATCTTTTACTTGCTGGAGCAGATAAAGTTTCAATTAATACTGCGGCAGTAAAAGATCATAATTTTATTAAAGAAAGTTCAATTAGATTTGGATCTCAATGTATAGTAATAGCAATAGATGCAAAAAAAATAGCAAACAATAAATGGGAAATATTTACTCACGGAGGAAGAAACTCTACAGGAATTGATGCTATTGAATATGCAAAAATTGCTGAAAAAAAAGGAGCTGGAGAAATTCTTCTTACATCTATGGATAAAGATGGAACCAAAACGGGTTATGATATTGAATTAACAAGGACTATTTCAGATTTAGTGTCTATACCAGTTATAGCATCAGGAGGAGTTGGTAATCTGGATCATTTATATGAAGGCTTTAACAAAGGTTTAGCTAGTGCAGTTTTGGCGGCTTCAATATTTCATTATGGTGAATATACAATACTGTCGGCAAAGGAATTTTTATTAAAAAAAGGTATTCCTATAAGGCTTTGACTTTGAACGAAGATATCAACATTATTATAGAGTTATTTAGCCTCAATAAATTAGATGAGGCTGATAAGAAGTGTACTGAGTTATTAGAAATTACTCCTAACGATTTATTTTTATTAAATTTATATGGAGTAATTCTTGTAAAAAAAGATTTTCAAGAAAAAGCAATAAATCAGTTTAATAAAATTATAAAAATTAACCCTGAGTTTTATGAAGCATATTATAATATTGGAACAGTTTTATTTAAACAATCGAAGTTTAAAGAAGCAATAAATTATTTTAATAATGCTATTAAAATAAAAAAAAATTACTTTGAAGCTTATTTTAATTTAGCTGAATGTTATAGAAATTTAAATCTATTTGATAAAGCAATAACATTTTTTGAAACTTGCTTAAAATATAAACCAGATGATTTTGAAATTTATAATAATCTAGGACTTATTTATCAAAAGATTAATCAATTTGATTTTGCGATAACTAATTATCAAAAAGCTTTGCAAATAAACCCTGGTTTTTTTCAAGCTTATAATAATCTAGGCGTACTTTATATGGAAGTAGGTCGAATAGAAGACTCAATAATTTTTTTTAATAAATGTATCCAAATAAATCGAGAGTTTACCAGTGCTTATAATAATCTTGGAATGGCCTTAAACAAAAAAAGAAAATATTATTCTGCGGTATTAATTCTTGAACAGGGGCTTAAAATAAAAGAGAATTCATCAGATATTTTATCTAATCTTGCTTATTCTTATAATAAATTAGGGGAAACTTTTAAAGCTATATCGCTTTTAGAAAAAGAAATTTCAAATAATAAAACTGCTAAAATATTAAAATCGCTCGGTGATAATTGGTGTTCTGTAGGAGAAATTTCAAAGGGAATTAAATTTTATAAAGAAAGCATAGAATTGGATCCAAATAATCTTTCTTCTTACGATAGCTACATATTTAACTTAAATTATTTAGAAAATTTTAATATCCAAGAATATTTCCTTCTTGCACAAAAAATTAAATCTTTTTTAAAAAAATATAATAAAGAAGAATTAAAAGAGATCATTACTTCAAATTCTAAGAAATCTAAAATAAAGATAGGATTTGTTTCAGCAGATTTTAGAGAACATGCAGTCGGTTATCAAGTATTTGATGTTATAAAGTATTTATCGGAAAATAGTGAGTTAGAGCTTTATGCATATTATAATGACAATGAAGAAGATGATTTGACTAAAAAATTTAAAAAATTTTTTAAAGAATGGAATAAAATTATTTTAATGGATGATTTGTCAGTTATAAAAAATATTAAAGCTAACAATATAGATATTTTAATTGATCTTTCTGGTCATACTTCAGGAAATAGATTGGGTATTTTTATAAATAAGCCTGCTTTAATTCAAATAACTTGGGCCGGTTATTTAGCCAGCACTGGTTTTAATGAAATTGATTATATAATTGCTGACAAAAATTCAATTACTTTAGATGAAGAATATCAGTTTAAAGAAAAAATTTGGAGAATGAAAAATACTTGGACAATTTTATCTAGGCAGGAAAATACCGAAGTTAATTTTAATATTCCCTATATTAAAAATAAATATTTAACTTTCGGAAGTTTTAATAATATAAAAAAAATTAATAAAACAATTATTAATGTTTGGTCTAAAATTTTATGTAATTCAAATTCAAAACTTTTTTTAAAAACAAAAGAATTAGATGATAATATTTTTAGAGAAAGATTTAAGAATTACTTTTTAAAAAATGGAGTTAAAGAAGAGCAACTTATATTAGAAGGTTTTTCAGATAGACATGAATTTTTAAAAAAATACAATTCAATTGATCTAGCTTTAGATCCTTTTCCATATAATGGAGGAACTACTAGTTTAGAGTGTTCATGGATGTGCGTTCCTATTTTAACAAAGAAAGGTAAAAGTTTTTTGTCAAAATGTGGAGAGAGTATAAATTTAAGTCTAGGTCTAGAAGAACTCATAGCTAATGATATTGACGATTATATTTTTAAAGCCATTAGCTATTCTAAAGATACAAATAAGATTCAAAAAATAAAAGAATATTTAATAAGAAATAGAAACAATTTTAAACTTTTTAATGGCAAGGATTTTGCTGATGAGTTATGTAATTCATTTAAAGCAATGCTTAGTTTAAATAAATCTTAGGTTTAATTTGTTATTAAAAGACAATAAAGATTTTAATTTTATTCTACAATTAATTAAGACCTCCAAATTTGAAGAGGCAAAGAATAAATTATTGTCATTAGAAATTTTATGCAATAATGATTTTACATTTTACGATTTACTCGCGCAGATATTTGATAAGTTAAATTTAAAAGAAGATGCAATTAATTATTATGAAAAATCTTTATCATTAAATAATAATTTTTATCAATCCAAATTTAATTTGGCAGTTCTTTATTATGGTTTAAAAAATTTTACTAAGGCTGAAGAATTATTTTTTCAGATTATAGATATAAATAGTTCTGATTTTAGAAGTTATTATAATCTTGGCGTTATAAAATATGAGCAAAAGAAATTTATAGAATCAATAGATCTTCTAAAAAAATCAATCTCTTTGAATAAAAATTTTTTTATGGCTTATCATCAGCTGGGGATGGTTTATGAGGCCTTAAAAGATTTTAATCAAGCGATCATTTGTTATCAAAAATCTATAGCTCTTGATAAAGAGGGTTTTTCTTTGAGTCTAAATAATTTAGGAAATATATATTTGGATATAAAAGATTATGAAAGGGCGTTATTTTTTTTTAATAGTGCTTTAAAACTTCAAGGGGATAAATCTAGCATTTATTTTAATATAGGACTGGTTAATTTTCAATTAAACAGAATGTCTGAGGCTTTAGTCTTTTTTGAAAAAGCTGTTGAGCTAGATAATAAAAATTTAAAATTTAGTACAACATTATTGGGATCAAGTCATTTTTTGGAACATAATGTTTTATATTATAAAAAGTATTCAAAAATTTTTAGAGATAATATTTTAAAATATAGTTCTTCTGAGATTTTACAATTTAGATACTCTAGAAAAAATCCTTTAAGAATAGGTATTTTGTCTCGAGGATTAAGAAAATATCCTACAGGATATTTTCTATTAGATTTAATTAATAATCTTTATAAGGAAAAATCTTTAGAGTTATACGCGTTTTATGATTTTGATTATGAAGATGAATATACAATGCAAATAAAAAAAAATTTTTATTCCTGGGATGACGTAAGTTCTTTAACGGATTTAGAATTAATTAATTTAATAAGAAATAAAGGAATAAATATTTTAATTGATATGCAGGGTCATACATATGCTAATAGACTGCAAATTTTTGCTAATAAGCCAGCGCCAATACAAGTTTCATGGGCCGCTTATCTTGCATCCACGGGAATTCCAGAAATTGATTACATAATAGGAGATCCGGTTGTGACACCAGACAATCATAAAAATATTTATGAAGAAAAGATATATCAATTGCCGAATATTTGGTGTCCATTATCTACCTCCGACATTAATCAAATTTATTTAAAACAAAAGTCAACAAGTCAAGATATTGTCTTTGGTTGTTTTAATAATGTTAAAAAGATTAATGACAATCTTATATCTACTTGGTCTAAAATCTTATTAAATTTACCAAGATCTAAAATTTATATAAAATCTGATGAGTTTAAGAATAATAAATTTAAAGAATATTTTGAGAATAAATTTTGTAAATTTGGAGTTCTTAAGAATCAATTAATCTTAGAAGAACAATCAAGCAGAGAAAAATTGTTAGAATGCTATAATAATATAGATATTGCACTAGATACCTTTCCTTATTCTGGAGGAACAACAAATTTAGAATTAAGTTTTATGTGCGTACCTTTAGTCACAATGAGTGGCGATACATTTCTTTCCCGATGTGGCGCAAGCGTTAATAAGAATTTAAATATGACAGAATTAATAGCTTATAGTTTCGATGAATATGTTGAAATTGCTACTAATTTAGCAAAAGATCCAAAAAAACTTAATTTTATAAAATTAGAATTGTTAAAGAACTCAAGAAAATCAAATCTCTTTAATATTAAAGCATTTAGTAAAGATTTTGCTGCTGCCATGCATGATATGTGGACAGTTTTTTTAAATCAAAATAGTAATAATAATAAATGAGTACTAGTATTGATTTTTTAATAAAAAAAATAAAAAAAAATAAATTAAAGAATCCAAAAATATCTTATACCTCTTTTTTAATTAAAAAAGGCAATAAGTATTGTTTAAAAAAAATTCAAGAAGAAACTTTAGAATTTATATCTGCTGTAAAAAATAATAAGAATAAAAAACATATTATTTATGAAGGAGCTGATCTAATTTATCATTTATTAGTCGTATTAGAGTTGAAAAAAATTAATTTTTTAAAAATTATAAAAGAACTCAAAAGAAGAACTCAATTTTCAGGTATAACTGAAAAGAATAATAGAAAAAATGTACGATAAAAATAATATATTTGCGAAAATTTTACGAGGGGAAATTTCTTGTGATAAAATTTACGAAGATAAATTTGTCCTTGCATTTAAAGATATAAATCCTCAAGCTAAATTTCATACTTTGGTGATCCCAAAAGGATTTTATATAGATCTTGATGATTTTTCGAAGAAAGCCACAGCTCAAGAAATAGAAGCTTTGATAAGAGCCTTAGGAAAAGTGGCTAATATTCTAGGGATTGCAGAATCTGGCTTTAGGTGCATAACTAACAATGGAAATAACGGAGGTCAAGAAGTTCCCCATTTACATTTTCATATTTTCGGAGGGGAAAAGTTAGGAAAAATGATTAATAAATAATAATTTATAATGAGTTTAATAGAATCAGAACTTGATCAAGCATTATTTTTACAAAAAAATGGTGAATTAAAAAAAGCTAAAAAAATTTTAGAAAAAATTTTAAAATTACAACCGGATCATTTTGATTCAATCTTTCTTTTAAGTATTATTAATTATCAACTCGCACTGTTTTTAGACGCTTTAAAATATAATAATTTTGCTTTGGAACTTAGATCTAATTTCTTTCAAGGTTACAATAATCGTGCAATTATATTAAAGAAATTAAAAAATTTTAATGAAGCTTTAATTAGTATTGATAAAGCCATAAGTTTAAATCCAAACTTTGCAGAATTTTATAATAACAAAGCCAATATATTAAAAGAGTTAAAAAATTTTAATGAAGCTTTAATTAGTATTGATAAAGCCATAAGTTTAAATCCAAACTTTGCAGAATTTTATAATAACAAAGCCAATATATTAAAAGAGTTAAAAAATTTTAATGAAGCTTTAATTAGTATTGATAAAGCCATAAGTTTAAATCCAAACTTTGCAGAATTTTATAATAACAAAGCAATTATACTACAAGACCAATCATTACATATTGATGCCGTATTAAATTTTCAAAAAGCTATTAATATAGACCCTAATATTCCTTTTATAAAAGGGCGCTTACTGTTTTCTAAAATGTATATTTGTGATTGGGATAACCTAATTCCTCTTTATAAACAAGTTCTGGACGATGTTAAGAATGGAAAAGAATCAGCAGATCCTTTTGGTTATCAAGCAATTTGTGATGATGAACTTAGTTTAAAGTTGTGCGCAGAAATTTACTCAAAAAAATATTATCCAGAAATGAAGACCGATTTAGATTTTCACAGAGTTCCTAAGAAAAAAATTAACATAGGTTACTTATCTGGAGAATTTAGGGAATTTGCTACGTCTATGCTTATGACCGAAGTTTGGGAAAATCATGATAAAAATATTTTTAATTTTTATGCTTTTGATAACGGTTATGATGATAAAAGTGATAGAAGGAATAGAATTGTTAAATCATTTAATGAATTTATAGAAATAAATAATTTATCAGATTTTGAAGTTTTTAGTTTAATTAGAAAGAAAAAAATTGATATATTAATTAGTCTTAATGGATTTAATAATTCAAGCAGACAGTCTGTCTTTGCCAAACGTGTCGCTCCAATACAAATAAATTATTTAGGTTTTCCAGGTACATTAGGTTCAAAATATTTTGATTATATTATAGCAGACAAGGTTATTATTCCTGAAAGTAGTAAAAATAATTATTCAGAAAAAGTTCTTTACTTACCAAACTGTTATCAGCCTAGTGATACAAAAAGATCAATACCAGATCTAAATTTTAACAGAGAGCAATTTAACTTACCCAAAAATAGTTTTGTTTTTGCATGTTTTAATAATCACTATAAAATAAATCCTAATATTTTTAACTCTTGGATGAAAATATTAAAAAATGTAGAAGAAAGTGTTTTATGGTTAATCGAAACTAGCGAAGTTGCTTGTAATAATCTTAAAAAGCAAGCTGCAAAAAATGGGGTAGATAGTTCTAGATTAGTTTTTGCTAAAAGGATGAAATTGGACCAGCATCTTTTACGTCATAATTTAGCTGATTTATTTATTGATACAAGCCCTTATAATGCACACACAACCGCTAATGATAGTTTATGGTCTGGTCTTCCAGTTTTAACTTTTCTTGGAAAAACTTTTCCGGGTAGAGTCAGCGCCAGTTTATTACAAGCTCTTGGAATGTCCGAACTCATTGCTCTTAATCAAGAAGATTATGAAAAAAAGGCAATTGAATTAGGAAATAATCGTAAAAAAGTCGAACAACTTAAGCTTAAATTAAAAGAAAACAAAAATACACAACCTTTATTTAATATAAATATGTACAGTAGAGATTTAGAAAAATTATTTTTAAAAAGCTACAATAATTATATTTCAGGATTGTCCGTTGATCATTTAGTAATTTAACATTATTAAAAATATATTAATTATGAGTAAGATCATTACTAGATTTTATTTAAATATTTTTTCAAAAAAAGAATTACATAAATCTAATTGCAAAGAGACAAATTTAGAAGTTTTTCTAGAATCGAAACCAACAATAGATCTTTGCAAATTTTTTTATAAAGAAGTAGGAAGAGATTTTTTTTGGAGAGATAGACTTAAGTGGAGTGATCAAGATTGGTTGGATTATATTAGTAATGATTTTTTTAAATTATACATTTTAAAACAAAATAATAAATTAGCAGGATATTATGAGTTATTATATAACCCAAATATTTCTGAAATGGAGATACCTTATTTTGGAATATTTAAAGAATTTTTCGGCAAAGGAATTGGCGGATATTTATTAACTGATGCAATATTAACCTCTTTTAATCAAAAGATTAATAAAGTTTGGGTTCATACATGTACACTTGATCACCCCAATGCTTTAAAAAATTATCTTGCAAGAGGGATGAAGATTTTTAAGACCGAAAAGATATTTTTTAACCCAGAAAATTTATAACTTTTTAGTTTGGTATCTCAAATTTTTCGTTTGTATTAATATTTAATGAAATATTTTTCATTAAAAATTCTAGACTAGATTTGTCATAATTTTTTATTTTCCACCCGGTAATATTCAATTCTTTAGAGTTAAAATATATCTCAATACTTTCTTGAGAATTTATATCTATAATTGCGATTATATTTTTACCTATTTTATTAAATTTTTCTACTTTTGATAATTTTTCTATAATATTCTCTTTATCTAGTATAACTCCCAAAGGAGTATCTTTGATATTATAGTTATAATTTTTATTTTCTCTTTTATTAATAAAGAATAAATAATCATCATTTACAATAATCTCTTTGTCTTCTTCCTCGTACAAACATCGCATTTTTTTTGAGTAAACAATAAGACAATTGCCATTTTCTGTTATGTCATTTGTGATTTGAGTGAAATTGAATTTAATAGAATTTATTTTTTTTAAATTTTCAATTATTTTTTCTTTTTCAGACTCTTTTGCATTAACGCTGAAAAAAATTAACATTGTTAAAACAATGTACAAAAATTTCTTCATTTATTTTAATAGATCTCTCTTTTACCTACGTGATTAGCTGGGCTAATTATTTTTTCCTCTTCCATTTGATCAATAATTCTGGCCGCTCTATTATAACCAATTCCGAGTTTTCTTTGTAAAAAACTAGTAGATGCTTTGCCTTCAGTTTTAATTATTTCAACTGCTTTATTATATAATTCATCTTTTCCTTCAGAGTTTAAAACTACTTCATCGTTTTCTTGTTCCTCAATTCTGGTTACTTCTTCAATGTAGGTTGGTGAGCCTTGAAGCCTTAAGAATGTCGAAACTCTTTCTATTTCTTTTTCAGAAACATAAGGACCGTGAATTCTTATAATCCTGCTAGCTGAAGACATAAATAGCATGTCGCCATTACCGAGCAATAATTCAGCACCCTGCTCTCCTAATATTGTTCTGCTGTCTATTTTTGATGTTACTTGAAATGATATCCTTGTTGGAAAATTAGCCTTAATTGTACCTGTAATAACGTCAACGCTCGGTCTTTGTGTTGCCATAACTATATGAATTCCAGCTGCTCTAGCCATCTGCGCAAGTCTTTGTATGTAGTTCTCAATTTCTTTGCCTGCAATCATC
>Ga0214921_10011987_pt1 | contig 10445 bp, 10 predicted proteins | sample LL1505_MetaG_FD_177992 | JGI IMG/M metagenome (GOLD analysis project Ga0214921, IMG submission 177992) | Freshwater microbial communities from Lake Lanier, Atlanta, Georgia, United States - LL-1505 | ecosystem: Environmental > Aquatic > Freshwater > Lake | place: USA: Georgia | collected...
CCTTGTTCCATCTTTTTCGTACTCATCTGGATTGAACCGTATGAATACAATGGGTCTATGTGCTAAATCTTGTGACAATTCCATGATACGCTTGTTTTCGCAACTACAATCGTATTCTATATGCTGATTCTCATCTATTTCTACTATGATGACTTGGTCTATCAAATCTAACAACAAGTCCGGACGACGACGGGAACAACCGCCGACGGTTTTGTCTGTGATCCATGGATGAGGATGTTTGACCTTTACGTATTCTACCACAGAGTATTCTTTGGTTTTGTAGTTGCGACAAACAGGTTTGTCTGGAAATACATGCATGTAACAACGTAGACAGTATCCATCGTATTTTGAGCGAACATAAGTTGAACACCAAGTACTTTTACAACGTTTGTTTTTAACATCAACCATAATATTTGATTTATGCAAATTACAATACAATGCTTTTTTTTCACCTGAAATGTTAAATTGGGGTTGTTTTAAACAACCGGTAAATTTACACCTTACATTTTTAATATCTATCATTCCATCCAATCTATGCAACGTGCAATACAATGGTTTTGTTTGATCTGATCTATTAAAGCATGCCTGCGTTTTACAATCTTTAAAAATACAAATGGATGCTTTTATATTCATCATATCAGGTAATTTGTGTTCTTTACAATACAATACTTGCGTTTCACCTTGTTTATTAAAGGTAGCTCTTTTATTACATCCTTTATGAATACAACTTTTATTTACTGTATCTATCATATCATTCAATCTATGTAAAGAACAATATAATCCTTGTGTCTCATCTTTGTAATTAAAGTGTGGTCTTGTCCTACATCCTTCATGAATGCATTTTTTATGCTTTACGTTTATCATGTCATTCAATTTATGGGAAAAACAATATAGTGGTGCTAAACCTTCTTTGTTGAAGTGTGGTTGTTTTGTGCAATCTGTATAAGCACACATTTTTAATCTTACGTTTATCATGTCACTCAATTTATGTGAACCACAATAAAGAGGCTTTTCTCCTTTTTTGTTGTAAGTTGCACGTATTTTACAATCTTTGTGAATACAGTTTTTGCTTATTACGTTTATCATGTCATTTGTCTTGTGGTTACTACAATAAAGTGGTCTTTCTCCTACTTTATTATAAATTGCAGTTAATTTACAATCCTTGTGAATACAATTTTTATTATTTACGTTTATCATGTTTTCTGACATATGTGAAAAACAATACAATGGTGTTTTGCCTTTGTGATTAAAGCTTGCACGGGTTGTACATCCCTCAAAAATACACATTTAATGAATGAATACAAATAATAATTCAATTTTAAATTCTTGTAATCGGTTTCACCAATGCGTCACGCTCTTGTTTATACTCTTCTAACGATTTACCAGTTTTTCCGACTTTATCAGGAGTATAAGTTTCTTCTGGAGTTTCAATCTTATACTGATCTTCAAGCGCCGCAAATTTGTGCATCTGACGCATACCGCCCGACCCTTTTGCACTCAAATCCTCTACACTTGTATCCCAGTAGCTATAGGCATCACTAAGTCTACTCATGCCAAAAACCGAAAATGGGTCGGGGTCAAAATTTCCATTTGTCGCTACTTGATTGATCGCTACTTCCCTCGGTAACAAATGATCATAAATGTCATCCCCAAATAATACCTGCTTGGTTTCTAATTGGTAGAGCGCAGGTACCTTGGTGACGTTCGGTGGAAGCATCACTTGTTCGTTCTGTACAAAAAGAATGGTGTTTCCTTTAGAATCCCGTTTACGTTGATCTATACAAATGAAGTGTATTTCTTGGCTTAACTTGGTTTTAGCCACTTTTTGAAGTAACTTTTTAGACGGATCGCAAAAATTACTATAGTATATCACGACTGACATAAATAAATAGAACGAATTATTATTTAAATTGTTCCTTAATAAACAACGGATGATACTCAAGCCCGGCTTGAATCGCTTCACCATGGGAAATCAATCCTTGTTGTAATGCTTCTCCAAGGATACTACACCCATGTTGAATCCCTATTTGTACGGCAACCCCAAATACCCATGCAGATGCAATGATTGACCCACCCAATAGGATAATCTTAATAGTATCATTCATATTATTTAATAGTATTTATGAATAGTATGAGAATTCTAGTGTTCATGTCAGACAATAGACCCTTAGATAAAAGTATGGAAAATGCAGGTTATCCATCCTTAGCTGCATCTATTAATTCTTATTATTGCAAACAATATGGGTATGATTTTTTTTATTATCAACCTTTTTTACATAAAAAGGCAACCAGAAAAAATAAAACAATAAAAACGATGGAGCTAGAAAAAAAAGGATTTACTAAAGATAATCAACTTTACAATTGTATTGATCCAAATACAAAAGAAACGAGACATGCTGCTTGGTCAAAGATTTTAAGTGCACAAAAAGCATTACGCCTTTCATATGATTATGTAGTCTATATAGATAGTGATTGCATTTTCAAAAAAGATAAATCCATAGAAGAGTTTATAAAACCATACCATCAAGATATTCTGTTTTTAAATAACAAACCATTTAATCATGACAAACCTTGTAGCGGTTTTTTTATTTTGAAAAATAATGCAATAACAAAACAATTTTTGAAAGATTGGTACCATGTAAAGTTGCCTGAAAAAAATAAAATACATCCTTGGGAACAAGATGGGTTATGGACAATGTATAAACCATATAATATCGGGTTGATTGACGAATGGATGTTTGTAGAAAAAAAAGGTCAGATGTTAAGACACGTAGATTTACCAAATAGAATTCCATACTTCAAAACATTCATGCAAAAACATGACATACCATTTGCTAAAGATATAACAGTAATACCCTTTTCTACAAAAAAAATTGATATAAAATAACATGTAGTACTATAAGAATGAAGTTCTCAGGAAAAGAAGAAAAGGGTATCCTCCGTTTCCAATTATCTGGCGTAGATAAAAGCTTCGCCAATGCCATTCGCCGCACTTTGATCGGCAACATTCCCATTCAAGTCATGAAGCCTGAAGATTGCGTCATTCACACCAATACGTCACGCTTTACCAATGAAATGATCAAGCTTCGTCTCTCTTGCATTCCCATTCACGAAACGAACATTAACAAGCAACTCACGATTGAGTGTACCAAAAAGAACGATACCACGCATCTCCTCTACGTCACCACCGAACACTTTACACCTCCCCTCTTCCCTCCTACCAAACTAGACAAAACGGAGCGCTACATTGATTGGTTACGTCTTCGGCCGGATGAAGAAATCTCCTTTACGTGCAAGACAAGCATTGGAACGTCCAATCAGTGTGGCGCCTATAATTCCGTCGCTACCTGTTCGTATGGATGCACGAAGGATGAAGCGGCCTCGGAACGTGCATGGGGTGAAAAGGAACGGCTCATTACGAAAGAAGATTGGGATTTCCTAGATGGGAAACGCTACGTCATCCCCAATTCCTTTGATTTCATTTTGGAAACGATTGGTGTCTTTACCAACCAGCAATTGTTAACACTATCCGCTACCATTCTCATTTTACAGCTGGAACAGTGTACCAAGTCCGTTACGATTACGCCTTCCATGACCACGATGGAAGATTGTTTTGACGTGACCATTACGGGAGACTATACGATTGGAACCATTACGATTCCAATGCAGGGAGATTATACGATTGGCAAGTTACTAGAATATGAATTGTATCAGCGATTTTTAGCGAAAGAGATCACGTACGTGGCCTTTTACAAGAAACATCCGCATGATACGGTAGGCATACTGCGTGTGGCGGCCAAGGGCGCAACACCGGAAGCGGTGAGAACGATGGTAGAGGCGGCGTCAGAAGCATGTATAAAGAAATGTAAAGAATTCTCATCTTTAGTACAATGAACGACCAAGAAATAGAACTGTTACAAATACGACTTCATGAAATCAACTCTTTTTTTCCTTACGAAAAGAACAGTTATCATTATTTATACAATCAACTCTTTCATACGACCTATCCTTACGAGGAAGGATTTAAACCAACGCTTCATCACAAAAACCTCTACAAAGAAATGGTGCAATACAAACATTTTTATTCACCCGTAGTTAAGAACGGTTAATATTTTTGCAAACGTACTCTTCCACTCTCTTTTTAGAGAGAGAGCGTGGATATAATTCTTGCAGGTAAATGGTATGCAAATCATACAACGACGACTTCCAGGCATGATCCTTTGCCTTTTCTTTTTTGAACATGAAACAGTCGCGATACGTGGTATATAATTGTTGCGTCGTTTCTTGAATGGTTCTTTCCAAAGCATCCGCCTTGTCTCTTTCTTCTGGAAAATAAAACAAATATTCTGCCAATTGTGGCTTGTTTCGCATCTTTACGTACCGCTCTGGAAAGGGAACGTTTTGCTTCATTTGTTCAATAGAATGATGCATGACATTACGTATCTTGGATCGTGTCCCCTTGTACTTGAACACGAGACCTTTACAAAGGCCACGTTGTGCAGCCGCCTTTGCCTCTTCCCAGGAAGAAAAGACGTGTCGCGTTGGTGGAAACACGTCCGACAAAAACTCTTCCTGTCCCTTGAACTTGGCTACACAGGTCAAGGATGGCTTCGTCACCGGTGTTACGATGCGATGGTCCGGATGTTGCATAACAAAACTGTACGAGAATTCTGGATTCAGTGTATCCAAGGAAAACCCTGCCTTACAGTCATCAAATAATTCGGCAAATGTACGCGGGGAATCAAATCTACATTGAGCGCCAATGGTAGACTTGGTCGCGATCTTCCATTCCCCATCGTAAAAGGCATTGATCATGATACCTTCTACAAAGTCTTCCACTACATAATCGCTCAAAGGAATGGTCTCATCCAAAGGAACGGATTTGCCGGGAGACATGCAAATGAGCGTATCACCCTTGTAAATGACCGAACGAAAGTTACGAAACGCAGGATCGTACTTCTTCTCAGGCGGATATTTGATCAAAATGTATGGTCCTACCATAGAATGGATCATTTTACTATTCTTTCACTGAATCGCTTTAGATACTTTTTCTAAAGCTAATACAATGGAGTTGAAACCACAAGATATTCTCCATCTTACGTCTCCAGAATACAATGGTTTTTTTTTAATCGTAGAGATAACACCCACCTACATGAAACTACGTAATCCAAAAGAAGAATGTACCCTCCTGATTCAAGATGGAATCGTAGAGGCAGAAATCGTCTTGGTTCATTCCGCCATTATACCAGGATTTGCAGAAACACGAGGGTTATTACCAGAAAAAAAGGTTCGTATAGAAGTAGATTTTCAACCAGATCCTCTTTATGGAATCATTCAAACTTTAGAAAAAGATCAAATAGAAATCTTATTATCCGATGGAACAACCATTTATATTGATTTTGAATACAAAGGTCCACCCCCCTCCATCCTCTCTATTGTAGTAGATGGTGGATTAGAAGTAGAATATGAAGAAATGGACGTCTTTGTTTCGGAAAGTCAATCTAGATTTACCTTGGAACGTCAAGTCAGTGATTTAATGGACCGTCTCTTAACCAAACAAACAAGCAAACACATTCAAGAGGTGACACGAATTGTACAACGATTCAAAGAACTACGCCATACCTTTTCTACCGCTACGTTGGAACCAAAATGGACACGCGAGAAACAGTATCCATGGGCATTCCCCATTGTTTCCCTGAAACGTAAATTGTATCCTTTAGAATTAGATAACACGACTTGGATAGAACGTATCCAGGCACTACAAGAAAAATCCGAATCGTACCTAAGTGTTTATAAACAAATCTTACAAGAATGTCAACCTTTTTTTCAGGAAAAGGGTCAAGACGTCACCCACTCTCAGCTTACATTTATAGCCAATGGAAAAATATGTAAAACACACAAAGAAGAAGCCCGTATTAAATCGGCAACCATGATTCCACAAGTCGTTCTTCCACCGGAAGCCATTCAACGTAACGGCTATTACTTATTTTCACCAGATCGGTATCAGTACCAATCCACCCAGTTACCCTTGCTACAAAAGATACCACAACTTTCTATTGTGTCGCATCTTACCCATACGGATGGGTTGAAACGCGATACCATTGTTTTACCAGAAGTACAGGATCAATTAGTAACCTTTGATTTATTTTCCATTTATCATTATTTACAATATTTGGGTCCATTTGATCTCAAGAAAAATGACCTTTCGGAAGACGATCTATTTCGGTTTCAGTATCCTTTGGAAAGATCCGTTCAAAATTATCGCAAAGTCAATTATCCAGCTTACCATGCAAGTCCACCGCCAGTTGCCCTTACCATGGAGGAAGTATCCCTGTACGCTACGACGGAAGCCATGGCCTTTACGTTGGATGAACGCAAGTTTGTAGACAAGGTTGTCCTAGACAAACCCGTATCGCCGCCCATTGTGAAACAGTACGCTACCGTGAAGGCCCTCAAAGCAGACAAGGGCGTGGTGTTTCATGACAAGGAGTATGATCGCACCGATTATACAGAAATGGAAGCGTATACCACCATTGAAGAAATGATGCGATTCCTCATTCAAGTCAAACGCATGTTACCTTCGGCTGCAGCCTTGTACGCACCCCATTTCCTTCACCAAAAGAGACGTGTTGTCAACGGTGAATATGCCAAAGTAGGGGAACAGTACTACAAGCGTGTTCAAGATGATTGGAAGATAGATGAAACATGCAGTGGACCTTACCCCTGTACGGCCGAGCCAGACTGTGAACCACCCTGTGACGATTTCATGTTCAAGTTAAAACAAAATACCTTGAGCAGTATGGTGCAAGAAGTCAAAATAGAATATTATAAAACGGCGTTGGAGCGCACGGCTTACCTACAAAAAAAGAAGGATTCGTTTACAAGGGATGTTGAACGTCTCTCCATGTTGAAAGAAAGGCGTATAGATCGTTTCACAAAAACCGCCATTAGTCACATTACCTCGTCCCCTTTTACAAACATGTTACAATTTATTTTACAAAAACCTTACCAGGAACGCTACCAAGAATTAAAGCAGTTTATCGGGCAATATACACGTGTTGCTTTGAAAGGAGAAGATGCTTCGTGGTACTACTGTGAGGAAACGGATACGAAATTAATCCCACTTGTGTTTGACCGATTGATAGAAGCGTATGAAACGGATACGTATGCCGCCCAATTAGAAGAATTGAAAAAACAAGGCCATTTACAAGTACAAGACGATAGTATCGTAACGACGGTAGGTGGTATTTTTGTTGCACCGCTAGATATGACATCGTCCTTTGACGATATGGTAAGAAGTACCGTCGTAGAAGATTTCTTTTTAGAGTTACCTCGTGATGTACATCCCAATACGCCCTTGATTGTAGAGATACTTCAAGAAACGGCAACGGTTGCCAAAGTCAACGTTACCAAGTACTTTAATTACATGATTCATGAGCTTGTTTCCGAGGAAACCCTTCTTGTAAAAAGTATCGCCTTTGTATTAAAAGTAGCGGAAATACTCTATCAAACCAACGTAGAAGATGCGATTGCTGCCTTGATGAAACGACAACCACGCTTCAATACCATACTTGCACGATTTCATATGGAAGAAGTCATGACACGCAAAGCCATTCTAGATGAAATGAAAACCATTTCTACCAAGTATGGTGTGCAAATGATTCAAACCAAATCAGTACCGCGTACTAAATCCTCTTCCTGGAAAACGTTTTTACCACCCTTTCACGTAAAGAATCAGCCACCGTTTCAGTGGATGCATCACCTTCAAGAACAAGTCAAGCACGAAACACCCATGGAATCTACTAAAATAAGTAGTTGGAGGGGTCACTTTCCCAAGAAAACGGAAGAACCACTTCCACGTGAACAACGTAGGCGAACCATTACCTTTACGTATGAGGCGGTGCCACCCCTTGTACTAGAGGCAAAACCCGTATTGTTAGACAAACCCCCCGTACTGGAAGAAAAGAAACCCATACAAAAAGCATTTGAATTATTGATTCCACCGTTGAAACGTGACCTTGCCAAACTCATTCAAGTGGATTTTATACCACCGACGATGCCCTTGTTATATCTTCGTACGTTTATACAAAATATTGCGAGAGCATACCCGTCCTTTTTACTTCATACCATTTCCTTTCAACAAATTCCCTTGTCCATGCCGTTCCTTTCCATGCAACACAAACAAAAATTAACCGACTTACTGAAAAAACAAATCTTTACCGAATTACGTACGTTTGATCCTGTAGGATTGGGACTGGATACTATCTTGGAAGATCCAGAAATAACCGATATCATAGATGCTCTTCAGAGACCATGTAGTCGGTCGGAATGTGAATATTATATTTTCTTCCTGTTTCAGAAATATGTAGCGTATGGAGATCGTAAGCGAACCTTGACATTGCTTACCCTTTACATAGATACGTTTCTCAAAGAACACAAGGGGATTTATTTATCGTATGAAGAAATACAACGTAGAACGTTGAAAGATAAAGCAACGGAAGCGAATCAACGTCGTGTTCAATTCAATGCCATGGATCCAGAGAAGAAATATACCAGTTTATTTTTAGAAGATACCAATTTAACGAAAAAGGCACAACTTGGTAGAAGTCGTGATTATATTGCAGATCGTTATGAAGCCAATGAATTTGTAGTGACGGAAGCCATTGAGTTAACGGACGTGGATCCATTGGATTTGTCGTTAGGACAAATGGCAAGGGATCATGATTTTGGAACAGATGGAAATGACGAATCGGACGATGAATAAAAATAAGAGGATGTAGTATGGATCGTTTAACGATTGCTATTTTATTATTTTTAGCATCTTTTGGTTTGATTCATTGGATGAAACCCGTGTTGATTTATCAACCGGATGGTTCCCTACGTCCCTTTGGAATAGGGTACCGTAAAAAGTCAGTGACACCGTTATGGTTCGTGGTGTTTTTATTAGCCATTTTTTCCTATACGGCATCCATTTATGTTTAATCCGTAATGGTATATAACTTGGGTGCTACTTTCTCTTGGGTTTCTGCCATGGCAATGTTTTGTTGTAGTACATATTCATCCACGGACTTGGTACATTCCGTATTCATTAAAATAGTATAGGAACTACTAATCGCTACACTACCCGCTAATAAAAACCATATCCATTCGGATATGATTTCTTTCAAACGAATGACTTGAAACAGTACTTCTTTTTTCACAGGATTGTCCACCATCACTTCCTTCATGGATTGAAACATGGTTTCAAAATTGGACGTAGTAAATTGATTCAATAGTAAAGAGGGATCTTCATACACGTACTGTAGCGGTTGGTTAGGGATAAGTAAATCTAACAAGGCTTGATTCCCATTGGCTAATCTTGCTACTAGATATCCAAAGGTATTAGAAAAAGGTGTTTTCCAGCTAGGGAACATTGTGAGAGCAAGTAGAATGGGAGCAAACATCAAACACCATGGTAAAAAAGTGGCTCTAAAGACGGGCATGGGTGAACTACATTTGGATTGAATAATGGCCAAATTGGCAAAGTACATGAATGCCACTACGATGGCAAAAAAGAGCCAATTAGAAGAATCCGATAATTTCATCGTATATTTACAATAAAAGTAGATGGCGGATATCCAGAAAAAAGAACCTATCATAGTTTAAACCCTATATATTTTTTAGGAAGAATAAACCATGGAACACCTGACCGAACCAGGTATGAAGGCTTATTTTTTAGAATCGTTTGAAAAATGCAAAGAGTACAAAATGAATTATTATACCAAATTGGTAAATATTGGTTTATTTATCCTTTTCGTCGCCATATTAGCAGGGATCCTTTACATGAAAAAAAAAGAGAAGCTGACACCACAACAAAAAGCAAAAAAAAATGAAGAAGATCGCGCCTACATCATGAGTAAAATAAGGACGATGAGTTGAAGCTTCCAGCTTCACCGGGTAATGAAAATGATTAAATATTATGGGGTTGTAGGGGTGGAACCCCTACTGATATAAGCGACGTGTACTGGCTCGTCATATAATAGTTCCACTAGCTGATCGCCTTGCATGTAGACCGTGTAAATGGTGTCACCCTTGTACCGTACATCCTTGAATTGTCCAACCGTTTGGTCTTCTTGATAAGTAGTGAGATAGTTGGTTGCGGCCTTTATTTGTTCTTCTGAAGCACGTGTCCAAGGAGATCTGCAGCGTGTGTACCAATAGGGGCAAGCCCCTATAACCCCGTTGAAGCTGGAAGCTTCTACGCACCTCCCTGAAATTGATTTATTCTCCATCTTGCAAGTAAGGAATAATATGGATTTCAATTTTTGTAGGGGCTAGCCCCTACGACCCCGTTACATTATAATTATGGGGTTGTAGGGGTGGAACCCTACTAAAATTGAATTTGAATTGAATTATTTTGATTAAAAAATGAAAGTCGTAGAGGAAGATAGTGGACCGTATATTCA
>Ga0214921_10011988_pt1 | contig 10445 bp, 7 predicted proteins | sample LL1505_MetaG_FD_177992 | JGI IMG/M metagenome (GOLD analysis project Ga0214921, IMG submission 177992) | Freshwater microbial communities from Lake Lanier, Atlanta, Georgia, United States - LL-1505 | ecosystem: Environmental > Aquatic > Freshwater > Lake | place: USA: Georgia | collected 2015-05-28
TGGCAGAGGTTGCTAGATTGTATCGTGCCTAGATTCTTTTGATTATTTTTCTCATTTATAGCATCTTTAAAACCTAGATAAGGCATACCGGTTTCAATCTGGGCTTGTAAGAACATTTCCCAAATCTTGCGGGCTTTAACAACTTTATTGCCGCGACCTTCCCTCTCGTATTGGGTATATAGTTCTTCAAACTCCTTACCATACTTAAGATAGAGACCCGGGCACTTATCGGGACACATGAGAGTCCAATCGGCATCTTCTTCAACTCGTCGCATAAATAGGTCGGGTGTCCAAAGGGAATAAAAGAGATCGCGGGCACGTTCTTCTTCAATGCCGGTATTAAGTCGCATCTTTAGGAAATCTTCTATATCGGCATGATGTGGTTCTAGGTACATAGCTATGCTACCAGAACGCTTGCCGCCACCTTGATCAACATATTTAGCGGTTTCGTTAAATACTTTTAACATAGGAACAATACCATTGCTAGTCCCATTAGTTCCACGAATACGGGTACCTTTAGCCCTGATTTTATGAATGGCAATACCTATACCACCGGCATGTTTACTGATTTTCGCACAATCGCTAACGGTTTTAAAAATACCATCAATACTATCATCATTTATAGACATTAGGAAACAACTAGATGCCTGTTCTCGGCGTGTTCCCATATTGAATAAAGTAGGAGTAGCATGAGTAAAAAATCCCTCTGACATCATTTTATAGGCCTTCAAGGCTTCTTTTAGGTCATCTTTATGAATTGCGAGCGCTACACGCATAATCATATGCTGTGGGCGTTCAATTATCTTCGCACCAATTCGTAGTAGATAAGCCCGTTCTAGAGTCTTAAATCCAAAATAATCATAATTGAAATCCTTATCATAATCTAGAGTAGCATTTATTTTTTCTTTGTTATCCATTACCATCTTATAAAGCATCTCATTAATTAGCGGGCTAGGCACACCGTGATAATCTTTATTATCCCATAATACTTGGACTACTTCACTATAGCTAGGACTGGTATTCTTGTGATGGTTAGATACGATGATACGAGATGCTAGCCGCCCATAATCGGGATGGATAGTAGTCTTAGCAGCACAGATTTCCGCTGCTAGTTCATCTAGTTTATTAGTTTCCACACCATCATAAATTTGTGTAATTATAAGCTGGGATACTTCCATAGGATTGATTTTCAGGTCTTTAGAAAGCTTTTGAATACGTTTAAGACACTTATCAAAAGATACTTCTTCCCGTTCACCAGTACGTTTAACCACATACATTGTCTCTGCCATTGTTGATATATTGGTATCTTGTTCTAATATATCGGGTTTATCGGATTTATCTATTTTATCTATTCTGGGGGGCATAGTGTGATTAAGACAAATCAATTTTTTATATTCTATTATTTAATATGCTAGAGGTTCGGTAAACTATTTTTCTAAAATTATTTTATTTTTGGAACTTGCTAGAATATATAAATACGTCTAGAAACAAGATACTGTAATACCAATATGTATAAATTATTTTTTTAGATATTTTTTAAATAATTTTTAAATAATTTTTAAATAATTTTTAGATATTTTTTAGATAATTTATTGAAAATATAAATAATTATCTAGCAATACTAGATTAAATTATCTAATAACTATATAACTATTAAACTATCTAATAAATGAATAATCCTTATATTATTTCAATTGGTCAAAATTGCAATGTTGCAATTACTTTAAGAAAAATGTTATTTCGCACATTTTCTTATCCGTTTGATTGGACAATACAACCAAATATTATGGATATAGTAGATATTATAAAAAATAAAGAACATTTTGATGTATCTATGTGGCTTAACAAGAAATTTAGTTGTAATGAATTACCTCATGATGTTCCAAATGATTCGCATGGTATATTAGAAAATAATTTTGAAAAATGTGAAACAACATTAGAAAAATACAAAAGACGATTTAATCGTTTTTTTGAACATTTATTTAGTGATAGAGAAGTTTATCTTATTCGGTATGGAGATTCAAATGGATTGAATGAACTTCAAAAAATATTACCTCTAAATTGCCATATCATTCACATAAAAGATGGAAACCCTGATTCATTAGATACAATTAATAAAATTAAAAATATTACAAAATTTGAAATAGAACCATATTCTATTATTTTAAATGAAATCATGAATCATTATGATTTATTTCCAATATCATATAATGATATACTTCAAAGTGCATTAATAATAAATAAAGATATTACACCTTTTATTAATAATATTTTTCCAGATAAAACAATTATATGGAAAAAAGATGAATTATTTTCATATCTTTTTACTAAATTAAAAGAATTAACAGGAAAGGATTATGCACTATTATAATAATAAATATAATTCTAAACTAAGCACTAGTATCATACTTATTTACCAGTTGAGCATTACTGAGTAATTTATTTAAATTTAGCTTTGTTTCTTTTTCACAAAAGAATTTAACTTTTTCACAATAGAATAACTCTATCATATTATTATTCTCTAGATATGTCATAATATCGAATAAATTCAATAGGGGATATACTGATTCGCCAGCTGCTACAAGATTCACATATTCTCCTTCACAAATATTCAATACAACTAGAACCCCCGCCACTTGCCCGCCAAATTTCCGGATGCGGGAAATAACATTCTCTAGATAAAAATCAGCACTGCAAACAGTTTCAATTAATAATACCCGGTCATCTATTTCAATACCACCTTCTACCTTCAACCCCGCAATATTACCTTTTTGCTCTCGGTCATTACCATTATCCACAACCCATGCAATTGGTTTTTCTACACTTGTAGCAATATTAGTAGCAAATGGAATTGCACTAACACTAGTAGCACAAATACGATCATATTTCAGTGATTTAGTTTTAATTAGATTCTCTAGAAGTAGCGTGATATTATCAAATAAGGAAGGATTGCTCATAATGCGACCAATATTAGTTGCATAGGTACGTTCGCCATGTGTAATAAATTCTTTAACAGTAATTGTCTTAGTGTCAAATAAACCAGTATATATTGCAGCTTTTGCCATTGTGTATTCTTTTATTCTTTTATAATTAGAAAAGTTGAATTTGTACTAATACTAGACAATACTAAAGCAAAACAAGAAAAAAGAATAATAAAATAAACGGATGCAATATCAATATATCAATAAATCAATAAATCAATAAATCAATAAATCATTTCAATTGGTTCGGTTGCAGATAATTTAGCTTTTTTAGTTTTACTACTTCTAGAACTAGATATGGATTTTTTATGACCTAATAGAGTTATATTATCTACCGGAATTAATAAACATTAATAGGCTGCAATGTGCTAGATGTATCAGGATCTCGGGTAACAATTCGAAATAGGAGTTGCGTTTGTAAGTCCATATCAATCAGTCTCCCCCAGTTAGAAACTGTCCCAAATGTAATACCACCACCAATATAGGTTGTTGGATCAACTGTTTGATTTAATGAATCCATAACACCGGGTGGCGATATATATATATTATTGATAAACCCGCGATTATTAGTATTTGCGGCACCATTGGTTTCTACATCTAGATTAAGTATAATATGGCCTTCATCACGATTTATAAATGATGTGAAAGCTTCACCATTTGCACCAGTTGCTCCAGCAAAATTCTTTAATATAATCCTATCACCGATACGGAACAATCGATTCGAAAAATATGTTGTAGTTGTTAATTTAACATATGTGTATGAACCTTGGGTGCTAAAAGGCCAGGCGAATGTTGGAACTAATTCTGTTCCAGACACCGCACCAACATTACCAGTCAGTGAAATATTTGATAAATCTAATACATCATTTTGCGTATTAATAAAGTTGCCACGTGGATCAGTAATTTCAATACTCATTCGATTAAGACTTGCTAGTGGGTTATTATAATACTTCTTCTTTTCAAAATATGCAGGATTATATTTCATAAATCCACGCAGATATTCACTAGCGAATCCCTGTTTAGGTGTCGATTGGATTATACTGGTTCCTACACCTGAAATATAATCAGTAGAAAGAGTATTAGTATAGAAAACCTTATCGAATATCATAGTAGAAAATGCTTTATCTACCCAATTATTAGTACCACGGAATACATTATCTAATTCCTCAATCCGTAGTAATAGATATGGATATCGGGCAAGACCCATATATATACGTGCATCAAATGGTTCAACATAAGAATCCATAGGCAGAATACTGCTTACTAATTCCACGCTTATAATATTACGATACATATTAGAAATAGTTGCACCCCCACGAAAATCTTGATTTTGATTGAACTTTACTTGGAAATTATACCGAGTTTCGCTGTTAGTTTGCTGCCAATTTCGATCTACCGAGTTAATATTGATATAATGAACTTTTTCAATATATTTGGGTTGGGTATCCCGTTGAGTCTTGACTAGCCGATTTTGATTTATTAGTATTTCTTCTGGTGGTATAGTTTGGACGGTGTCATCATTTACAATACGTTCTTCCATCCGTTCCACGTATTTATCAGTTAGGAAATTACCTTGTTCGAATAGTGCCATTGGGTTAACCGCAGTACGTGATATTGTAGTCTGTGCATTAGTATTATTACGGTCATAAATAATACTGCCGTCAGTTTTGCCAGTGGCAGATTTACTAGCTGCTAGAGCCGGTGCTTGCATTGCGGTGATATTTTCTCGGCGTTCAGTCGCTGCGTATTGTTGTAATTGAGTAGCACGTTGACGGGTATAATCCTCTAGAACAGACATTGGATTTACACCTTCCATTCGCTGTAGGTTTTCGATATTCTGGTATAGGGGTGTATCTACATTGTCATTACTAACCAGGGAATCAGTAAGGTCTTCTGATAGGTTAAATGGCTTAATACTGAAATCAATACCTTCTCTAGCAGTTGTAGGTTTGTTGCTACTCATTGATTGCGTATCACCGACACGTTGAAATTGTTCCGCATGGCTAGATGTAATAGGCGGATTGATTACTTGTTGAGGTGCAAGCATAGGTTGTGGAATATAGGATTGAGGTGAGCCATCTCCACGAATTCCAGCCCCAGTGCCTAGCGTCTGGCGTGCAGCAATCATTTCTTTCATCTTGGCATCTAAATCTTCATTATCCTTAATCATCGTAAATCCTAGAGATTGATTACTAGTGCTAGAAGTGGCAACTGGTCTAGGGGCGGGTGCAGGCGCATTTGATTGCTTGCCACTAGCACTAGAACCAGGATTCATCTGTTTTTCAAAAATTTTACTATGGAAATAAGTAGTGCATTTATCCACTAGAGTCGCATTACATCGCATAAGATTGCGATCATTGCCGGGTGTCTTGTCATAAACTATCTTTGCCATTTTATCAAAGGTTGCGCGATAAGTGGGGTTTTTTGAGATATCTTTATTAGTGCGACGTAGCACCTCACCTACAACCTGAGAATAAGTATTATCTAGATTATTAGGTGAGTAATATAGGGCATCGGCAGAACCTGATGACATAGACATTCTTATTCTAGAACGGCACTTGGGATATACTATTAGTTATCTAGTTAATTTTTTCTAGTATTTAACCTACTACACCGAAGAAGGACTTTTACATCCTAATTTAATATTTTAATAGTCAATAATTATATGATTATATAATTTTATTTTATTAGTCAATCACATACTGATATATTTTGGTAAAAATAGAAAAACGGCAAAACAAAAATTGAATGTATATAGCCAGTGTAAGTATAAATATTTTACGACAAGTATCAGTGTCTTTTTGAATATGGGCAAACGCTGCAATCCTAAGGGAAAATGTGTGCTTTGCCACGTTAAGCCAGCACAGCTACCTGATAAAGGTTTTTGTGCCTCTTGTGAAGAGAAAAGGGTATTTGATCGCCCGGGTGATTTTTACGAAAAATGCGATTTTTGCGACAGGTATCATGTCAATGCTGTCCCGCCACCACGTAGTTGGGATGACTATAACTAGAGTTGATATTTAATATATTTTCTAAACCTTTGCAAAAAAGTTTTTTCTTTTTTCAAACATTTTATCATCATTTATAATATTTCCCACTATATCTTCAAATGCGCGACCTTCTAGAAAGCTAGTTAGAAAATATATACAATACACACCACACTCGGTATTTTTATATTGGTGTCGGCGTTTGTTAATTTTAATGGCTACTGGGTGGTTTAATTCCTTGGCCTGACTTTCTAATCGTTTCATCAGCACCACTACTTCAGGATTTGGTCGCATACCATATGAATCCCAATAGCAAATTTTACCTTCACCTGCATCTGGAAAATGTGCCCACATAGCTACCCAATGTGATCCAGGCTGTGTATGTTTATCCAGATTGAAAATTACTCCTAATTTGCGCTTACCCTTTTCTAGTAGAGATGCTAGTTTAATATTGCAAAGTTCATTTATCACACATTGGCCGAATCCCACCTTACTATCGAAATCCATAGGGACGGGGCCAATAAACTCAAAATCGGGATGTTTAATCTCATATTGATTCATTACATCCCGAATATCAATAGTATTGAGCCATTCCCGCGGATTTGATTCCCATTTTTTAGGCATTAGGGGTTTGAAATTCTTTGCCAATTCCTGGGATAGTGAGGATTCCTTAATAAAATCCTGTTTTAGCCAACATACTTCATTATCACATTTGGCGCTCATAGCATTATTAATACTATTCCAAAGATATTTACCTGTAGTTGCATCTGTATATTCAATTGCCTTATCTGGGTATGTAGTGTTCCATTTATCCGCAATTTTCCGTAGTGCATCAATACTAAAGCACGATTCATCAGTCGCTGATTTAATAATGTTTATATTGGTTTGGGTTAGGGTGGATTCAGTTGATAGATCTAGCGGTTGTATAAATGGTGCGCACATAGTATGCTTTCTAGAGTGGTTTTTAGTTTTACTTTTTAATATTTTCTTAGTTCTTGTTGTTATAGTTTTACTAACTCGGGGTGCGGGCTTTCTATAAATCTTTTTCTGTCGCATAATATATGATAGTTTTCTAATATAAAATAAGAAAAAATAATAAATACTAGATTTGCATATTTCCTAAAATTATTTCTAATTATTAATTAAAATGTCAAAAACTATTCGCAAATATAAACATAAACGTAAAAGTAATAATAAGAAATTTTTAAGTAAAAAACAAAATGGTGGTGCTGCAGCAAATCCTAGTGTTAGAAATAACAATTCAAACATACAAAAATATATAAAAAATATAAATACTATCATAAAATCTGAACAATTAAATACATTTAAACAACATTTAAATTTGCATATTCCAAATTTATTAGGAAACAATGATACCGATAGAATCAATGAAAAATGTTTTACATTTGAATATTTAGTTCCTGATCCAAATTTTGATAATATATTATCAAACCCATATAAATGGTATTTAGAAACAACACAACAACATGATAGTTTTATGTCTATAGCTAATAAAAATATTTTTGTTCCTCAATATATTGCAATACTTATGGGTATGGTAAAAGATTTATTACTAGTTTTATGTATGGAAAGAATGCCGGGATTAAATGTAAAAGATAGAGAACTGCGACCAGATATAACAAATAATGGTAAGCATTCATCAAACGGGTCTAACAATAATAAAATTAGCAGAGATTTAAGCACCAAAACACTTACAGATCAGCTGTCAAATAATGCTAGAGAATTATTAAAAAACATTGATACACTTATTAAAAATAATGTACCATATGTATTATTTACAGAAATAGTATTCCAGTATATAATGTTTTTTTCTATGGGAGTATTACAACCAGACACTACAAAGTTTAATCCGTGTTTATATTTAAAACAAGAATATGATAAAATTATTAATTCACCTTATATCTTATTACCATCATTTAAACAAATTGATTTTTACAAAGTTATTGATTTATGTAAAGCACCTATTGTTAATTTTCGATTAATAAATACTAGACGATTAATACATACATCATACGGATATCCATGTACAGAAGGAATTCACGATATTTTATTTCACGCAAAACAAACACATAATAATCTATTAGTTGATCCAAATCTAAATAACCTATTTAATGATAGAGAGATTACATTTAATAAAATACAAGATTTATATCATTATCCAAAATTATTAGATAGTCAAGAAAATTTAATTAAATATCAAAATTGTATTATTTTATTTATTTTAATACATGAAATTGCACAAGGTATTAAACGTGAAGAATATTCATTTACTGCATTTTACACAAAACCATATACTATTGAAAATCTCATACAAAATTTAAATGTATTTAAAGATTTAATAACGAAGAATCCAAATTTGTATGTAAACCATATTAAAACTTTTGTAGATAGTTTAATACGCAAGGATGCAGAATCAGTTAGATCTAAATTATCTACTAAAGACGGATTTGAATCATCAATTGCTGATTTGATTAAACAGATTGATAAGCTTAGCCATCACTGATATAAAAATTAATGTTCCAAAAATCCATAATTCCAGAAATCCATAAATTCCAGAAATCCATAATTCTATAATTCATAGTTTCTTTTGATATTCAATTATTTCTAGGAATACGCGTTGTTTGGAATATTCCGGTTCATTAAACTTAAGGAACCTAGGTTCCTTAAAAACTTCCTCTTTCTTTTTAGAACTTCCTCTTTCTTTTTAGAACTTCCTCTTTCTTTTTAGAACTTCCTCTTTCTTTTTAGAACTTCCTCTTTCTTTTTAGAACTTCCTCTTTCTTTTTAGAACTTCCTCTTTCTTTTTAGAACTCCCTCTTTCTTTTTAGAACTTCCTCTTTCTTTCTTAGAAGTTCCTCTTTCTCTCTTAGAAGTTCCTCTTTCTCTCTTAGAAGTTCCTCTTTCTCTCTTAGAAGTTCCTCTTTCTCTTAAAAACTCCCTCTTTCTTTTTAGAACTTCCTCTAAGTTAAATATCTCTAGCAGAATATTCTCCACCGCTAAAGATGAATACCCAGCCCCTAGATTTTCTTTCAATGTATCACGAATATACTTCTTCAATTCACCACTCTCTCATTTCCAATTAAATTAGTTTGGAAATTATATATCATATTGTAAAAATCGAAAAATAGACTTTATTGTGGTATAAATACCCCTAGTCAAAATTAAAAATATTTTATAATAAAAATAAGCAAAAAACAAAATACTAAGTTTTCTAAAATAATTCCAGAATTCCATAATTCATAGTTTCTTTTGATATTCAATTATTTCTAGGAATACGCGTTGTTTGGAATATTCCGGTTCATTAAACATTTCTAGCAGAATATTCTCCACCGCTAGAGATGAATACCCGCCCCCTAGATTCTCTTTTAGTGTATCCCGAATATACTTTTTCAACTCGGCTACTTTCTCTACATATAATCTATCAATCATTCCTCGCAACTGATCTTCTGTCAGTACCCGTTGTTCGGTATTTTGAAGTTCCTTGTCATAATAATGTTTGATGAAGTAATAGGTTATATCTCGAACCATAGTAGACAAATTATTTGCGGTAGCCATATTTATTCTATCTAGTTCCTCGAGTCTGCTAGATGATCTTATCTTATTTCTAATTAAATAGAAATACGATATATTTTTTATGTTAAAAAACGGATTCTAGGATAAAACGGTTAAAAAAATATAATTAATTCTAGCATATCTCTAGAATCTAAATAATACTACTATTACTATTACTAGGACGATAACTAGATAATATGTTTCGTTATTTAGTAAATATATTCCGACAACTGCGAAATATTTTTGGTATTAAAGGTATATTAGAAACTATACATACTAATCTAGCTGATGAAACAAAGTCTCTTGCGGATCAACAATTAGCATGGCTAGATTTAAAACAACGTATTTTCAAATGTGGTTCACTTTATGTTAAATTTCTGCAATGGTATATCAGTAAGCTTAAATCTAATACCCTATTACCTAATACGCCAGTGTTAGGGGATACCCTATTACCTAATACGCCAGTGTTAGGGGATACCCTATTACCTAATACGCCAGTGTTAGGGGATACCCTATTACCTAATACGCCAGTGTTAGGTAATGCCCTAGATAACAAAGATACTATTTATATGCAAAGGTTGGCGGCGTTTGTAGCTTATTTTGAGGATATATTTGAAAATTGTCCGTTTCATTCACTAGATGACACGCGCGCGATATTTGCGGGTGAGGATGGGATGATTGGTATAGCCCTTGAAAACTATATACATATAGATACTTTGCGGGAGATAGCATCGGGATCTATTGGCCAGGTATATTATGCGCGCCGGATAAGTGATAATCGCGAGGTGGCAATTAAAGTTAAACATCCAGATATTGCTAGGAATCTAGAAGAACAACTAAGTCTTATCAAAATTCTAAGCTATATCCAATCTTTTAGTAGGATTCGGCGTCGTTATAATCTTAT
>Ga0214921_10011989_pt1 | contig 10444 bp, 12 predicted proteins | sample LL1505_MetaG_FD_177992 | JGI IMG/M metagenome (GOLD analysis project Ga0214921, IMG submission 177992) | Freshwater microbial communities from Lake Lanier, Atlanta, Georgia, United States - LL-1505 | ecosystem: Environmental > Aquatic > Freshwater > Lake | place: USA: Georgia | collected...
TAAACTTATTTTTTTATCATAAGCATCTTTATTATTTAATAATTGTCTTTCTCTATATCTTTTTTGTCTTTCAGCATTAGTTAAAGCCATTTTTATATTAATAAATAAAAAAATTATCATTTTTTAAAATGACATATAATTTAAAGAAAAAAAAAGATAATTATATTAATAATGTAATATTTGAAAATTATATAATAGAAAATATTATTTTAAATCATTATGAAACTTATTATTATACATTAGGCAATAATGATATATATTATAATATATATATTATAATTTTATTAGAATTATATTATGAAACATATAATAAATTAAAAACTTTAAAAAATAAAAAATATTTAACTATTATTAAAAAATTAATTAATATATTTCAAGAAATTCTTTTAAATACACATAATATAATATATGATATAATTAATTTATATAAATCAATTATATATTCTATATATTGTCCATCAACTGATAATGAAATTATTATAATTTTTTATCATAAATTTATTAAATTAATATAAAAAAGATATTTAAGGATTATTTATGAAAGTCTTTAAATATTTTTTCACAATCAGTCCAACCATAATCAAATAATTTTTTAGAACTAGTTTTATTTATAAATATATAATTTCTAAAATCAAATTTACGATTAGCCATTTTTGTATGAATATAAATGCTTCTTTCACATTTGCTATATTCATTATTGATACAATCAAAATGATGCAAATTTTTAAAAATACCACCATCAATAAAATTTAAATCCTTATATTTCTTTGAAAATGTATTACCACATATATAAGGGATATAACTACTGCAAATACAATAATCTAATAATTCTTCAAGATTTGAAAAATCATTTATTTTTCTATTGGTAATTTTAAAATCATCAATATTTGATACAACAATTGAAATTGGAATATTATTTATATTAACATTTTTATAATTATTTATAATATTATATTTAATAATTTGTTGAAATTCTTCCATATTTTTATTTGCTTTTATAACATAATTATCATCTTTTAACAATTTATTCCATAATTTATCATGATTTGATAAATCATCTTCTAAATGATATATAACTGATGCAAAAGAACCTCCCGAAATACCCGTTAAATGATAATCACAAATATTTAAATTATTCTTTATATAACCTAATGCACCGATGCTATAAGGAATTAAAAGCCCAGTTGTATCAACGTTTATATTTATTAAAGCAAATGTTAATATTATTTCCTTAAATAGCATAAATAAATATAAAAACTTCATCATCTATTATAATAATTGATAATGAATATTGAAACATTTTATAATACAATTGCAGATGAATTTAATAAAACAAGAATTCGTCTTTGGGATTGTGTTAAAAATTATTTAGACACTTTTGAACCAAATTCATATATATTAGACATCGCGGCTGGTAACGGAAAATACATGAATTATAGGAAAGACATTATTATGAAAGGTATTGATATATCAATTGAATTAGTTAAAATATGTAATAAAAAAAATTTAAAATAGATAATGAAGAAAATAAAATTAATACTTTCTATATTCAGGAAATATTTATTAATACTAATTATACAGAAAAAAATATGGAGACTATTTATTTAATTATATGATTATTAAATATCTTAAAATAATTAAGATTATAAAGATAATTTAACAGCGCTTTGTTTAGGTTTATTATCGGCTGATCTATATTTTATTACTTTATTATTGACTTTAGCTATATTTTTATTAAATGTTTTCTTATAAGGCGTATACGGACATACTGGACGTAAGAAATCGTAATTGATTTTATCATTACAATTATTGATAACTGGTATTATTTTAAATCGTGTTGCTTTATCCTTATCAGATAATTCATCAAATTCTTCCTCGTAATAATCATCCTCAACTAATTCTACTATATTATGTTTATTCATTACATAACCACTATAAATAGGTGTGATAGTAGAAATATTATCAGCTAATTTATGATCAAAATATATTAAATATTTGCCTTCTATTGGTTCTTCCATCATAAAATATTCAATATATTTATAAAGTATTGTAAAATCGCTTTTAGTTAAATAATCGTCTATTAAAGGTATATCATTACTATATGCACTAAATATTAATTTAGAATTACTTTTATTAAAATATTTATTTTTATCCATTCTTTCTTCAATATATGATTTACCGCTTTTTGATATATATGGTGATAATATATAAAAATTAAGTTGAATTAATGCTTTATTTTTAATTCCACATAATTCGGTAGAAAGTTGATTACCAGAATATATACAATCATCAACAAATACAATATAATCACCGTTATTACTTTTATCAAAATTATCAATTATATAAATATTATATTCAGGTTTATTATATTTAATATAATTTTTTACATATTTATAAACCCAATAATTAGATTTTTCTTTTAAAAATTTATTTATATAAAAATATATTTTTTTAGATTTGTTTGTTGCATTTAGCAAATCTTTTATATTTTTATTTAAATTTTTAATAAATTCTTCAAATGATATATGTACAGTATTATTGAAAATCTTTTTAATAATAGGTCTAACCTCTAAATCACACGCATTAATATATTTTTTAACTTGCTCTTTATTTAATGAATGATCAATAGGTATTTTAATATCTAATTTAAATCGATGTTTATTTGTTTTTTTAATTACTTCTTTATTTGCTGTTTTTGGAGGTTTTGTTTGTTCCTTCATATTTTTAGCCAATAATGTTTTACCAATTTTACCATCTTTTTTTACACATCTATTGGTAATAGGATTAATAATTTTATCAGGGTCACATTCTATTTTAGTTTTAGGATTTTTTTTAGCCAATAATGTTTTACCAATTTTACCATCTTTTTTTACACATCTATTGGTAATCGGATTAATAATTTTATCAGTGTCACATTCTTTCTTTTTATTTGACATTATCTATTAATAATATATATTTGTTTTAATTTATTTCAATTATTATAAAAAATGATTACACGATAAATATAAATTTATCATGTCTCAAATGAAATTGCAGAGCTGGATCAAGATCGATAAGCTGAAGTGGAATTATTTGTCAGCAAATCCTAATGCTATTTCGCTGTTAGAGGAAAGATATGAGAACGTCGACTGGTACTATCTCCATTTCAATCCTAATGGTATTGAGCTGCTGAAAGAAAATTACGAATACATCAACGTTGATGTGTTGTCGGCAAATCCGTCTGGTATTGAGATTCTTAAACAGCATCAAAAATACATCAATTGGTCCATGTTATCCAAAAATCCGAATGCAATCGATTTGTTGAAGGAAAATGAGGGTAAGATTGACTGGCGTGCTTTATCTGCTAATCCGAATGCAATCGAAATGCTGAAGGAAAATGAGGGTAAGATTGATTGGTCAAAGTTATCTAAAAATCCGAATGCAATTCAAATGCTGAAGGAAAATGAGGGTAAGATTGACTGGTCAAAGTTATCTAAAAATCCGAATGCGATCGAAATGTTGAAGGAAAATGAGGGTAAGATTGATTGGTCTGCATTATCTGCTAATCCAAATGCAATTGATATGCTGAAGGAACATGTAGATAAGATTGACTGGTCTGAGTTGTCTAAAAATCCAAATGCAATTTCACTACTCAAAGCCAATAAATCTTCTATTAATTGGAAGAATTTATCGAAAAATCCGGCAATCTTTACGCCTGTTAAGAAAATGCGTAATTCGAGGAAGAAATTGTGAAATGATGTTTGATTGAAAAATCAAAAAAGATATAAATGGCAAAAAGAAATTTTTGTCATTATGTTTTTATAAAAAAACAATTTATTAAATATAGGTATGGATATTGGACATTCGCCGCGTTCTAAAAAACAAAGAACGCGATTACCAGATGTAGTCCCGGTGATAACCTTAAAATATGGAATAGAAATAGAATGTGTATTTGAATTATTGGATCAATTTGATGCTTATTTTTATTTTATTAAATTTTGCAGTAATATGAATTATACGGAAGATACTAAATTACAAACAATTAAAGTATTTATGGAAATAATTAATAATGTTATTGAAAAAAATAATATAAATGATTATGATAAATCAAAAAACACAGATATTCTACAAAATAACATTTATAAAGAATTAAATAATTCAGAATCTTATGATATATTTTTAAAAACTAATTTGGATAAATTAATTAAAACAACTACTAATTTAAGCCCTTATTCTAAAGCAAAAGAATTTATAGAAAAATGGACAATTTTTTTAAATACTGCATTATTATTAATTAAAACAGAATTAGATCATCAAATATTAGCATATAAAATAAATCATGAAGCATATAGTTCATATGATGTAATAAATATATTATTAAATGGAAATAAAGACTTATTAGATGTTTATAATAATTTTATTAATAGATTTGATTTAACTCAATCAAAAATTAAATTATTTGATTCTATAGATAATTTTTATACTACTAGTTCAGCTGATGATATAATAAATTTATTATTAAAATCTGATACAAGCGTAGATTGTCATAATCAATTAGTATATAAAAATATACAATCTGGGGAAATAATAAATTATAAATTTTTATTAAATAATTGTGAATTTATAACACAACCATTTAATAGTATTGAAGAAATTGGTGAAAAAATAGCATTATTTTTTAATGATACTGTTATAAATAATTCATTATTAAATTGTAGTAAAACATCACAACACGTACATATATCATTTAATATAAATGATAGAAATACAAGACCGGATATATATATATTATTAAGCATAGTATGTGTATGTTATTATTTTCAAGATGAAATATTTAAATTATTTTTAATAACACGTTCAAATAATAGTTATTGTTCTAAATTAAATTATTATATAACTAAAAATAATAATATTATAAATGATGAAGAAAACTATGAAAAAAATTTAGAAAATATTTTAAATATATTTTATACAGGTCATATATCATCTGATAATAAATATTATTGGTTAAATATATTAAATCTATATATTATAAATGAAATCTCTAGACCTTATACAATAGAATTTAGAATTAAACATGGTTCTAATGACGTTACGGAATTATTGAATGTTTGTAAATTATATGAAAATATTATTAAATATTCTATCGATATATTAGAACATAATTCTCAATTAAAAACAATATCAGATATCTGTAAATTTAAAGAAGCTATAACAGAAATAATAGACCTCGATAAAGAAAATATATTTAATAAAATGATATTAAAGGACATTAAAGATTATTTTACAAATCCAGAATCAGTATATGTTATTGGTCTTGATGCACTAAATGACGAATTACTATCTGAAACGTTAGGTGGTAAATTTAGTAAAACTCATAAAACAACATCAGCTATTGAAAAAATTATTAATAAATTAGAAACAAAACCTATTTTTAAATTAAATTCATTTGGACCAGAATTTATAGGTTTTGGTTTAAATAATAGAATAAAAATAATTTTAAAAAATAAGTATTTAAAATATAAATTTACAACAAACGAAATAAACAAATTTTTAAATGATAATAATATTTATTATTAAAAATGACAAAAATTTCTTTTTGCCATTTATATCTTTTTTACCATTTTATTCCCAATCCGGCATTCCGTACTTCCCAATATCCTCGATTTCTTTCCTGATTTTCTCCCGCATAGTGATCGCTTTCCACTCCTTATTGAACTTCTTAGTCAAGATTTTGCGTCCGTCATGATTGATTTTATGAAGGAACCCACAATCTTTTTCGAAACAACGCAACCCATGCTTACAATTTACGACTCTCGAACCGTCATTAATTTCGATGAAATCTTTAATTTCGGGAGTTTCGTTAACAATTTTAAGCATAAGTGCACGCTCTTCAATCGGACGATGATGTTTAGCGGAACAATTGCCAACACAACAGAAGGAGTTGAACTTGCAATATTGAACAGTAGACATGATATCTGGTTGATCTGCTTGAAAGTAGATGAAATAAAACTAAAAGAAAGAAATCATTTTTTATAATAATTGAAATAAATTAATACAAATAAAAAGATTTAAGAAGATTAATAAGAAATCCTTAAATCAATTATTTAAGTGTGTTCATAAAATCATTCATGTTTTTTGTTCCCATACTTGAATTACAATCATTCATAATTATATATAGAAAATAACTTAAATAATTTTATAATGACTAAACATAAAGCGAAGATTATAAATTATCCGCTGTAAAATATTTTTTTTAAAAAATAAACATATGAAAGAGAATACTTGTAAAATATTTAAATGTTCTATAAGAAGTTTATTTAAATGGATTAAAAGATATGAAGAAATTAAAAAGCATAATAGAACCTATATCATACAAGGTTAAAAGAACATATTAAGTTTATATTAGAAGAACTTAAAAATAATAAGACTATTACAATAGAAGATTTACTAAATTTAAAACTTTAACTTTAAGTAAAACACATCTTCATCGCATAATAAAAGAAAATTACATATCATTAAAATTAAACATGAACCTATTAAGAGATTTGGTAAGGATATTAATATTAAAGAAAAAATAAAACAATTTTATAATGAAATTAAAAATTATAATTGACGAGGTAATTTATATATGAGACAAGTATAAACTCATTACAATTAAGACATCATTATAGCAATTATGTTAATAAAAGATGTGTTATAAAAACTAATTCACAAGAAGTTTTCAAAAATATACAGGTATTTTTGCTATTTCTGTAAATAGTGTAGAAGGTTATGAATTGTATAATAAATGTGGTATTAATGGTGATAGATTATTGGCGTTTTTTGAAAAATTTATTACAAATAAATATAATTATAATTTAGATAATGCAAGTTCTAATATCAACATATACAAATAGTATATAAATGTTTTTAGTCTTCTAAAATCTAAATTACAAAAGAAACAAGGACTATAATAATATTAAAAATGTAATAAAAAAACCATACTAAAAGAGTATTATAAGAAACTATTTAATGGAAAATATAATATACAAACAGATTATATTAAAAAAAATAAAGTAAGAAAATACAAAAATTATAAAGACTAAAATCTGACATTTTAAATAGTAAAAGGTGTAAAATATTAATTTTATATTCATTCCAGTCTATAATATTTCTTTCTGTAAATAACAGACCCTATAATTCCTTCAACTTTAAGATTAAATGACATATTTTTATTTAAGTTATAAAATATATCATTTTTATATTGGTATTTGTATCAGAACAAATAACATATAATATTTTAGATATTTACACACATACCATTATAATATATAATTGAATCTGTAGTCAATTTACTTACCCTTATTTTATTTCTGAGTTCTGATTCTATAATATATTTTTTTGAATGAACAACAAATTCAAAATTTTCAGATGGTTTTTCTAAAAATGTTATTCTAATTTTTAATTCGTGATACATAGCAGCAACAAAAATAAACTCTTTTACAACTCGGGCATCATATAGATGCCCACCTATATTATAAGTTATTTTAATATTTTCATTTTTTGGTGATACCTCAATATTATCCATAATATCACAATCTTTTTTTGGTGTATATTCAAAAAAATAATTATCTTTTTCATCAGCTTGTAAAAAACCAGCTGAGAATAACAAAAATTTTTCTTTATTATAATATGTAACCATATCTATCTTTTTTTTGTGTGTTTCTAAAATAAAAAAATTAACAGCATTATGATAATTCATTTCCATATCACTATGTACAATAGATGCATTTTTCATAAATTCATTATAGTTAATTGTAGTAGTCATTATATTTATATAAAATTATCTCTTTAAGTAGTATTAAAATATATAATTATTTACATTTTACAAAATGATTTACTACTTAATATTTTTTTTCATCTAATTCATCACAATTAAAACATACATCTAAATTACCCTTTTTTAATGAAGCAAATTGACTTGATTGGATTTTAAACATATTTTAGTGTTTGAGTTATAAAAGGTGGTATTTCAATTGTAACCTCTTTAATTAAGGTAGTTGTATATTGAGTAAGAGTATTTATTATAAATTTATATATACAATATATTCATCATCTTTCCAACATATAATATTAATTTTTTTCTTTTAATTTTTTGATTGTTAATATATTATCTTCCAATGTATATTTAATATCTTCATATGATATTGAAGCACTTATGGTTCTATTTAATTTTTTAAACTCCATATATTAAGAATTAAGTTCTATTTGTTTTCTTTTAAATTATTATCCCTAACAAAGTTGGAATTATATCAATTAATCTCATAAATCCATAATTATATTCAACATTAGATACTTTATATGTTCCTTCTATTTTCTATCATACTAATCATATATGTTTCTTGTTTAATTAATTCTTAATCTGTACCATTAATAATTATTGCCATTAATGCACGATAAATATATTTCAATAAATGATCAGTTAAATATAATGTATCATAAACTGCTGAATTAGTTGCAATAGATAATGGATACATAAGATTGATGATTACTGAATGTTCCTTTTAGATGTTGTCTCAAATCAATTCTCAATTGTTTTATTTAGTTTCCAATAATAAATTGTTCAATTTCATCAACTTTTTCCATTTTGAGTATTATATTAAAAAATAATTTAAATTATAATTAAATTTTATTTATAAAAAGATGTTTATGAAATTAATAAATTAGATTTATAAGGATAAACTTAATTGGGGGGGGGGTATGGTATCATTTAATTAAAATACTATTCAATTATTAAAAAAATCAAGAGAAGATTAATTTGGGATAATTAATATTTTAATGAGAATGCAAATTGAACTTCTTAAAAAAAATCAAGATAAAATTATTGAATGGGATGGTTTTTCATTCAAATCCTTCAATATTTACATATGATTATGAGAAAATTAAAAAGAATTTTGAAGAATTAGGAGAAGAAATAATAGCAAAAGCATTACATCCAAAAAGAATATTTAAATTAATTGAACTTTATGGAGAAGATGAAATTTATAATATTTATTTTGATTATTAAAAAAATGATTATTTTGCTTTTATAATTAAATTTATAATGTTTATGAAATTAAGAGATTGGGTTGATATTGCAAAATTAAATTATAAAATATTATCTCTAAATAAAAATGCAATTGATTTTTTAAAAGAAAATCCTAATAAAATTGATTGGAGCACTTTATCAAGAAATCCAGGAGCAATAGAACTATTAAAGGAAAATCAAGATAAAATTGATTGGTCGCAATTATCATATAATTCATATGCAATAAAATTATTAAGAGAGAACAAGGATAAAATTAATTGGTGTCATTTATCAGATAATAGAAAAGCAATAAAATTATTAAGAGAAAATCCTGAAAAAATTGATTGGTGGCATTTATCAGAAAATCCAGGAGCAATAGAAATAATTAAGGAAAATTTAGATAAAATTTATTGGTTCTATTTATCACAAAATCCAAATGCAATAGATTTATTAAAACAAAATTTAGATAAAATTAATTGGAATTTATTATCATTAAATAAAAATGCTATTCAACTTCTTAAAGAAAATCCTGAAAAAATTGATTGGAAAATATTATCATTAAATCCTAATGCTATTGAACTTCTTAAAGAAAATCCTGATAAAATTGATTGGATGGGATTATCATTAAATAAAAATGCTATTGAATTATTGAGAAATAATCAAGATAAAATTGATTGGATGGGATTATCATTAAATAAAAATGCTATTGAACTTCTTAAAGAAAATCCTGATAAAATTGATTGGGATGGGTTTTCATTCAATCCTTCAATTTTTACTTATGATTATGAAAAAATAAAACAAACCTTTCAAGAATTAGGAGAAGAAATAATGGCAAAAGCATTACATCCAAAAAGAATATTTAGATTAATTGAAGAATATGGAGAAGATGAAATTTATAATATTTATTTTGATGATTAATATAATCTAAAAAAGATATTTAAAGACATTCATAAGAAATCCTTAAATATAAAAATTGATTATTTTGTTTTTATAATTAAATACAAATGTTTAAATACACAAGTTTTAATATTATTATAAAAATTTAAATATATTAGTTTTTTCTTTTTGAGTTCTGATTCCATAATATAATTTCTTGAATGAACAACAAATTCAAAATTTTCAGATGGTTTTTCTAAAATGTTATTCTAATTTTAAAATCATACTGTTCTTTTATACTATAATTATTATATCCAAGTTCTATAAATATATTATTATATAATAGTATTGTATAAAAATTTTTTATTAAAATTAATATTGTTTAAATTATTTAAAATATTAATTTTATATTCATTTCAGTTTATAATATTTCTTTCTTTAAAAAATAATAGACTTTCACTTTAAAATTAAATGACATATTTTTATTTATAACTAAAATAAATCAATTTTTTATTTTAATGCATCTAATATTTTTTGTTT
>Ga0214921_10011990_pt1 | contig 10443 bp, 9 predicted proteins | sample LL1505_MetaG_FD_177992 | JGI IMG/M metagenome (GOLD analysis project Ga0214921, IMG submission 177992) | Freshwater microbial communities from Lake Lanier, Atlanta, Georgia, United States - LL-1505 | ecosystem: Environmental > Aquatic > Freshwater > Lake | place: USA: Georgia | collected 2015-05-28
ATCCCTAAAATTTCAGGAAAAAATTTTTTAGTAAGCTTAAATATTCCAAATTTTATAGAAAGAATTTTTGTTATTGGTGTTTTATCTTTTAATTCTTTAGAGTTTCTAAAAAAAAAATTTAATAAAGAAATAATTCATATTAAAGTTCCATATGCTTCTGTTAATGAGATAGCTAAATTTGTAGATATTGTATTTAATGAAAAAGATTTGTTATTTATTACTCTTCCAACACCCAAACAAGAACAGTTAGCTGAGATTATAATAAAAAAAAATTTATATTACAAAATCATCTGTTTAGGAGGAGCAATAGCCATTGCTTCAGGTGATGAAGAACCTGTACCAGAAATTTTAGATGTATTAGGATTAGAATTTTTATGGAGATTAAAATCAGATACCAAAAGAAGACTTTTTAGACTTGCTAAAACTTCTTATTATTATTTATTGGGTGAAGTTTTTTTTAAATATAAAAAAATTAAAATTACATTAGTTTCTTGAAAAAATCTGAAATTATAGTTTGGGCAAGTGATTTTTCGACTAATCGCGGAGAAGGAGTTTTGGCTAATAGTTTTTTTAATGAATTTATAAAATTTTACAATAATAAAAAAATAACTATAAAAACTTTTGAACAAAAAATTTTATTTTCAAAAAATAACTTTAAAAATTTTAAAATTATTGAAAAAAACAATTTTTTTCATAAATATATTGGACCTTTGTATGGTGCTATATATTTATTATTTAATCGTAGAAAAAATATTGTATATTTGAATTACCTTCCTTTATGGAATTTCTTAATTTTTTTTTTATTACCAAAAAAGACAATTCTTGGACCCATAACAGGCGGGAGCGCGCCATCTGAGGTAACTAATTTTAGTAATTTCTTAAGAAAATATATTCTCCCTTTATTATACAAGATAAGTTTATTAATTATTAAAGTAAAATTTAAAAGAGCCATTTTTTCTACAAATTTATTGGAAAAATACGTTACTCATGACATTAAAAAAAAATATTTATTTGGTTATATTTATTTAAATTTTACTCATATTATAAATAAAGAAAAAAATAAAAAAAAATTTGATTTAATATTCTATAATAGGAAACATTTAACAAAAAAAAACTTTATTATAAAAAAAATGATTCTTCGATTTCCCTCCAAATTAAAGATTTGCGTTATTGGAGAACCTATTTTAAAAAAAAATATAATTAATTGTGGTTTTGTAGCTAGAAAAAAAGCAGTTCAACTAATTAGAAACAGTAAATTAGCCTTTGCAAGTAGTGAAAATATTTTATCTTTATTTGTTATTGACGCATATAATTCTAGAACAGGTATATTATTCGATAAAAGTATAAAGAATTTTAAATCGAGGATTAGTACAAATAATTTTTTGCCTATTAATTATAACAATTTAGATTTTGCTGTTAAAAAAATTATGAAATATATTTTAATTTATAAATTTGCCAGTGATATTGGTTTTCAAAAATTTTTACTTAAAAAAAAAAATGAAATAAATTTTTATTTAAATTCTTATTTTTCGTATTTAGAATAATTATTTTTTTGATAATAAAAACAAGTAATTAAAAAAATTAGGTCGATTCCAAAAAATGCAAAACCATTTTCAAATGTCGATCTAACTAATAGTATTGTAATAATTGAAATGCTAATTTTTAACAAATAGTTATTTGATTGAAAAGTATAACATTTAAAAATTAAATTAATCAATTTTTTTATCATTAATAAATATATTCCTATCAAGCAAATCAAACCAAAAATTCCAGCAGATAGTAGAGTGTAAATTATAGCATTAGAACTATTGTTATCCCAAATATGTTTTTGCTCTGCTAAAGATTTCTCTTTATTATTTGATAGAGCAACTCTGTCGCCTTGTGGGCCATATCCTATCCATGGTTTTTTAAAAACAAAATTTAATGATCTTTTCCATACTGTGGTTCGCCCTGTTGAATAATCATAATATGCCTCATTATCACTAAACCGAGGAAGATTCTGATTGTTTAAAATTCTCGAATTTTTATTACTATTTTGGTTATCTAATTTATATTTACTTATATATTTTTCGTATTTCAATTCTGAAATACTTTCAAATAATAAGATAGGGAATAAAAATATCACAACACAAAATAGAATTTTATATTTTATATTTTTCTTATCAAGCAGGAGAAACATGATTATTAATACTGCAAAGCATAAAAAAGCTCCTCTACTTTGAGTGCCCCATATTAAAAAAGTAGATAGAAATATTAAAAACAAAAATAATGTTTTAAATATTGCAGTTTTTTTTATTATTAAATCGTTATAAATAAAAAATAAGACACTTAATATAATTACAAGATTTCTACCAAGACCAGTAATTCTTGGATTTGTTTGCATAACAAAAGTGTTATTTGAATCAGCTAATAATTCTTTATTTCCATAAAAATAAAAAACACTTTCATTGAAGATAAATTCTTTTAAAAGAATAGAAAAATAAAAAAAAGTAACAATAGAAATTATTATAAAAAGAATAAAAAATATTTTTTTATAATCGCATGAATAGCTCTGAAATAAAATAAATAACAATATTAAATAAAAGTACTTTGATAATAATATAATGTTTTCAAAGTTCCATGTTTTGTAATTTAAATTAATAATATTACTTTCAAAATGTAAGTTATAGAAATTTAAATTCATGTTATATATAAACGATATTAACTGTATGCATCCAAATAAAATTAATAATATTAAAAATAGATCTATTTTAATTTTATTAATTTTTCTTAATATTAAATAAAAAATTAAAGGAAATAAAATAATAGGCAGAAAGTATCTTGCGTAATTAAAAATTTTTATCAAACCTAAACTATTTTGAAATAAATCTTGGTATTTTGAATTAATTGTAAGAATTATAATAACCCACAAGATTACTAAAATTTTTTTTATAATTGAATTACTCAATGTCATAAATAGTAATAAATTATTTTGATAGACGAGTGTTTTAAAATTTTTTTATTAACTTTATAGTTTTAGACTATATATAAGTATAATTTATTTAAAATACAATAACTGTTAGTTCAGTTTTTATAATTATAAAGATGGTTAATTCTTTTAAAAAAAATTTTCTTATAGAAAAAAGTATTTTCTTTTTAATTTTTTTATTTATTTGCAGTCTGGTTTCAGGACCCTTTTTACCAGATTTATTTATATCTATAATTGCTTTTTTCTATCTTTATTATTTTATTAAAGATTTCCGTTTATTTATTAAAAATAAAATCATTAAATTATTTTTTATATTTTATTTGTATATTGTTTTTACATCTTTTTTTTCAGAAGTTCCTATTGAATCATTAAAAACTTCAATTGTTTACATTAGATTCTTAATTTTTGTTATTGCAATAAATGTTCTTTTTAACAAAATTAAATTTCAATATATTTTTTTTTATGCATTTATTTTTTTATACACTTCTCTTTTTTTTGACTCTATTTTTCAAATTTACTTTGGTTATAATATTTTTGGTTACATCAAAGACACCGATAGAGTTAGTAGTTTTTTTGGAAAAGAATTAATATTAGGAAGTTTTGTTTCAAAAACCATTCCAATTGTTTTGTATCTTTTGTTTTCTCTTAAAATTAAAAATAAATTTTTTTTATATTTATATATAATTTTTATTTCTTTTTTTTTAGTTCTAGTTAGCTCAGAAAGAGCTTCTCTATTTGTTTTTTTAGTTATTATTTTGTTTTCGTTATATTTCCTAAAAAAAAAAGAGGTTTTATTGACTTTTTTTATCTGTTTTTTTTCAATATTATTTTCATTTCTTTTTTACGCTAAGACATTTGATAGATTGTATTCACTTACTTATAATCAGATGTTAAATACAAATAAATTTTTTTTATTTAGTTACAGACACCAATTACATTACTTATCAGCATTTAAAATGTTTCAGGATCATAAATTTTTCGGATCTGGAGTTAAATCATTTAGATATCTTTGTTCAGATGAAAAATATTCTTTAAGAGACGAAATTTATAAAGACAATGTAACTTATGCCAAAGATAATGGTCAAATTATTTATTTACAAGATCAAAAAAAGAATCAAATTATTTATTTAATTATTAATGATGCTATGAAGGCTGATAGTGCTTTTCAAAATATTTTATTACAGAAATTCAATTCAAATTATTACCAATATTTGGATAGTTTAGATAAAAATTTTATTGATAATGTTGTTTATCGACATTCTCTTCAGGGGGCATTTAAAATACATGTTAAAGATAGTCAGCAAATTAAGAAAGGTCAGCCTATATACAGTTGGTATGCGTATGAAAATGGCTGCAATACACATCCACACAATTTTTATATTCAGTTCTTAGCAGAACTGGGTGCAATTGGTTTATTATTTTTACTTTTATTTTATTATTATGTTTCTTCAATGTTATTTAAATTTTTTTTTATTTTAAAAAGAAATATTGATCCGAAATTTATTTTATATGCTGGTTATGCTGCAATATTGTTTCCATTAATACCAAGTGGAAATTTTTTTAATAATTATCTTTCATTGTTATTAATGTTGCCATTGTGTTTTTTTAAATTATGTCCAAAGCAATAATTATATTCTTTTTATTAATTGGTAATTTAATAATTACTTGTAATATAAAAAAAATCTCTAAGATTTTAAATATTTATGACACTCCAGATGGAGTAAGAAAATTTCATATTATTTCGACTCCGCTATTAGGCGGGATTATTTTTTTATTTTCTATTTTATTATTATTATTATTACATTTTTTTTTAACAGAAAACATTTTCTTTGAATTAACATCAATAAATAAAAAAGAATTTTTAAATCTTTTCGTTTTATTGTTATTTGTTTTTTTAGTAGGTTTTTTCGATGATAAAATTGGAGTAAGTGCAAATAAAAAATTATTTCTTTTAAGTTTCCTGATATTTACGTATCTAAAAATTGAACCTAATTTAGTAATTTATAATTTAAATTTTTCATTATTTAAATATTCACTTAATCTTGGCGGATATTCTTTATTATTTACTACAATGTGTTTTTTACTATTTATAAATGCTTTCAATATGTTTGACGGTATAGATTTGCAAAGCGGCCTCTATTCTTTGTTTATAATTACAATATTATTTATATTGAATAAGCATTTATTTATTTACCTATATTTTAGTATTCAAATTATTTTTTTTCTTATTTTAAATTTTAAAAAAAAAACATTCATGGGTGATTCTGGTACACTTCTTTTATCTACATTGATTTCTTTCTTTATTATTAAAACTTATAAAACAGAACATTCTCTTTACGCTGATGATATATTTTTATTGATGCTTATACCTGGAATTGATTTGTTAAGATTGGCAATTTTTAGAATCTTAAAAAGAAAACATCCATTCAAAGCAGACAATGAGCATCTTCATCATTATCTATCGTCAAAATTTGGTTTGATTAAGACGATAATAATAGTTCAGTCACTAATAATAGTACCTACACTAGTAGGAATTTATTTTAAGATTTCTTACTTAGCGATAATATTATCTTTAATAATTTACTTTTCTTTAATAATAAAATTTAAATTTAAGAATTAATTATTTTTTAAGTAATTTATCGTTTAGATATTTAACTATAAATATTAAAAAAAATCCTGAACCATGAAATATTACTCTATCTAATGTCAGGGGCATTAGTTCATTGATATCCATAGTTGTTTGAAAATATATACAGTAGATTAAACCTATGTAGATTATAAAAAAAATATTTTCTTTATTTATAAATTTTTTCTTCTCTATTAACTTTAGTATTAAAAATAAAATTATAATTATCCAGATAGGATATTTAATTATTGCTTTAATAATTTCCTGACTTATGAGGTAAAAAGTATTAAGAAATATTTTATAATCCAAATATTTCAATAATTCAGAATTTAATATAGGTTCATTAAATGAGAAGTTACCATGATAATAAGATTTGAGCTTTATTGAAGCAAACACGATTATTACCATTAATGTAATATATGATAATTTTAAAATATTACTCTTTTGGTAAAATAAGCTGAATATTGTTGTTAGTATAAAAATATAGAATAATCCCTCTTGTTTTACCCAAAACATTAAATAACTCGATAGAAATAAAAAAAAAACAATTAGTAAAGATTTTGATTTAGTTTCATCTTTAAAATTAAATATTAGAGAAAAACTATAGAATAAAAAGAATAAAAAATATTCTTGGTAGCCCGAGATTAAGAATCTATCAAATGTAAGCGCTAGTAGAATGAAAGTTATAAATAATTTTATATTAAAAGTTATTTCTTTTGATAATTTTTCTAAAGCTGAAAAAATCGTAATAACATAAATAAACACATAAAATATTCTTCCAAAGTATTCTAGTCCAGTTGGGTTAATAGACCAAAAAATATTCCATATGTAAGTCCCCAGATGTGGATAATAAGCTAGAGGAAGATTTTTTAAATCCTGATACGTGCCATTTTGAAAATAATTAGATGCCTTATAATACCAGTGCGCAATTCCATCCCAGCCTAGTTTTGGGTCTGAAGCTATTTGCAAAGATATAGCTAATAAACAAAATATAAAAAATAAAAAGTATTTTTTATCGTTATTATTAGTAAAATATCTTAAATATTTTTTATAATTATAAATTACAAATAAAGTTTTAATAATTATTATTGCATAGAATAGGATATCTATCTTTATTTTAATAAAAGAAATTAATAAAAAAATAAATGAATAAATTAAGAAATTAAAAATATAAACATCGTAAATTGAAACATTTTTACTATTAGAATATTTTTCTAGAAGATTTTTATTTATTGGAAATAAAAAAAATATTAAAAAAAAAAAAATTTGTAAAAATATATATAAAATTTCTATCATTATTTTTTTAGAAGATAACAATTATTATTTATGTTCTCTATTATTGCAAAACCTTGTTTTTTAAAATACTCAAGTTTATTATTTTCAGCGTTAATTATAATAATATATTTTGAGTTAGATTTTCTTTTAATATCAAAAAAATAACCATAAACTTGAGGATAAATATTTGAGAAATTTTTAACTTCAGGATTATCAGGTATTTTGTGTTTTTGAATCATATCCTTAATAAAACCATAACCTTCACGTTCGCAGTAGCCTGAAGATTTTATCATTCTTTCAGTGTAATTATTTTTGTAAACAATGAAAATATTTAAAAAAAAGTTTAGATAGTGGAGAGCAAATAAGATAAACAAAATAAAAAAAATATTTTTATTAATTTTAATTAACATACTAATATGAACAAAATTAGCTTTATAATACCAGTGTATAATGAGATTAAAACTGTTAAACAAGCTATAACTCAAATTGTAGACTTAAATTATGATAATAAAGAAATTATTATAATTGATAATGGGTCTACAGATGGAAGCGTCGAGATAATAAATTTTTTTTCTTCTTTAGATAATGTAAAAATTATTTTAAAAAGTAGTAATACGGGATATGGAAGTTCTATAAAGGAGGCTATTAATATTTCCAGTGGTGATTATGCATATATTCAGTATGCCGATTTAGAATATGATCATTTTTCATATTTAAAAATGTTAGAACTTATTATAGAAAAAAATTTAGATGTAATTTTTGGTTCAAGACTGAAAGCAAGTAATTGGACCATAAAAGACTTAATAAAACTAATTACAAAAAAACCTTCTTACTTAGCTACTATTATCTGCACATATTTGATAAATATTTTTTATAAAAAAAACTTTACTGATATTATCGGTACCAAATTTTATAAAATTAGTAGTTTAAAAAAAATTGAAATAAATTCAAGTGGTCAAGGTTATGATTTTGAATTAGTTAGTAAACTTTGTAAAAATAATTTTAAGATTGGAGAAATTTTTGTTAATTATATTCCAAGAAAAAATTCTAATGAGAAAAAAATTAAATTTTATCATATGTTTGTAGCTTTATTTCAAATCTTTAAAGTTAAAATTTTAAATTAAATATTTTAAGAAATTGTTAAATCTATTGCATATTTAATTTTGATCTTAAAATCTTAATTTTTTTAATAAAATTTAATATAAAATAAGGCGTTGCAAATATTAATATTATTGAAATAATTATATTAAATTTTTTTGGAATTAACTCTATATTATTTAAAACTATTCGAAATGTTTTAAATCTATTATTTATATAAAAGTTTAATAAAATATGAGATATAATATTTTTGTAAAAAATTTCTTGAAAAATATCATTGTAATATTCTTTTTTGTATTTTTTTTTTAAAGGTATTAAATATCCTTTAAACTCATTATCTAATCTTTTTAGGGCAAGATTCTTATTAACATTATCAAGATTTCCAACGCGGTAAATAACTAGCTTGTTATTTAAATATTTCCAATTATTAGTTTTAAAAATTATTTTATAAATAACATTAAGGTATGAATATGCAGTATTATGATATTCATTTTTATCAAAACTTTTTAATTCATCTTTATAATGTTTAACAGAAGTGATTTGAGCACTATTCATTCCCAGCGCAGTTATTTTTTTTTTAATATCTAAATTTTTTAAAAAAAATTTTTTTTTATTATAAGGGTACGTTTTCTTATTTAATTTTATACTATGTATTGATTTATTTGCTAAAGTAATGCCGGATATATTATTGTTTTTTTTAAGAAGTTTATTTATTATATTTATAGAATTATTGGTAATTCTATCATCATCGCTAATCCACCAAAAATATTTAGTTTTAATTTTTTTTGAATATTTTTTTAATTTTTCTGCTACAGAAAGTTTTTTTTTTTCTATATATAGTTTATAATTATAATCTTTTGATATTTTTTTAATAATTCTTAAATTGCCAATTTTTTCTTGGTACGAAACTATAATTATTGGAATATTTAATTTACTATTACCTATATTTATATCATTAATTAACTCTATAAATTGCTCCAGTCTTTTAGATGTAAATATTATAATTGTTAACATTAAACCCTTCATTATTGATCTTTATTATTATATTATTTTTCTCTAATGAAATTAATTATTTTAGCCGGCGGAAGAGGAACAAGAATAAGCGAAGAGTCAATTACAAAACCTAAACCACTGATAGAAATTGGAGGTATGCCAATCATTTGGCATATCATGAAAATTTATTCTACTTATGGGATTAAAGATTTTGTAGTTTGCTGCGGATATAAAGGGTATTTGATTAAAGAGTATTTTTCTAATTTTTTTCTACATTCGTCTGATGTTACAATTAACTTAAAAAAAAATAGCATTAAAATACATAAGAAAAATAGTGAAGATTGGAATATTACATTAATAAATACTGGTGAAAATACTCAAACTGGCGGAAGAATTTTAAGAGCACAAAATTATGTTGATCAAGATTTTTGCCTTACTTATGGAGATGGCTTGGCAAACATTAACATTAAAAATTTAATTAGATTTCACAAAAAACACGGAAAAGCAGCAACTATTACGACAGTGCAACCATTAGGAAGATTTGGGGCCGTCGAGATTGACGCAAAGAATAATGTTAATAGTTTTACTGAAAAACCAAAAGGAGATGGGCAGTGGGTTAATGGTGGTTTTTTTGTTTTGTCTAAAAAAATATTTAAATATATTAAGAATGATAATACCATTTGGGAAAAAGAGCCTCTTGAAAAACTATCTAGTGATAAAGAATTAAAATCATTTAAGCATAGTGATTTTTGGAAACCAATGGATACTTTAAGAGATAAAGAATTTCTAGAAGATTTGTGGCTTTCAGGCAAAGCTCCTTGGAAGTCTTGGTAAATGTTTTACTCTTCAGGAAAAAATTTTTGGGATAACAAAAAAGTATTCATAACTGGTCACACAGGTTTTAAAGGGTCTTGGTTATGTTTATTACTCAATGAATTAGGGGCAAAAGTAACAGGTTATTCATTGCCACCAGACTCAAAAAAAATAATTTTTAATCAAATTAGAATTAAAAAAGGAATAATAAAAAAAAGTTACTATGGAGACATTAGAGATAAAAAGAAATTATTGTTTGCTATTAAAGAGTCTAAACCAGATATTATATTTCATTTAGCGGCGCATGCTATCGTTTTAGATTCGTATAAAAATTCAGTAGAAACTTTTGAAACAAATTTTAATGGAACTTTAAATATTCTAGAAATAATAAAAAAATTTAAAATTAAATCTTCGATTATTGTAACTACTGATAAAGTCTATAAAAATAACAATAAAAATGTTGTCTTTAAAGAAGAATCGCCTTTAGGGGGGGAAGACCCTTATAGCGCATCAAAATCTGCCACTGAAATTTTAGTTGATAGTTACAATAAGTCTTTCTTTAATAATAAATTATTTGTTTCAACTGTTAGAGCTGGAAATGTTGTCGGTGGTGGCGATAGATCTAATAATAGAATAATACCTGATTTTTTTTATTCATTTTATAAAAAAA
>Ga0214921_10011991_pt1 | contig 10441 bp, 6 predicted proteins | sample LL1505_MetaG_FD_177992 | JGI IMG/M metagenome (GOLD analysis project Ga0214921, IMG submission 177992) | Freshwater microbial communities from Lake Lanier, Atlanta, Georgia, United States - LL-1505 | ecosystem: Environmental > Aquatic > Freshwater > Lake | place: USA: Georgia | collected 2015-05-28
TACTAAAAAGGCGGTTTGCCAGGCAATTCAGAATACTTTGCAAACTAATCGTTTAATTGATATGAATATTGTAAATGCCCAATTTGCCCGGATGGTATTAGATAAATTAATTGGTTATAAAGTATCGCCCCTATTATGGAAAGAATTTAATAATTGGAAACTTTCGGCGGGTCGGGTTCAATCAGTAGTAGTGAAGATAATTGCAGAAAGGGAGGCAGAAATTTCTAAATTTACAACACAAGCAGTTTTTAAGATTGAAGCTAATTTCCTTTTGGATAAGAAGGATTTAGGTAAACCATCAGCAAAATATATTGCAACTATTTGTGAAAATGAAATTAAAGAACAATCCACAGTGGAAGCCCTATATAATCAGACTAAAGATAATACTGTTAAATGGAAAATTAAAAATATTACTAAAACTACTAGTAAACGCAATCCATCCCCGCCTTATATCACATCTACATTACAACAAGATGCTAGTGCCCGTCTAGGTATGTCGCCCGATGTATGTATGAAAACCGCCCAGAAATTATATGAAGCAGGTATGATTACTTATATGAGAACGGATGCGGTGTTTATTGCGGAAGATGCTCAAAAAGCAATTAAGATTTGTGTAGAAAATAAATGGGGTGAAACATATTATCGCAGAGTAAATTATAAAAATAAGTCTACCTCCGCCCAGGAAGCACACGAAGCCTGCCGACCGGTGGATATTGCAAAGGAAACCGTGTTTGGAATTGAGGGGATGACCGCACAACATAATCGGCTTTATCAATTAATTTGGCGGCGGACGGTAGCTAGTCAAATGGCACCGGCGGATTTTGAAATAAGAACTGTTAAGATTGAAGCCGATTCTGTTATTACTAATAGTGGCTCGCAATCTCGAGGTATTGTATTCGTGGGAAAGAATGAGAAAGTAATATTTGAAGGTTATCTGGCTTGTGTTAATTTACATAAGAAGACAAAAATATCTGTAAAGACTAGAAATAAAGTTGGTAATGATAGTAATGATAGTGGTGGTGATGTAGAAGGAGATGATAATCAAGAGCAAAGCCAAGATGAAGGTGATGAATGTAATAAAGATAATCTTAATCTAGACACACAACAAAATGAGTATTTAGAAAAAATATTTGAAAAATTAAAAGAAGGTTCGCAAGTTTATGCAAATAGTATAAATGCTATTCAAAAATTTACTAAACCTGCACAATCTCGATACACGGAAGCGAGTCTTATTAAGAAATTAGATGATTTGGGAATAGGACGTCCAAGTACCTATGCAAGTATGATAAAGAAAGTGCAGGAGGAACAAAGGCAATATGTCGAAAGAAAATCGCTACCTGCTAGAAAAGTAAGCGTGGTGTCATTAAAATTTGATTATCCTGATAAAATACAAATTGCGGAAAATAATTTAAAAGTTGAGGGTGATAAAAATAAATTATTTCCAACATCTTTAGGTATAATGATAAATGAATATCTTGATAAAAATTTTATCGAATTATTGAATTATGAATTCACTGCCCAAATAGAAGCCTTATTAGATGAAATTGCATTAGGTAAGAAAATTTGGTATAAAGTAGTAGAATCTGTTCATATTAAACTTAATCCAATAATCGACCAACTTTCCAAAGCATTATCTACAAGAAAAGCTAATAATCTAGCTACACCAGATGCAGATAATGCCAACAAGCGATTATTAGGTAATCATCCAGATACAAATTTGCCAGTATATGCATTGAAATCCCGGAAAGGATTACTAATTTGTGAATCTAATCCAGAAAAGGCAAAATCGCGTTTTGCTAGTTTTACAGGTAAATTTGAGTCAATGACTTTAGAAAAAGCCATAACAATGTTAGTATTCCCAAGAACATTAGGACAATTTAAAGAACATGATGTAATATTAAAGAGGGCAAAGAATATATATATCCATTATAATGGAATAAATTATAGTATAGATTCTTATATTAAAGCTAATGAAAAATCAAATTCAAATTCTAAAACATTTGAAATAATTGAGCCAGAGACATTAACGTTAGAACAGGCGGAGGAAATTATTTTGTATTATCAAGAATTGAATAAGGCAAAAGCAGAAAATGCAAAGAAAGACCGTATTCTTAGCGATGGGATAGTTATTAAAGTCGGTCCGTTTGGTGCATATATTAAAAAGAAAACAGATAATGGTGATGTGAATATTCCATTACCCAAGGCATTAAAGGAGAAATGGGAAACAATTACCTTGGAAGAATGTTTACCCGTAATTGAAAAGAATGCAAATCGCAAACCACGTGGTTTTGCACGAGGTGGTGCTAGAGCAACTAGTGCAAATACTACAGTTGCTGTAAAACCTAAATCTAGACCTAAAACAGCACCTGCAACAACAACTACCAATACAAAACCGGCAACAAAACCGGCAACAAAACCGGCAACAAAACCGGCAACAAAACCGGCAACAAAACCAAGAAAACCACGTGCCCCTAAAACAGCTTAACCGCTTTTTAGAAAAAAGCCGTAAGTATCATAGATACTTAATTCTAAGCTTTTTTAATTAAAAAGGCTTTCGTGCCAAAAAATGGAAAAAATAGTTTTTTAGACAAAAATTGAAATTTATTTTAAAGGTAAATAAAATTGCCCCTTATCTCAATGGGGGTGTCTGCTGGGAGAGCCCGCCGACCAGGGAACCGCGTTTTTGAAAACTGACCATTAGGTTTCAGTCCAGTCATTAACGAGAATAACTACTTGAATTTAGATAGACATTAGGCGAACAAGATTTGTTTCATCAGAAACCATTCGTTTCAATTTAGAAACTTATGACAAACATTATTTCATTTCAATTAAAAGAAACCAGAAATAAATGTTAAAAATCTATGTGAAGTTCGTAAATGTAATCATACAAATTACTAGTGGTATGGAACCCAAAAAACCCATTTTTTTTTTGTTTTTTGTGTTTGTATTGCCTGTTGTCTGTTTTGTATTTCCTGTTTTCCTTTTTTCTTTTCTTAGTATCGCAAAAGTTTCTACCTAAAAATCTATAATAAATATAGTTAGAAAATATAGGTAGAAAATATAGGTAGAAAATATAGGTAGAAGAAAAATATATTTAAAAATCTTGAATGGATTCTTTGACTGCATTTGTTAATGATATATCCGCCTTCCAGATAAATATTCCTTTATGGTTAAAAATAGGTTTTATATTAGTATTAATAATATCTTTAGTCACAGGTGCATATTTCGTAAAGGATACATTTGATATTTCATATTTAAAAGGTGGTTTTAGTTGGTTTATATTTGTGGCTATTGTGAATTTAACTACAATTTTACTAATATTTTATTATTATGGTAATAAAAATGGTTCTTATGTGGGAAAACCGGGTAAAAAAGGTAAAAAGGGTAAGAGAGGTAAGGTAGGGTCATCAACTACTTGTTCATATCAATGTAAAAAAAATATTTATATAGAATCGGTAAGAAAAACTGATATAATTTGTACTTTAAGTACATATACGGAATATTTTAAAACTGTTAATGATAATTATCAATATTTTGTAAAATTGATCGAACAAGGTAATAATATAGATTATTCTAGTTTTTTGGATAATATAATTATTCAAAGTGGAAAATCTGTTTCAGCTAAATCAGCAATTTCCCAGGATGCAGTAAATAAATTTATTAGTCTAGAAACACCAATGTCCATTACTATATTATTACTTAAAAGTATAAATGAAAATATAACTACTGCATCTGAACATACATATGGTACTTTCCGGTCGCCAGTTCCAAAAGTAGGATATGTTCCAATTGGTAGTTGTGTATATGGTGGCACAGAAAAGTTTGAATTAAATTCATTTGTTGTGCAGGGTAATATTATGTATCCAACTGGTTATAATAAATTAGTTTCATTTACTTCATATAATGAAATAACTGGTGATAATGATAAATATACTATTTGGTCTCAAATATCTCAAACTGTTAATGATTCTAAAGATTCTAAATTTGATAGTGGAACCGAACAACATTCTTTTTCTTTTTTACCATTAGGGGATGTGTGTAGTTTTGGTAATAATACTCCTAAATTGAGTGATTATGCAATGATAAAAGATGAGTGTCTAGAACCTGTAAGTTCAAAGGAATTAAAATTAGTTTTTATTTATGTAGGTAATTTGGAATTCAATGATACAAATAACAACTCAATAGATTATACAAAAGCAGATAGTTATTTAATTGAAAATAAAGTTGCAAATAATATTGAGATATTTAGTGTTTGGCGAACACCAATGAATACTTTTATTACAAATTGTAATTCCCAAAATGTATTAGTGAATAATACTGTAATATTTAATATAATGAATAATTTACATGATGCATTAAATGAGTATGGAAATATTAGTAATGAGTATAAAAAATGGGTTAATGATAGATTACAGAATATTCAGGTGCCACAATTTATAATTGCAATTATATATACAAGGCATTTTGAAATGGAATCTAATAAGGAATTGATTTATTATATTAATAAATATCAATCACAAGTTCCAGAATTTCAAGGTAATGCAATAACAAATAAATCTTTAGGTGAATTATTAAATTTGATTAAAAAAACACAAATTGCATATGATAATTTTAATCAACAATTAATGAAGAACGCTAGTATATCTTTACGTGGAACAAAGACAATAAATTATAATGAAAAATCAGAAAAACATTTACCCCCAATGATAATTGAAATTTATACCAATATTACTAATAATCTTAATACTTTATCTATCCAGATTGAAAATTCTTCATCTCTTCTAGATGTAATTAATACTATAATTCCAAATGGATTACAGGGACGTATTGCAGTAGATAGTGATGGTATTGCTGAAGGTGGAATACTTATGAATGAAATACAAGAAATGATAGTTAGATTATGTAAAATTATTTTTCCGCCAAATAGAACTGCATATACAATAAAAGATGAGTGTTTAGGTACTTTTGCATTAGACCGAGAACGTGAACATAAAATAAAAGAATTAAGTGATGAAAAAGGTATATATAATAAATATATTGATGATATAGCAAAAGATTATAATAAATATCAATCTCAAATACTAATTATTAGAAATTATGAAGATTTAGCAATGAAGAAAATGGGTATGCTATGTGGATATATTCCAGATTATATGAATAAAATACATAATATGGATATGGAAGAATTTACAACAAATAGGATAAAAGGATTAATTACAATTTATAAAGAAGTCAATGGTTACATTGGAAACATTATTGTAAATACTAGCCAAGCTAGTTAATCAAATCAAATCAAAGTATTTTCTAGTTAGGAAAGCATTATTTGAAAATTTTATATCACATTATTACAAAAAGATAAGACAAAAAGATATTACAAAAAAATATTACAAAATAATATAATTTGTATATATAAAAAATGGGTTCTTCCTTTAGAGAATTATTTACACCAATATTCATAGTAATTGCATTATGTATTTTTATTGTGGGTATTGTCGGGATTCAGTTCCTAGATAGATTATTTATGGGTAGCAAAAATTTAAATGCAATTAGAATGTTTGCATTAGCAATATTAATAAATATTATAATTTTACTATTTATTGTAATGTCTTTTAGTAAAATAAAGTTTGCACCTGGTGCACCAGGTCCTCAGGGTAATAAAGGTTCTAGAGGTTCATATGGTAATAATGGCGGTATTGATATATGTGATAAAAAATACCAAACTGCAGAAGAAAAAAAAACATTTGTGCGTGCAAATAATTATTTGGATTTGAAACCGCCTCTTTTAGATTTAGACTGAGTATATACATACAAACATAAAACATTATAATTAAAAAAATAAAAAATGTGATGCTAAATAGCACCAAAAAGACTTGTCTGGTTGAGATGGTCTTTAAGAGTTAAGCCGATTAAGGCTTACTGGGTTTGTTAAGTTACACGCTTTGTTCGGGTACAGTCTTTCAAAAAGACGAGCAAACTCCCGAGGAAGTTTAGACAAAGGCACACCCTTAGACGAAGGCGCAGGCACAGGCACAGGCGCAGAAGTTCCAGAAACGGACGACATAGTAATAGATGTAATTTACAATATCAATTATAATCAATTTTAGTTGAAAAAAATATTTTTACCATTTTTTCAGGTTTTATATTTTATTTTAATTTAATTACATTAGTAATTAGTAATTAGTAATTAGTAATTAGTAATATGGATTATTAGTGACTCTTACTTTACCACAATATAAGAATGGATTTTTGCTATAATCTATCGGTGTATAATATCCCATCGTGACTGCTTCTTTGAGAAGGAATTTAAAATTTTCTATAAATTCAAAATTATGTCCCTCACTGACGCTAGCAATATGTGCCATTTCGTGAATAATAACAAAGCAAAGTGAGTTATAATCGTGAAATGGTCTACCCTGACTGCTTTCCCGTAAACATATGCTCATTGATTCGCCTTTATTAATAGTATATGAAGTATTATCATCATCTGGGGTTTCAGTAGTTTCTTCTATTTCTACTTGATTGAAACCCTTTACTAAACGCTGAGCACGTTTATCATTAGGATATTTTGCTTTTAATTTAGAAACAAACGCATCCATATTATGGTGTAATTTTGCGAGTATTTCTAATGCTATATCAGAATTTTCGAATATTTCTTGGATACCATATCTTTTGCCATTTTTAGAAGTACGGTATTCTAGAAAGAGTTCTCCTATTTTATTCTCATTTATAATTAGTATTACTAATACAAAAAAAATAAGTAATGCTATAAATACTATTACTTTAGATACTTCATTCATTTTTCCAACTCTTTATATATTTTTTTCTTCTTTTTGTATTTATTATTCTTTTTGTATTATTCTTTTTGTATTATTCTATCTATAATGTGGCTAGATTTAATTCTTTCTAGGATGTAATAAAAATATATAAAAGCAAAAATAGAAACAAAAACAAAAACAAAACAAAAACAAAAAATGATTTTGTATCTCAAAGAATCTTATAAATAATATGATTTTCTTGGAATGTTATAATTACAAAGGTTATTGTAATATAATTCAGCAAAAAGCCAATAAGCAGTTAGTATTGGGTAGATTTTAATAAATTAAATTCCACCAGTTGTTTCTTATGTTATTGAATACATATAGGAACAATAATTTTGATATTGATTAATAATTTCAATTTTTTATAATAAACTGAAAATATCCAAAAATATCTAGATATATTTATAAATTTAGTTTATAAATTTAGTTTATAAATTATTTTATTTATCTATATTTAATTATAATACAAAATATAATACAAAATATAGATAAATTTAGTAATAGAATGGATTCGCAAGTAGATTTAGAAGAATTAAATAAACAAATGTTGTTTTTCCAGAATGATTTCAAAATAAATCCACAGCAAGCACAAAATCAGCAATATGAAAATGATATTAGCACAATAAATTTTCAACCACCTCCAGATTCACCTATACAAACAACACAAATTAAAAAACCTGTTAAATCTAGCGGACATCGTAATGATATAAATGATAAATTAAATAATATTAATATGGAAATGCCAATGATTAGGGGGGATAATAGGGATGGTAGTAATGGTAATATTCCAAATATGATGCCACAGTATTCCAGAAATAATTCTAATTATATGGAAGTAGAGCAATCATCTACCAATCAAACTGCTAATCTATTTCATAGTAAATCTAAGAATTCGTCAGGTAATTCATCAGGTAATCCATCTGGGAATCAATTTGCACAATATTACAATAATAATTATAGTACATTACAAGATGATAATCAACAGCACCCTAGAATACAAAAGGATGATATTTCAAATATAATAATGCAACAGAATAAATTTAATAATACCAATTCCAATCCCAATCCCAATCCCAATCCCAATACTAATACACATACTGATGGGATGACATTTGTTAATGCACGCAATATATATGAAACAAATGCTTTTAATCAAAATAATCAATCAAATTCAATGCCAGTAAATAATATTAAAATAAATGATATGGGTTTTCATAAAATAGATGAAAAACGAATTGATTATCGACAAAATATTAATAATAAAATTGATAATTTTATATTTGAAAATCCTAATGCAACGCCTTTTAATCCAATTTTGCAACAACACACAACCAGTTTTCAACGAGATACTAGAATGGTAATTCAAGATAGTAGTAAAGATTATTATCGCCAAGAATCTAATTCTAGAATGTCGCAATATAGTCCGCTTTCTAGAGCATCTAATGTTCCAATAAACATTGCCAATATGTCGGTAAATGATTTTTATGCAAATATGCTGGAACCAAATAATTCTGCTAATCAAATTATAACTACCCCTACCCAAGACAATAATAAAGCAATATTAAATTCAAGAATGGGGCAATATGCACCATTAGCCAGAAATATTCAATATCAAATCCAACCACAGCAAACACCAATTCAGCAACAACAGAATATTGTTTTTGGGCAAAATCAATTACCAACGCAATTGCCAAAACAAAATCCTTATACCAAACCTAATGTATGGAATCCGAATGAGGTAAATTTGAAAACAAATAATGTATATTTTAATCAATTGCCAGTTATGTCGAATAAATAAAAAATAAAAAAATAAAAAAATAACAAAATAACAAAATAACAAAATAAAAAAAATTGATAATTAATTATTGATTGTATTGTGAAATTAAAATTTAAATATTATTAAATAGAAGCAAAAAAACAAAATAAGCTGTAATAATGAATTTAGATAATATGATGTCGCAATTATCTATGGAAGAGAAACCAAATCGTAATAATTCAAATATGGATATGAATATGAATATGGATATGGATATGAATATGGATATGGATATGGAAACTAGATATACTTTTATGAATGATGATTTAGCAAACAATTTATTTATAAATAATTTAGATATCTATAATCCAAAAGAACGTTATTTAGAATTGGGTATTCCAAATGTATATTGTAATAAATATTTTGATGATGAAGATTTTATATATGCTAAATTAAAAATACAACAACTAGAAGATAATTCTAATGATGCGAACGATAATGTAATGAATAATGTAATGGATAATACAATGGATTATAATGTAATAAATTATATTTCCACAAACAATGTAGTAATTGATTTTACAGATAAAACACTTGATACCCGTAAAATATATACAAAGGTGTTATATTTGTATCAATATGTAAATAGTTATTATTCTAGTTTGAGTGGTATGAGACCATTGGAAAGAATTAAATATATGCCTGGTGATTTATTTATATGGATTGAAAATATCGTGGGAATAATGAGATATATTCTAGATAATGATTTATTTAATTTTAAAGACCAAGATGGACACTATGGACACAATGAACTAGATATAATAATAGAAAGGGAATATTTTAATGAGTTGATATATGGATTAAACCTGACAGTATGTCATTTAAAGATGTTATTAAATCATTATAGAATTTTGGGAATACCAATTTATAATATGGAGGAAAAACATATAAAAAAAATGTTTCAAGTATTGAATAATATGTGTGTAATTATAATTTATTTGCGGAATGTATTGTAATTTTAGATAATTGAATTTTTATTTTTTGTTTTTTTATGTTTTATGCTGCTTTATTAGAAAAAACAAAAAAAAATGTGATGTTGAAAAACATCAGGGAAGATAAAGGGGAATATTACAATCATTAGAAATTGAACTCAGGCTGGCTCAAATCTTCATGTAATATCGAATCCTATATCGGAGGAAGAGGCTTAATGTGCGAAGTGGCAACGCTCACCCCAAGGACATTCACGCCCCTCAGCAATGTTGCGGCACTGCTTCTTGGATTGGGGTGCAGGTTGGGCAGGGAGTCCGACGTGTGGGAATTTGCATCCGCCACGAGTGCATTTTCCCTGCAGAAAGTGTTTGCAGGGGGGCAGCTCCTCATCGTGAGACCACGGACAGGAAATACCCCCCTCACATCTGCGACCAGACATATGCACCTTGCAAGGTCCCTTCTTTAGAACTTGCACCTTTGCAGGCGCTTGCTCTTGATGAGGAACAACAGGTTTGCATTCGCACTCAGAAGGTCCCCATTTATCGCCAGCATGACATTTACTGCAAAAAACTGGTGTACGAGAAGCCATTCTTGAAAGAGGAAATACTTTATGATTATCCTACAAATAATTTCAATTTTTTATTAAAAAAATTATTTATTCCGTTTTTTTAATATCCACTATCCACTATATTAATGCTCATTGTTTGACTACTCTATCTTTAGTGGCATAATATAATTCATAGAGGGAAATAAATATTTCTAGATGACCGATAATTGATTTATTATTTTTGAAAAAGGTATTTAATCTTTGTTTGCCAAAGTGTTTAGAATCCCCACCTTTTAAAAAAAGCATTGCTTCGTCAAAATTTCTAACATC
>Ga0214921_10011992_pt1 | contig 10440 bp, 8 predicted proteins | sample LL1505_MetaG_FD_177992 | JGI IMG/M metagenome (GOLD analysis project Ga0214921, IMG submission 177992) | Freshwater microbial communities from Lake Lanier, Atlanta, Georgia, United States - LL-1505 | ecosystem: Environmental > Aquatic > Freshwater > Lake | place: USA: Georgia | collected 2015-05-28
ATATATTATTAGTATTATTAGGTTTATTATTAGATGTATTAGTATTATCAGTTGTATCATTTGTAGAACTAGATGAATTTGTTGATAATATTTTATCTAATTGTCCAGAAGCATCTGTTAACATTTGATTATTTAAACATACCTTAAGTACTTGATTATATATAGCATTTTGAGTTATACCATTAGCACGTGTTTGTCCATTGGTTACAGTTATATTTTGTCCGGCTATTAAACCTTGATAAATCTGTGTAGCAAAATCAGTATTAAGACCTGAAACTATTTTGTTAACTATTTTTACATAATTAGGATTAGTTATATCTGTTTTTACTGTAGGTCTAGCATCTGGTGATATCATATTACCAGGTGTATTTAACCATGAAGCTACATAATTAGCTGCATCAATAGCGGGTGATGATATATCACATGTAGCTTTAAATGTAGCCACAATTTGTTGGTTAATATCTGATGCGCTACAAGTACTGCAATATAGTTCTGGATTAGGTAAATTATTAATTAAAGCATATTTACATTCTGGACTAGTAGCTGCAACTACAGAAGCAGCTGTTGTTTCTGGTGAAGTACAATCTATTATTGAACTTTGAGTTAAACTAACTACTTGATAACATGTTGATGAATTCTTAAAAGCTGTCATTAAAGCATTAGTATATAAATTAGCTAAAGATGCTATAGTTGTATTAGGTGGAACAATACCATTTCTTAAATTAGAGATTGAAGTCATTTAATTAGATGATAAATTACTTTTTGCTTGTTTCAACATTAAAATGATTAAAATGAAACAAACAAATGATATAAATATATAAATAATATTAGAATATGTAAAAAATGATTTATTTATAGGTTTATTTGTAATAATAGGTGGTGGTTTATTAGCGGTTGGTGTACTAGTTATAGGTACACTAGGTGGTGCTTTTTGTTGTTCAGATTTAAGATCTGATAAATATTTATTAAGTGCTTCTATAAATTCTGGAGTTCTTATAGTATTTAACATAATAGATGCCACTATACTTTGATTAACTCTAGATTGTACACCTACACCATTAATATTAATATTTTGTACAGATATTATATCTGTTATAGCTTTATTAACACCAGTTGTTGTTATAGTATCTAATAAAGTAGTTAAACTAGCAGGCATAGCTACATTAGGGTTTAATGTGGATAATTGTGATGTTATAGATTGTTTAATTTTTGCTAATAATACATCATCTATTCCACAATCATTCTTTATTTGTAAAAAATTAGTTTGATTAGTATCAGTTACACAACAAGCATAACAAAAAGTACATAATCTAGGATCATTTGGTTGTAAAGTTTGTCTAGCTAATTTACATATTTCACCATTATATACTACTTGACCCCAATTACTAGGAGGATTACAATTAATATTAATAATTTGTGCTTGTGTTAAAGTATTTGCAGAACCAAAACAACCTAAATTATTTAATATAGTATTAGTAATTAAATTTGACACATCATCGGTGAATAAACTCATTTTGTTTATTTAAAGAAATATTATAAGATTAAAAATTGCTGATAATATAAGTTAATATTAAAATGTCAAAAATTATGCCTGATTTTATAGATAATTCACCATCATCTGATTCCGATAATGAGACTAGAATAATATGTACAGATAAATATAATATAGATAAAATAAGAAAAACAGGCCATGGAGTTTATGCAATGGCTAAAACTACTACATTAGATAATGTATCTAATAATAATCAATTAGTAGTACATACTGATAATCCAGGTAAACATATAGCTAAATATACAGCATATGCTTTAGGTAATTTATATAATGAAGTAGTAGATAATACAGCTAGAGAAGTAGATGTAAAAAGATATCAAAATGAAATTTCTGAAAAAAATCAATCTATAGAAATTCTTAAACTAGAAATAGAAGCTTTAAAGAAAGGTACATTAAATGAAGATATTAATTTAGAAGATAAGATTAAAGAAAAGAAGATTGAAAAACAAAGGAATAAATATAAAGCTAGACTAGATAAAATTAATATACAAATATCATGTTATGAGAGTAAAAGGGATGATTATATTAAGATACTTAAATCATTAGATGAAAATAGTTTAGATGACTGTTCTGATATAGAATGATATAAAAAATTGAATTTCACTATATATATTTAACAGCCAATCATTCGAGCGACTGATCCAACAATGACAAGCAACGTTGAAACTTGCCCAATTTGCGATTGCTCAATACTTTGTGGATGCGGTGGGACTGACCCGTTTTGCCGATATGCTGGTGCATGTTGCACCATTAGAAAATCCGGAAAATGCATCACTGAGTCAAGCCCTGCTCCAGTCAAATGGAGTGATGACGATTTTGTCGTAGAGAAAAAGGAGAAACCCGAGGAGGGTAGAATAAGGAGGAGAAAATCTGGTTCAGGATTTTCGAAGGAAAAAACATCCAACGGTGTAAAACCCGTTGGAGGTAAGTGTCCTGAATGCACCACTTTCTATGCGACACTTCAAGGAAATGGTAAATGCATCGGGTGCAATACTTCAGCAGCAGAATTCAATCGTGAAAGCCGCGGACGGGAAGAAAGCCGTGGTCGTCGGAGATCCAAGTCTCCAACACCTCGCCCGGCTCCTCCTCCAACTGTGTCTCAACCACGGAGGTCACAATCACCTTCACCGCGACCAGCTCCTCCAGCTCCTTCACCGCGACCAGCTCCTCCAGCACCTCGCCCAACAGCTCCTCCAGCTCCTGCAGCTCAAGCAGTTGCTAAATTTCGACCGGAATCATCACGCGATCAGTCTTTAACAAATCAATTTGTCGAACACACAAACAAAGATGCTGACGGAAAATTGGTTGAAACACATTCGTCACACAAAATAAATTTTGTGTTTGAAAAAGATGGAACGCGCCGCGTCGTGGAGTTGGATGTAACAGGTCTCGGCTTGATTGCAACGACTGCAACACATGATGTTTTAAAAACGCTCAACAAACAAATTGGTGGACTGTTTACCCAAAATTCAGTTCTGATGCAACGGGAGGAGAGATCCTATAGAGATCTTTGTTCTGTCGTTAAAACACAGAACAAACTTTTCGACGGGAATGATTCCTTCATCATTGCTCTTGTTGTTGGATTGATAATCTACTGCCCAGATGTCTATGGAGATAGATTGGCCGATGAAATATGGGGTGTGATGGATGCAAATTTGCAGATTTTGTTTAGTGAAAAAAGTGCCACTTTCGAGTCATACAGGAAGGCAATGTTTCCGAACAAACCGATGCAACGACGTGCAGATGAACTCCCGATTAAACCGTCCAATTTCAATCTACAGAAGACTTTTGTGCTCAAGAATCGTCTTGCCGAAACTCTTAATGAACTCAAGAGACGTTGAGTTAGTGGAGCAATCCATTAGTCTTAACTGACTTCTTCATTCAAAAATTCTTTTTTTTTTGTTTAATTATTTGGTATAATCATTATATGATTAAGTAATATAATAATTACTATATGATTAAGTAATATATTAATTACTTATTGATGTAAAATTATAAAAAAACAAAAAAAAAGAAAGATTTGAAATCAGAAAGATGTGATGAAAGAGCTGATCGAAATCAGTTTCAATGTCCACCACTCAATTTGAGTTGTATTATTTCGTTCAAATTCCGAGTACGTATGACAGCAGGTTTGTTACGGTCAGCTACAGATTCAGCGATCACACGAATGTGTTTGACACCGCGAAAAACCTTATCAACATAGTCTACTTGAGCCGAAGCATCAATACTGACCCTGTAACTTTCCAATGCACTCACATGCACGTCGACACTATCGGCAAACTTAATTCTGACATATTCTGCAATCACGTCGTCGAGAAGTTCACTTTGTCCCTTTTCTTCACGCGTTAGAGTTTGGAGAGGGATGAGAGTTCGGAGAGAGATGAGAAATCGCGGGTAAGAGAACATACCCGTAGACAGATCCGGAAAAGCTGTACGCAAAGCTTGTAAATATAGACGGGTTATTTCAGGGGCAAACACACCCTGATTCATCGCGTCGACAATAACGTCTGGTACAACTTTTCGGAGAAAGCGTTTAAAGTCAATATCAGAAAGTTCCTCCTGAACTCCAATTGGTGCTGGTGTTGGTGGTGGCATTGGAGGTGGATTGAATCCACGACCTGGTGAAGAGCCATCATCATCACTGTCATCAGAATCTTCAGACGATGGGTCTGAATGATCTGATGATTCATCAGAGTCGTCAAAGGAAATTCCTAGTATTTCATTTGCCTGCTTTACGGCTTGATCAAAAGAGAGATTATGGTTCTCAGATAAAATAGTAGCAATAAGCGAATCGAGATCAAGAGTCTCGTCAAGCTTTTTACTTTTTCCTTCACCTTTGTTATCAGATCCTGGTTTCCCAGGACCCTTACCATCTTTACCTTTGCCGTCGGGTTTTGGTCCTTTGCCGTCGGGCTTGGGTCCTTTGCCGTCTCCACCTTTACTATCGGGCTTTGGACCCTTGACTTCTCCACCTCCAAGTCTCTTTCCTTTTCCAGGAAATCCACCCCCGCTTCCGCCACTTCCGCTTCCGCCACTTCCGCTTCCGCTTCCGCCACTTCCGCTTCCGCTTCCACCTCCACTTCCATGACCTCCACTTCCACCGTTGCCGGGGAAATTTCCGCCACTTCCGCTTCCGCTTCCACCTCCACTTCCGCGTCGAATTGCCTCGTAACGGGCAATACGGCTCTTCAACACATTCATAAATGCATCATACCGGCTTCTCGTTTCCTGTCCATGAAACATAGAAAACAAGTCGAATGCATCATAAACGCACTGAAGATCGCAGTCTTTTACCGTACAGAGGGCGTCTCCATTCTTTGACGTATAGAAATTGAAGAATACTTCTCTTTCGGTTCTTTCGATGGTACCTGGGGAATACATCATGACGTTGAACACGTCTTGATGATTACCCTTTTGAGGCTTTCCTTGCACTTTGAGCTCTTTGAAAATCGTAATGGTTGCCATTGCTATTCTCCCGCTTTTGATTGCTGGTTATATCTCCTATAGAGTAATTCATTTTTATTAAAGATATATAAAAAAAGGAATTTTACTATATATCATATAACAATAGCTATCATGAGTTCTGGAACGCAATCAAGCAAGAAAGTTGATGAACAGATCGAGTTGGACGCGGTCATTGCAAGAAGTCTCGCTGAGGCTGATGAGGAATTTGCTCGTGCAATTGCTGCATCTCTTGTTGAATCAAAGCCACAAAATCCATCGAATGTTCAACCTCAACCATTGGACACATCATACGATGAAGATTTTGCTAAAGCGATCGAGTTATCTCTCGCTGATTCAAAAGCCGCAGCACAAAATGTTGCTCCACAGAACCTCCCACCGTTGACTCACGAAAACGCTAGAGCTTACTGTGACGGAATGAAAGTGAAGATTCAGAACATGAAGTTTATCATGGACCGAGAGAGGGGTCTCCTTTTGGAAGCCAACGAGTGTTTGTTGAATGCCTCAAAATATTCAACACTTGAGCACTTGCTTTTCTTGAACACAATCATCAATCAACTGACAGACACTGTGATTGGCAAAAAACCATTCATTGAGTCACAGGCTTTGTTCAAGGAACTCATCAATCTTTCCACGGTATATGGATATTGTGACAGAGTTTTCAAACAAAAGACTCTATTCGTTGTCTACGTTACCAGTCAAGGATTTTTCAACAAGTTCTAACTTCAACTGGTGATCAAATCATGACGCATCGAGAAATCGACAAAAATTTCTTTTTTTTTGTTTGTTTAATAAACTATATAATCAATTAAGTAATAATAACAAAAAAAAAAGAATGATGTGAAATCAGAGAAGTGTGATTGTAGACGAAATCAATCGATGTTAATTCGTCTGTTCAAGATGCTATTGTAATCGAGGATAAATCGAACGGCCAGAAGTTTTAGTTGGTCTCTATTTTCAAGCAAGATCCTGATGTGTTTTACACCACGAAACATTCTGGAGATAGCTTCTTTGATCTCTCTTGAGGTTGCACAAGTTCTTGTGATCTGCAACAAACCTTCAAAACGTATTTTCATTTCATCGATGAAATTTTCACGAACATACGTCTCAATTGCCTGATCGATGAGGGCACAGTAGTCTCCTGGTAATTCATTGCGGCGTTCAATGAAGAGTGGGAATGAGAAAAACCCGGTGGAAGGATCTGGAAATGCATCACGCAGAGCACCTGTATATTTGCAAACGACTTCAGGGGCCAAATCACCCTGGTCGATCGCACTTAACAAGTAATCTGGAAACACTTTTCCAAGGAAACTTTTGAAGTCATTGTCAGAAATCTCTGTCGAAGCTGGTAAAGGAGCAGATGTTGGAAGTGGATTAGATCCACTGCTTGAAGCAACACCACGACTTCCATTGTTGCTATCTCCAAGTGAAAGTCCCATCATTTCCCTCGCAAGTTTCATCGCGTCCCTGTCAGACATGTTGGGATCTGCATCCTTGATTGCAGAGAGACAGTCTTCAAGCCCGAGAGAGCCATCGTTTGTCTTTTTCCCTTTTTCATCACGTTTGACAATCCTGAGTCCCTTATCATGCTTGTCTACCTGTCCATAAAGTGCATCCATGAATGGTATAAAGAAGACTGGAGATACTTTCACGAAGTAACTTCTGGTGCCAAGTTTGATATCTGAATATTCAAACGCATCAATTATGGTCTGAAGATCAGACCCTTCGATGATGTTGAGGTTGGCTCCATCGTTTCTTGTGAAGAACTCAAAGAACTTATCTTTTTCTGCATGTGAGAAGACAAGAGGGTTGTACATCATCACATTGAACATTGCCTCATAGTCATCGAGACGAGGTTTTCCTTGGACATTGAGCTTATCGAAGATCTTAATGGTTGACATTGATACTCGTTCCTGCTTTTGATTGCTGGTTATATTATCTATATAGTAATTCATTTTTTATTAATATATATACTATATTATATAGTAGTTAAAGACAAAAAAAAAAAGAATTTGTGAATTAACTTCATCGCAACGCAATTGAAGTATCATCTCTCATTGAGAATTTTAGTTCTCACAGTAATCATTGACAGCATGAAGTGTGTCAACAAGTTCAAGAATTTTTGCATCATTCGTTCGGCAAATTTTTCGATCCATATCGTTGACTGACAAGTTTACGCGCTTCACTCCATGAAATAGAGTGGAGATGTTGTTGTTGCGCACACATCTTGCCCAATCATCATCAGTCAAACGGATTTGGATGAAATTAAGATTTGCATAAGTCTTGAGCATGTCGAACAGGATAGCCGTGTCAAATCCCGCGAGCTCTGGTCGGTTCAATTCCCATTCTCGAATTGTCGAAAGATCAAACTTTACGACTCCATCATTTCCTAGCCTTGCTCCGGCATGAAACAAAAGATCTCTCAGGTACGATATTGCCATACCATATTGGAGTCCTTCTGATACGAGGAGTTCGTTGAATTCAGGCATCGATCTGCGAAGAGTAGAGTTGACGATTTCAACAATCATAACATCAAAAGAGTTCAACATCTCCTTATTAGCCCTAATATTAGCAGCTAAACCAAGATCTGAACGTTGATACCTTTCAACTCTATGACGTTCAGATGGAACTCCATGATCTGCAAGAAACCAAATATTTCTCACTCTTCTGTCAACCGGACCAGAAGAACTGAGAGAACCAGATGAAGACTTGGAACCAGATTTGGGGTCAGAAGGACCAGAAGAACCAAGCTTAGGACCAGAAGGACCAGAAGAACTGGGAGAACCAGATGAAGACTTGGAACCAGGTTTGGGGTCAGAAGAACCAATCTTGGAACCGGAAGAACCAAGCTTAGGACCAGAAGGACCAGAAGAACTGGGAGAACCAGATGAAGACTTGGAACCAGGTTTGGGGTCAGAAGAACCAATCTTGGAACCGGAAGAACCAAGCTTATGACCAGAAGAAGGAGGTGATCTCGAGCCAGATGAGGGCGAGTGTCCAGAAGAACTAGACACGGTTGTTCGCCTCTTCAATGAACGGGAAGACTTTTGTCCTGGTTTCGATCCAATAATCCTCAGTGTTTGCTCCCGGACTTCGACAATGTTCTTCAATCTCGTAAGCGTCAATTTTTCTGGTATGGTCAACTGGTGGTTTGCAGTCCTATTCAAGATACGTTCTCGAATTACGTTCAGACTACCGATGTCTGATATGAAATCAACTCGTTGGATGAGCTTATTCAGCTCATCAAATGGATTGATCAATGTGTCGAAATGATAAATTGCGATGTTGAATGCGAAATCAACATCGCCATACCAAATGGCCTCTTCAATATTGTCACCTTCAAAGAACTCGAGTTCATCAGCTGTAATGGAGAATCCGGCACTAGACATCTTGATGTGTTGTATACGTTATAGGAAATTTCATATTTATTATTATATTTAAATATGAATTTGCATATAATCATGTAAACATCAGTGATTCCGATGCAAAGCACCAAGGCTATCAATGAAATGTATTCTCAACAAGAGGTTGATATCATGCTCAAGAGTCGAGAACTTGAGTACGATAAGTCATTTACAAGGATGATTGGAATCCAATCCAAATTGGAAAAAGATCTTGAAAAAGAACTTCGAGAGAAGAAGAATCTGGAGAAACAACTCAAAGATGCTCTCACTAAACAAGAACTTTTGGCGCAAGTCAATTGTGAACGTTCAAGGGAAATTCAATCAGAAAAAGTTCGTAATGCAAGCTTGGTGGAGGAAAATAATCGTTTGGTGCGAGAGAATCGAGAACGGTTGTATATGGATCGAAGAGTGCGGGAGCTTGCACGAGAAAATTCTGAATTGAGAGCAAAAATGGGTAGTGCTCTGGAGACTTCTGAAGTCGAAAAGCGCAAGAACTCTGAGTTAGCTGAAAAGTTGGGTGAAAAGGAAAAAACAATTTTGCAATTGATGGGGCAACTCAAAGGACATTGTGAAAAAGTAAGTTTGCTTGAAAAACAACTTAAAGCGGAACTTGGAAAATCTAGTTCATTGGATAAAGATCTCGTTGCAGCTCGCAAGAGTCTGAGCTCTTTACAAGACAAATTGGAAGATCAAGAAATTCTTCTTGGCAATACAATGGCACTACTTGATGATTCAAAACTTTCTCAAGAAGAAACTGTTTCCAATGGAAGTCTTGAAATTTTACGTTTGGAGAGGAAACTCAATGATGAACGTGAGAAATTAAGATTGAGGGAGGGGGAGCTTGCTGAGATGTCAAGTCTCGCGAGCACAATGGAACAGGTAAATTTTGGGATTGAGGAGAAGAATATGGAGTTGAATGAATCTATCAAGTTTAAGGAAGCCATGATTGTCGATTTGAATGGATTGATTGCCTCTTTGAAACATGACATTGAACGTTTGCAATTGAATATTGTCAAAGAACGTAGAGATTTTGGGCTTTTGCAACAAGACTATGAAACAGTGATTGAGCATTACATTGCTGTTGATAAGTCTTGCGAAGCAGCAGTTGAGTGTGCAAACATTCTTCTGTTGTCTGTGCATATGCAAGAGTTTGAGAATTTTGATGAATCTGAGTTTGTCGAATACGAAGTTTGTGATGATGTTCTCGCGGAACACAATTTTGCTGAAGAGCTAGAATTCGTACGTCTCAAAAAGAATGTGCGAGGTTTGGAATTGATGCAAAAATGCTACGAGGAAAGAAAAGCAATTCGTGCTTCTACCAACGACAAAGATGAGATTGATGCTAAAGTGGCTGAACTTGTTGATGATGTGATTTACGAGACTGTTACGAAGTTGGTCTCCACTGACCAACTCGACTTTACAACAGACTGGATCATGTTTGAAGCTTATGAAGCAATTGAAGCTGATGTTGAAGAAATGTCCCCTGAAGCAATCGATGAACAAGACAATACCAATGTCTGTTTTGAGGAAAATGAACTGGATTTTATCGACTACGAAGGCTTTGACTTTGTGGAAGATGAAAGAGACATCGAAGATCTACTTTTGGAAAAGAAGATTTCATTCTATGAGCAACGACGAACTGCGTCTATCTTGTCTGGAGCGTGGATGATTGAATCTTACAAGAATATCATTCAGAAAGAAGAGATTGATAAGTTCACTGTTGAATTTACGAACGACATCTTTGAAGAGAGTTATGATGAGGTCTGTGGAGAATCTTGTTATTCAGGGATTACTTTGTAGTTCTGATCACATTTCAATGATGCATGACCTTGCATGAGAATTTCAACAAAATTTTTTTTTGCTACATATAAACTGACATTATGCGGAAACATAAATCACTAGATGATATTAAACAAAATAAAAATCAAGATTTACAAATCATAAATATATTCTATTATAGAATTAAAGGAATGAAACAATTGTGTATCAAAGAATATGATAGACAGATATTTTTATATAAGA
>Ga0214921_10011993_pt1 | contig 10439 bp, 10 predicted proteins | sample LL1505_MetaG_FD_177992 | JGI IMG/M metagenome (GOLD analysis project Ga0214921, IMG submission 177992) | Freshwater microbial communities from Lake Lanier, Atlanta, Georgia, United States - LL-1505 | ecosystem: Environmental > Aquatic > Freshwater > Lake | place: USA: Georgia | collected...
ATAGGCTCATACCCCGAATGCTCTGTAGCATTACCTAGGCCACTGACGATTGCCTGATCTGATTTTCTTGCAAGCGCGCACATCAAAGCCGACTTCAAAAGGCCTTGGGTCTCGAGCACGACATCGTAAGTAATGGCCTGTAATTGTTTGCGCATGGCAAAAAACTCTTGCCACGTTCTAATGGAGAATAGATTCTTACGCCAGCGCCGAAACGCCACTGGAATAATTCGGTCTATTCCCCGAAAAGTCGCTGTGGTTTTTAGAGGTTCCAATAAATGGACATACCCCTCTTCCACAATCCAATCGATTTGGGCGTGGGGTAAGCGTTTACGCAAATCCCACACAATGGGCAAGTTATGCAGCACATCCCCAAGCGAGGAAAGTTTGATCAAGAGAATCTTGGGCGCTTGATCTGCTGAAGTTAATGTAGGCAATGGGTTTGGCTGCTGACTCGACATGGGGTTATTATCGTATTGTTTGCATTCACCCTACTCTGGTTTTATTGCCAAGGGATACCTGCTTAGAACTTCGGGGCAGCATTCCATGCTAGGCCGGCAGCATCTTTGGCATTGAGCAAGGCTTGCTTACCTAGCGGAATAGGCCAATCTACTTTTACTGTTGAATCGCACCAGGACAAACACATCTCACTACTGGGGTCGTAATAGTCGGTGGTCTTATACAAGAACACAGCCGTTTCAGAAAGAACCAAGAAGCCATGAGCAAAGCCCGGGGGCACCCACAGCTGTTTGTGGTTTTCACCGCTCAACTCTAAGCCCACCCATTTCCCAAAGGTGCTGGAGTCTTTTCTTAAATCGACTGCCACATCAAATACATTACCTGCAGTTACCCTAACTAACTTACCTTGGGTGTGCTTGAGCTGATAGTGTAAGCCCCGCAGAGTCCACTGTCTGGAAAAAGAATGATTATCTTGCACAAACTGTACATTAAGGCCGGTTGCTTTTGCAAAGTCATTCGCATTAAAGGATTCGGTAAACCAACCACGGTTATCGCTGAAGACCTTGGGCTCAATGAGCAATACATCCGGGATAGCGGTGATCGTTACTTGTAATTTAGAGTCAGCCATTACTTACCTCTTTGCCGATAAGGAAATTGGCTGAGGGCTATTACTTAACTCAAGCAGGATCTTGTTTAAATATTGGCCGTAACTGTTTTTCTTAAGCTGATCGGCTACTTTTTGCACTGCCTCTGCACTAATCCAACCTTCGCGGTAAGCTATCTCTTCTGGGCAAGCCACCATTAAACCTTGGCGCTTTTGCAATGTTGCAATAAAGCCAGCCGCATCGAGTAAAGAGTCGTGGGTTCCCGTATCCAGCCATGCAAAACCACGACCCATAATTTCCACGCTAAGCTCGTTCTTTTGAAGATAGGCACGATTGACGTCGGTGATTTCTAACTCACCCCGTGCACTAGGCTTAGCCGAGGCAGCAATATCGCATACCTGATTATCGTAAAAATACAGGCCCGTTACTGCGTAGTTGCTGCGGGGTTTGAGGGGCTTTTCTTCGATGGAGACGACTTTGTATTCTTTATTAAATTCCACAACACCATAACGCTCCGGATCGGTCACGTGATACGCAAATACTGTAGCGCCCGCAGTTCGATCATTAGCGCTACTCAGTTGCTCTACTAGCTCATGACCATAAAAAATATTGTCGCCAAGTACCAATGCGCTGGGTGAGTTGCCCACAAAATCTTTACCCAAGGTAAAGGCTTGTGCCAAGCCATCGGGCGATGGCTGAACGCAATACTGAATATTTAAGCCCCATTGTGAACCATCCCCAAGTAAATCGGTAAAACGGGATGTATCGTGCGGCGTAGAAATTAGCAAAATATCCCTAATACCAGCGAGCATTAAGGTCGTTAATGGGTAATAAACCATCGGCTTGTCGTAAACCGGCATCAGCTGTTTTGAAATGGCCTGTGTCACCGGATATAAACGGGTGCCAGAGCCCCCCGCCAGAATGATGCCCTTCCGATTAATTGGGTGTGATGCCATACCGACTACGCCTTTATAAAAACTCATCGCATTAAATGAGTTTACTGCGAACCAGCTGATGTACATAAGCATTTACTAAGCCATCCCATGGCTCCAGTAATTGAGTCCGCCTATTGATATCTGTATCGCCTTTCCATAAGGCTTGTAAGCGATTGCATGCCATTCGTGAATTCATGGGTCTTGGGGCGGGCAAGGGATATTCCACCGCAAAAATCGGTTTAATCGCACTCGGCTTTACTTTTAAAGAGGCTCCGGCCTCAACAGCGCTCTCAACTACTAGAGTTGCCAAACCATGCCACGTGGTTTGGCCACTTGGAACAGCATGATAAATACCCGAGGGAAAGTGCTTCATTTTCCCATTCTCACCCAACACCAAATCCAAACTCACCTTCGCTAACCATTCAGCACTTGTCGGAACGCCATGCTGATCTGAAATGATGTTGAGTGATTCACGATCTTTGGCTAAACGCAGAATGGTGCGGATGAAGTTACCTCCGTCACCATAAACCCAACTGGTTCTGAAAATGGCATATTGCCCATTCGATTGTGCTGGGGAGTTTTTAAAAGCATCTTCGATTGCCTGCTCACCCGCCGCCTTGCTTTTGCCATAAATGCCGAGTGGATTACGCGGATCATCCTCAGAATAAAAACCGTCTTTACTTCCATCAAAGACATAATCTGTTGAGTAGTACAGCAATGTAGCATTGTTTGCAACTGCATACTGAGCCATGATGTCCGAGGCTTTCGCATTAATCGTAAATGCCAAGTCGATTTCAGCTTCAGCTTTATCCACCGCCGTATATGCAGCTGCATTAATAATCAAATCTGGCTTTACTTGATTTAAAAACGCTGCAATCGCATCGGAATTAGCTAGATCGCATTCTGCTCGACCCACATAATGTAGTTGATGCTGTTGTTGTTCTATTTTTTGGGAACAGACAGCCCTAAATGCCTTGCCAAGTTGGCCATCTTTACCAAAAATGAGGATATTCATTTGTGTTTTCAAGCCGTCTTTTTGTGGTGTTGAATATGAAATACGATGATCACTATATTGAATTCTGATTTAGCAGTATTGCTTTTGCAACCAGTCACGATACAAACCACTAACCACTCTATCAATCCATGCAGGGTTATTTAAGTACCATTGCACGGTTTTTTTGATGCCGCTATCAAAGGTTTCTTTTGGCATCCACCCCAATTTGTACTTAATTTTGTTCGCATCAATCGCATAACGGCGATCATGTCCTGGCCTGTCTTTAACAAAGCTGATTTGCTCTGCATAAGATTTGCCATCGGGTCTGGGTTTCAGATCGTCCAAGATGCTGCAGACAGTCTTCACCACGTCGATATTAGTTTTTTCATTCCAGCCACCGATGTTGTAGGTCTCGCCTAATTCGCCTTTGGCAAGCACCTCACGAATGGCAGAGCAATGGTCTCCTACGTAGAGCCAATCACGTATTTGCTCACCATCACCGTAGATAGGCAAAGGCTTACTGTTGATCGCATTGAGAATGACCAGCGGAATGAGTTTTTCTGGGAAATGGTAAGGACCATAGTTATTCGAGCAGTTCGTGGTGACAACTGGAAAGCCATAGGTATGAAACCAGGCGCGCACCAAATGGTCTGAGGCAGCCTTTGATGCCGAATAGGGGCTATTCGGTTCATAGGGATTGGACTCAGTAAAGGCAGGATCACTCGCAGATAAAGAGCCATAAACCTCATCCGTAGAAACGTGATGAAAGCGAAAGGCCGCCTTTTTGGTTTCATCTAAAGTACTCCAATATGCCCTAGCGCATTCGAGTAAGTTGAATGTTCCCAAAATATTGGTGTAGATAAACTCAGCAGGTCCATGAATCGATCGATCGACATGGCTTTCAGCTGCAAAGTTCACAATCGCACGCGGCTGATGCTCTTTGAGTAATTGAGTCACCAGCGCTTGATCGCCAATATCACCATGGATAAAAAGGTGACGGGAATCATTTTTTAGGGAATCCAATGTAGCTAAATTGCCCGCATAGGTTAATTTGTCTAAATTAACAATACCTTCAGCGTTTGACTCTTTGAGCCAATCCAGCACAAAGTTACCGCCAATGAACCCGGCGCCGCCAGTTACTAGAATCATATTAAAAAGTAGATCAATTTGGATCCTCTTATTATCGCCCAAATAAAGCCAATGATTCGGGATTTGGGTGGCAAACCCTGACTTATACTTAGCTTATGAACCCGTCCAAATACAGCCTGACATTTGCTTGCTATAACTCGGTTGAGTACACCAAAAAATGCATTGAAAGCATGATTGCACACGGCACCCCCTTAGATCGACTGGTTGTCGTCGACAACCAGTCGACCGATGGCACCCGGGATTACCTGGCAAGTCTCCCGCTGGGTGGGCGTATTTTGAATCAGCACAACCTTGGATGCGGTACCGCATGGAATCAAGGGGCTCTTGCCCTTCAGTCGGAGTGGAGCATCATCATGAACAACGATGTGATGGTATCCCCTTTCTGGATTGAAAACCTCATAAAGACAGCAGAAAAGCTCAGCCTAAAAGTAATTAGCCCTGCCCTAATCGAGGGACCCCTCGATTACGACTTTGATGCCCTTAGCCTTAAAGCAAGCCAAACCATGAAAAATGCCAATCGCATGGGCAGTAAACATGCAGTTTGTTTGGCCATTCATCAATCGGTGTGGATGGATGTGGGCTACTTTCAGCCGGTACCCAAGCTATTGGGTTATGAAGATACGATGTTTTTTCATGAGCTCAAAAAGGCAAATATTCAGACGGCCATTACGGGCTCTTCTTGGTTGCATCACTATGGCTCAATTACGCAAACCGCCATGAAAATCGAGCGGGGCTTAAAACATAAAGACGGGCTGGGCTATCGCTATAACTACAAATTACTGCAGCAATCGTGGCTTACTCGAAAACTAGCGAAGTTGGCCTCCAAAAAACAGACTGCGCTTGCCCGCAAAACCGAAGTTGAGCATTACGGCATGTCGGTGCACGGCTTACGTCAAAATGGGCAATTTGTTTGGCTTTGAACTAGAGGTCAAAGCTGTAACATCGTATTACTCGCCAATCAGGCGAATCAACTGAGCGGTATTGGCTTCCAGGGAGAATTTCTCCAGCACCCGCTGCTTACCTGCCTTAGCAAACTGCTTTGCTTCTAGCGGATGATCTAGCGCCCAGTGAATGGCTTTAGCCCACTGAGCAACATTACCAGCCTCCACCATCAATCCCGTTTGCTGATGCGAAATCGTCTCCGGAATGCCGCCAGCGTCGCTGGTGATGGTGGGCACCTCTAAAAACTGTGCCTCAATCTGGAACATTCCCAGAGGCTCCATGAGCGATGGCAATACGGCAATATCGCTAATGCGCAATAACGGCGCAATGTGCTCGACAATGCCAGTTAGTAAAACGTTGTCATCCAAACCCAATTCATGGATCAAGGCCTCGAGCACAGGCTTTTCTTGGCCCTGGCCCGCAATCAAATACCGAATCTGAGGCTGTATTTTTTTAACAATCGCTAAGGCATGCAGCAAAACCGAGTGGCCTTTTTCGCCGCGCAAAATGGCACCATGCGCAATCACGGGGCCAGGGTGAGTACTCAACCATGCCGCAATGTGCTGCGGCAAAGGATGCTGCGCATTTGCTAATTTTGAAAAATCAATCCCAGGATACAGTACTTCAATGCGCTTGGGATCAATGGCTTTATTGACTAAAAACAGAGAGCGCAAGTGGGCGCTGGGGGTAAGTGTTTTAGTAAAGAGATAGTTATACGCAAAAGAGAGTGGGTAGCCATGCTGAAACGTTTTTACGCGGTAAATCGGAATGCGTTTTGCATGTACTAGCCTTACCCATAGCGCAACCAGCGCGCACACGATAGCATCGTGGCTGCCATGGCAAATAAAGGCGCTTGACTTTTGTGATTGGATGTTTTGGTAGATTGCTTTCCAGCTGGGAAGGTGAAAGGCGTTCCGAAACCCAATGCCCTGCATTCCTAAGCCCATCTGCTGGGCGCGCAGCGCAATCGCGCTCCGAGGCTTACACAGTAATCGAGTTTGCCATCCGGCCTCACTCAATGCGCGCATTTGTTGCAAGAGTTGCAACTCTTGTCCACCAATATTCATGGAGGAGTCGGTAAAAAAAACACACCCCTTCACCATATCTAGGTCTTCATTTTATTTACTATGACACCCAACAGCACACTAATCATCAATGCGTAAAACGAAGCTACGAACTTAAAATCAAGTACGTGGTATGAAAGACTACTAGCGGACTGAATTAAGACATACCCAATGCCGGCCATGGCGTAGGACTCGACTTTTTTGTAGCGCAGACAATAAGTAAAAAATAATAGCGGTAGAAGAAAAATACCGACAGTGGCTATAAATCCGCCAATACCATAACGAACAGCATTTGCCACAAAATCGTTATGAAAGCCTGCAATTAATATGCCATCGCGCGAAGCTTTAGAGGCATGTACAGCATTAGCTTCATCATTTATATATTTCTCTAGACCTTGATCGCCCCAGCCTGATAAGGGGTGTATTGAAAAGAAATGCCAACCTATGCGCAACCAAGAAATACGAACTCCAACATTAGTATCAGTATTCATACTATTCCAACGATAATTTATTATCTCTGAATACATATCATTCAGTCTAGGTTTCATCGTACTAGATCCGAAATATAATGCCGACATAAGTAAGCCAACGGCAGTAACCGCGAGCAAAGCCGTTTTCCAGCGAGAAAGCATGCTGTAGTGCATGACCCAAAAAAACACAAGCAACGGAATCCCCAGCCAACCCGTTCGGCTTCCGGAGCGTATTGATAGATAAATTCCAGCTATAGCTCCGATGAGTTGCAAAAGAGTAATAAACGAAACACGTTTCTCATTGAATCTCATCATGAGTAAAGAAATCACACCAAGCGCAAGAGCTATCTGACCAAAAATCAATGGATCAATAAAATGATTAGAGAGCCTGCCTGGATAGGTGCTCCAAAACATAGCGGGCACATATGAAATTAGCGCCAATGTGATGACTGATGCTGCTGGTACGGCAAGCTCCAGGACGCGAGGTACTGACGACCGATAGCGCGCAATCGCCATAAACACTAATACAGCGAAGAGATAACGCGAAGGCGCATCAAAGCGCGCCACGTTCAAACTACCCTGCAACAACTGCCCCAAAGCAACGGAGAGTATCGGCAAGGAAAATGCAATCACAAAAAAGGTGCTGAATCGCCCGAGGGGATCAGTGGTAAAGATGGCGGATTGTGTTCTCAGGCCCTCAGGCGGATGCTTATAAAATGGCAGTAACAATAAAATTACAGCAATCAATGTTGAAAAAAAGAGAACCCCACTAACCCAACCCTTAACAATTAATGAAAATAATGGAAAACAAGCTGCACTGCATAAAAGGAAAATGAGTACAGCGTAATTACCTTGCTTGAATTGATTAATTAGCGTCATCAGGATTTAAAGTGTGGCTGGGTTAAAAACATGCAAAGAGCGCCCGATCTAGTATTCCAGATTTTCTGAGTTACCCGAATTTGGGAGAGATTGAAATTAGGGCGCATACCTTAAAAAAATGAATTGGCTTTTTTCAGTTTAAATGCGACGGATAAAGGCATAATTAAAACTTTAATTGTACGTGTATAATTCATGGTTTCTTTATACCAAAATATCCTTATTGCCTGCCCAGGAAATGCAATGACTGCTGGGCCTGAAGCCATTCATCAACTAGCCTCTGATTTAATTCGTCTTGGTCACAATGCAGCGGTTGTTTATTTTCCATTTTCTAAAGAATTTAAAACGCCTGAACCCTATCTTAAATATCAAGTGCCAATAACCAAGTATCGAGATATTCAAGCTGAGTTATTTATTTTTCCAGAGATCGTGACAACCTATGCATTAAAAATCCGTCATGCTCAAGCTGCTATTTGGTGGATGTCGGTAAATAACTACACCTGCGTCCGTTATGGCTACGCATGGCGCGATAAATTACGCTATCTTAAAAATGTTGCTAAAGGACTAAGACCGATCGGTGGAATAAAGTCGCTCAATAAATTAAATCATTTTGCACAAAGTAACTATGCTCTGGAGTTTTTAAAATCCAATAGCATCTCTGGAAAACTTTTATCTGATCCAATTCCAATTTATACAGCGCATGATTACCTTCAAAGCCTTCCAGAGAAATGCTCAAAAGCAATTCGTTCGAATACGATTTTATACAACCCCCATAAGGGAAAAAAAGTAGTCGAGTTACTCATTTCCCAATTTCCTAACTGGCATTTTTTTCCTCTTAGTGGATTTAATCGAGAAGAGCTTGCTAATAAATTTTTAGAATCAAAGCTGTATATTGATTTTGGTCATCACCCCGGAAAAGACAGATTACCTCGCGAGGCTGCAATTCATGGATGCTGTGTTATTACTGGATTGCATGGATCAGCAGGCAATAGCCTCGATGTCAATATCCCTCCTTCCTACAAGATTGATCCACAAGCAAAGTCATTTTTGGATGCCTTTAAAGAAAAGGTGGGTTTAATTTTTAACGACTTTGAAAAATGCTCTGGTGATTTTTTAGAATATCGAGAAACAATTTCTCAAGAACAGGTCGAATTCGAAAAACAAATTAATCAAATTTTTTCAATTCCATCAAAATAGATAATAGATGACTGCTTGATCTCTAATTCCCCGCAACAATTGACATGACCGCCATTCGTACCGCAATCCCAAAGGTGACTTGCTTGAGGATCACCGATTGCGTGCCATCGGCAACGGCCGAGTCAATTTCTACGCCGCGGTTCATGGGACCGGGGTGCATCACAATGGCATCGGATTTAGCAAGGGCTAAACGCTCGGGCGTTAACCCAAATTGAGCAAAAAACGCTGCGCCTTCGGGAACCTTGCCAGCTTCCATACGTTCTTTCTGAATGCGCAAGGTCATCACCACATCTACACCACGCAAACCCTCCTCCATGCTGTGAAAGACCTTCACACCCAATAGATCTAAGTCATTGGGCAACAAACTCTCCGGTCCAATTACCCGAATATCTGTGCAGCCGAGCGCATTGAGTGCATGGATATTAGATTTCGCGACGCGACTATGAACAATATCGCCCACGATCGCAACCTTTAACTTTGTAAAGTCTTGCTTAAAGTGACGCATGGTGAACATATCGAGCAAACCCTGGGTCGGATGCTGGTGGCTACCGTCACCCGCATTAATCACATGCACATAGGGCGGCACATGATTAGCAATCTCAATGGGTGCGCGCGATACGCTGTGGCGCACCACAAAAATGTCGGCCTGCATCGCAATCAAATTATCAATCGTATCAATGAGGCTCTCGCCTTTTGTAGTGGACGAAGTCGAGATATCTAAATTAATCACATCGGCCGATAAACGTTTGGCGGCGATTTCAAAGGTGGTGCGCGTGCGCGTGGAGTTCTCAAAAAAGAGATTAAAGACACTCTTGCCGCGTAGCAGTGGTACCTTTTTGACTTCGCGGGAGGGATCGGTCACGCTCACAAACTGCTGCGCCGTATCCAAAATATGTAGGATCTGCTCTTTTGGCATTCCCTCCAGTGTCAGTAGATGAGTCAGTTCACCCGCACTATTGGTCTGACAGATCTGATTAGTTTCTTTGGGCTGAATGCTCATAATCGCTCCTCACGAACAAAGCGAAATGTTTCTGTACCGCCTTGAGAAACTTTTTCTAAGGCAAGTATTTGCGAATCGGGCAGACTGATATGCTCACCTACAAAGTCAGCGGCGATCGGTAACTCACGCTTGCCCCGATCAGCCAAGACCATCAGCTCGACACTTGCGGGCCTACCAAAATCAAATAACTCATTTAGGGCAGCGCGCACAGTTCTGCCAGTAAAGAGTACGTCATCAATTAAGACAATGTGTGCGCCTGTGACTTCAAATGGCAGATGGGTTGCCTTGCCTTCAGCCGAGCGCATTGCGGCTAGACCCTTCTCAGCATAGTCATCCCGATGAAAAGCTACATTAACTACGCCGTACTGTGGCAAACCTAAATCGCTCGCCAAGCGCTCAGCAATCCAAGCGCCACCAATCGCAAGCCCGGCAATACGGATGGTTGGTTTTGTCGAGAGCCTACTCTGAAGATTTACTTGCAGCTTGTTATACAGTTGCTCGGCATCCATCCTTTTTCCTGACTGGTTTAACCACTCAAAGTGTTTCTAATCAACCTCATCGCTATTTTATTGCCTTCGAGCTCTAAAGCCTCTATCCGTGTTAAGAAGACACTGGGATCATCTGAATTTCTAGTTCTATTGCTTATTCTTTAAACAATTGCGTCCTGCCTAAAGATGCTAAGTTGAGGGGTCTATTGGTTAAATTGATTAACTTTAACTATCTATTAATAAAATCGCTAGTTTTTTCCTAT
>Ga0214921_10011994_pt1 | contig 10436 bp, 8 predicted proteins | sample LL1505_MetaG_FD_177992 | JGI IMG/M metagenome (GOLD analysis project Ga0214921, IMG submission 177992) | Freshwater microbial communities from Lake Lanier, Atlanta, Georgia, United States - LL-1505 | ecosystem: Environmental > Aquatic > Freshwater > Lake | place: USA: Georgia | collected 2015-05-28
TCCTTCTTTTTGTTGCATAACTTCTTTCATACGATTGAAATGTTGAGGACATAAGCAATATTTGCTATCTTCATTGAATAGATATTCAGTAAAAATGAAAAAAAGGAGTGTTAATGCGGCAGAAATCACAATATCGCGTGTTCCGACAAAAAGAACACAGAAAATCAAGATTTCTCTCGCAATGCCATTCCTTAATGCGTGTTCTTGTGTCTTACTAAATCCGAAATCAATATATTTGGAACTGATATTCAAAAACATCATTACTAGGGCAAGTATAAACTTATTATCATTTACTGGTTTTACGAAATCATTAATATAAGTAATCATATTACATAATGATTAGAAAATAATGTATGTTGTATATTATAATAATATGAATAATATAAAATTGTAATTATTTTAACACGCACTTTTTCGTGCTTCAGTTGTAGAAAAATCATACTCTATACAATTTAAACATATGTTTTTATGTTTGAGACATTCTATCAATGCTTCTTTTATATCATCTCTTTCCTGGTTTTGTTCTATTATTATTTTTTGTTTTTGTTTTTCTATATCAAATGTATCTATAATTTCTTCTTTTATTTTTTTATCAATCATATATTTATAAAATTTATCAAGATGTTCTTCTAGTAATTCTTCAATAAATTTTAATGCGTCTTCTGTGTATTTATAAAATTTTGTAAAACATTTTTCTTCATCTGTATTTTTTTCAGGTAATTTATCAAAAACATTCATCATTGCGAATGTTTGACAAAATTGATTAGAACCGAAAATTTGATATTCATTATATGGGTCAAACTTTATTTTTTCATTTTTTTTTACACTAACCCAATGCTTTCCTGAAAATATACCAATTGGTATATCATTTTTTATTTTACCATTTATAATATCTTTCATAACATTTTTATGAGATATTGTTCTTCCTTCTTCACCTATAGTCTTAAAACCTAAATAATTCCAGAAACTAATGTTTCCCATAAGTTCAATTATGAATTCTAAATTATTGTCATACCAATTTTGTTCTATCTCAGATAGTTTTTTATTATTTTTAATAATATTTCTATAATTTTTTGTATAATCTTCTATATTTTGATATTGTTTATCTGCCATTTCTAACCATATATCATATTCACTTTTTTTAGATTTAACCGCAGATTTAACAACTACCGGCTTACTTAATGTTATAGCACTTTTTCTTGCAGACATATTATGTCTTTTTCTCGCACTATATTTTTCAGCAATAGAAGCAACTGGATTTATTCTAACTGAAGAGCGAGCATCAGCAGACACAGAAGACACATCAGACATATCCGACGATTCTTCAGAAATAGAATGTAACCTATTAACATTATATGGTTTTTTAGAAAGAGCACGAACACTATTTCTTGGAGTAGTTCCACCCTTCTTCACTTTTCTTGACTTGTTTCCGCTACGCAATTTCATTTTTTTAATACTTTTATTCTTTTTTAACATTTATATTATAATCATATATTATTTCAATTTTCGTATTTATAGTATCATACTTCGTATTTATAGTATCATAAAAACATACTAGCCTGTTTAGGTCTTAAATTCTCTTCATTATGTAATTGTTCTCCACCATCGGTTATAGTATAAGAACACGTTTCATCGCAAGGGTTACACTCTATACCGTTTGTGAAATTCAATGGATATTTTTTCTTAATATCAGCCATTTTCAATATTTTTCCCTTTTCATCCACAAAAACTTGCGCGGATGAACCCGGTATGCTTCTACAATGATTTTTTCTGAAATTGGCAGTGGACGGAACGTTACTAAATGTGATGCTACTTGCGCTTGTTCCTTTTAAATCCGTCACAGCACTTCCAACCGGCTTTCCAGGTGTGTCACCAATAATATTGGCTCCAGATTTAGTATTTTCTAAAAGGTTTTGACTAAGTCTGCTTGTCTCAGTAGATGACTCGAATAAATCTTGACTAACACTTCCTTGTTTTAATGTGTCTGGACTAATACCCAATTGCCTATCTTGCATACCTTCATATATAGCATCACCATAATGATGCTTGTGACAGTCGCAATGAGCATCAACAAATACAACCATTACCATCGCAACTACAATGCCGGACATAACACTATATAAAGACGCTAAAACCAAAATAATAAGCATTATCGCACGTCCTACCATTGTATTCGCATATTGAATAAGAACGTGGGGTTGTATATATAGAAGAATTATAGCAACAATTAAAATAACAAGTTCTATTTGTTTCATATATGTATATTTGATATATAATAAATTTACATAATATCTAACACAAGGTTCATTCTATTTTACATAAAGTTCATTCTATTTTACAGACAGAAGGAAATAATAATATATTCATTTTTTATAGGGGGAATGAGTTATTTAGCATTTAATGCGGCTCCAATACAAAATGAAAATACAAATGGTAATTCCAATGATAAAAAACGTAACGCACGCAATAAGACATTAAAGAAATACAATTCAAATGGACGTGTGGCAGATATGATTAGCCAAATTCATAAATCATCTTTACTTAATGATGACGATGAAAATGAAATGGGTGATTTTAATTTGCCTCTTCCAGAATCAGCTGGCAACCAGCGTAAGGCTGAAACTGAAGTGAAGACCCAAAATATGCCTCCACAGCCTCCTGTCTTACAAGGACACGCTCAAGCACAAGACCAATCGCAAGGAAAATGGCAGGGCGCTTCGTGGCATCAAAACACCTCATCCGCTGCTACTTCATACGCGCCATATCCGCTTCAATATCAGCAAAAAATACAAGAACATCAACATAAGAGAATACATCAGGCAACTAAAGAGCAGCCTGAAGAAATATCACAGGGCGGCGATGAACCTGTAAATATTGATGGATTTCAAAACTTGGAACATTCCTCGCCGACCTTTTTACAAAACGTGCCTTACTACAACCAAATGAGTTTAGGAGGTTCTGTTCCTAATCGTGATGAATTGCTTACAAAGTTGAATTATATGATACACATTTTAGAAGAACAACAAGACCAAAAAACCGGACACGTCACCGAAGAGGTCGTATTGTATTCATTTTTAGGCATATTTATTATTTTTGTGATTGATTCATTTGCTAGAGCAGGGAAGTATGTCCGCTAATAAGGGGTTACACCCCTTAGGAACCCCGACACCGACACCGACCCCGACCCCGTATAGGGCAATATTAGCCCGACCCCGTTAATAGGGGCGCTATACCTTCGGTACCCTACGACCCCAACCCCGTATAGTGTGTATTAGCACCCTGTATAAGGATACTTTAGTATTTGTCTATTTCGCACCAACACATCAACAAATTAAAAAACATTCGCCCGGTTTATATGTGTAACATCCATAATTGTAAAGAAAATACTCCGACGAATATTCATTTATAAAAGCCGCATTCGCATTCGCATATTCTACAATACTCGCATTATGACTGGTATTTTCAATCATAATTCTTTTCAGTTTATCATCTCTCTTGTATATTTGGCTCAATGCTTGAGAAAATCCGATTATAAAAATATCGGGCATTAAGCCGTGAATATAGGACGACGCAACACATACAACCGCATCATTCTTTCCTTTTTTGAATACATAGGCTGAAATCATCTCTCTATTTTGGATGATTCCATATATATACATATTTCCTGTATGTATTGTGTTTTGTATATTAGTTATTTCAGGCAATACAATACAATCAAAATTCTTATATTGGTTTATAAAATGTGTGAATAGAGAGATATTCTTTTTAGTGATTTCAATCAATGCGACCGACCCTATTGGAAATGGCATAAAATAAAAATGCGATATATCATACTGACGTGTTATAAATGTGGTGAGTGGGACTATTCCATTCGCCACTGTGGTGCCTACTATTTCATTTGCGCTTGAACTCTGTCTAAATAAAAATGTAACAACTTTGCGCTGTAATCGGCTCACATTATACAAGTGTGTCGCAATCATTTCGTCGGCGACATTTGTGTGAGTGCTAGTGCTAGTGCTAGTGCTAGTATGACAAAGGTTGCTAACATAATATAATGGAAATGTCTTTATACCTTTTAATGTAATGTGAAGTATTCGCGCTGTTATAGTTGAAATATATTCGTCAATATACATTGCTGGTTCAATGCTGTTTTTTTCAAATAACATTTTCGGCTTTGTGTAAATAGATATATACGACGGATAGTTAGACCCTTCCAAATATGCGGGGTTAAAGTCATAAGACTTGTCAATACCATAAGACTTGTTTAAGTCAATACCATAAGACTTGTCAATACCATAAGACTTGTCAATACCATAAGACTTGTAATAATTACACACACGTGTCTTTGTTGTATCGTCTATTGACGCAAAATCGTGTGTCTTTATATTAACCAAATTTACATATTTATTTATGGGTGGTAAGTCGTAACTTATTCTATAGGGTTGTCGTATATAATACATCAGGTCGTATGTATGAAATACTGGCTGTATGCTCCAAAACGGATATTTTATTTTTGTATATGCGCGAAATACTAAATAAATAACGAGTATAAAAAATATGAAAAGACCCAAAAATTCTATTAGCATTACATTACCTATTAGCATTACATTACTAATACTTTATATATTTTCTACCTTTACATATTTCACATATTTACATTTTCACACATTTACATTTTCACACATTTACATTTTCAATTATACAACATATAAGGCAATACATAGAGAGATACAATCATAACAATTGTATTTACATTCAAACTTTTGCCGGCAAGATAGGACGCAATAAACGATGCCATAATCATCATTCCACTATCGGATAAAATCGCTTTATATGAAACTTCGCCCGCATAGTCCTTAAATGTGTCTAACATACGATTTACACCACGAGGAACATTTGTAAATAACACATAAAATAATATGTCGTGTATCATTTGAACGATAACTGCTAGTGTGGCAAATTTTATTATGGAGAATTCGTCAAAAATAGAATAATAAATAGACCTTACAATAATCAGACCAATGAATATGATTAGAATATCCGCTATAACCGCAGATAAATTGTATTGCGAATACCATTCTCTCAACACATTTGATTTAATGAGCTTTGAATTCAATAAGGAAATGACAAACAAATCGGTAATCAATACTGCGTTGAATAATGGTAAGTAATCACCGGTATTGTTGAAGTTTGCGATATTTTTAAACATTCTTTTATACATTAAACATATATTAAATTATGAAGGTATTCGTTTTATACTATAAAAATACAGATTTATAATGGTTTGAAAAAAAAACTATTTATTATATTTATATACAAGAAAAAAGAAATGAGGGGTATGAGGACTGAGGACTTGTTTTACGTTCTAATCAAAAACGATTGATAAAAAGTGTAAAAGTGCAAAGTGGTATTTTACACTTTTACACTTTTTGTATGGGGGTATTGAATTAAACCCAAAACAAGTCCTCAGTCCTCATATCCTCATATCCTCATATTCTAACATAAATATAAAAATAAAAACTATAAATTGATTAAACAACCTAAATTCAAAGTATGTTTTAAATCGGTAATATTAAAAATTTTAGTCTCGCCTTTCATAGTATGTCTTCCTTTTGATATTCCATTAAATTTCATATTTGTTAATCTAACACCGAATTTACGAGTATCAATATCATATTTTATACCATTTTGATTACACCAGACCTTGAATAGTTCATATATTTCAGTACCAAGTAACTCTATACATTCATTATCATCATTTATATGTTCTCTTGTAAAACTTTCCAACCATTGTTCTATAGGTGATTTGGATAATTCTTTCAAATTTGTATGATATTCCGTTTTAGGTATAGGTATGTCTTTAAATTTATCCATTCCTTCAATGCGTTTAAAATAATCATAGCACGTTCTAATAACATTGATGTCTTCTAAATATTTATGTATCGTTTTAAAATAAACATAATCACCTTTTTTCTCATCACTTGACCTGATTATTAAATTGCGTCGGTCACCATTGGAAGAATTAAGTGGTTCTTCTTTATTTGTTGTTGTAATAAACCGATGATATGATTTTATTTTATATTGTGGAATACCTTTTTGGTTTATAGCAAGAGTGCTATCTGTAATCAAACCTTTTATTTTCCCTTCAGCTTCTAATGTATCTTTTTTAGATAATTCATTTAGATTTACAAGAAAACAATGACTCATCATTCCATTAAAATCACCCCATACATCTCTTGATGGGTTCGTTGTTTCAAATACTTTTTCATTACCCAGCATCCTCTCAAAAAGTTTAAATAATGTTCCTTTTCCAGAACCTTCCCCGCTTATAAACGTCGGCATAATTGTTTTTATGTGAGGGTATTGTATCATCTGAGCTATCCATTTTATGAAATAATCATATACACTCTCTTCGTGGTTACATAAAATTTTTATATGGTTCAATATGAAATTCAACTCGGTTTGTTTATAGGTATATGGTTCAGTTAATACTTCCATAGCAAAAGGACACCATAAATTAAAAATATTATCGGGACAATCATTCATATTTGGATACATATCTACATCATCTTTACGCCTAATATTATGTGTATGACTTATCCATTTATTTATAAATGGCAGTGTTGTCATTTTTGTAAAAAATCCATTTTGATTATATGTAGGAACATCATATGATAAATGTGAATAAGACATTTTCAATTGAGCCTGCGTCAAAAATATAATATTGTTATTATCGTGTTTCACATACAATGATTTATTTATAATTTTAAGATGTGTTTTTTCAAATTCATTTGCGACATATTCAAATGTTCTTTCTTCTTTATTTGTTTTATATGATTTTTCAAAATATTTAAATTCATCAGGGACATTTAATTTAGTATTGTGTTCTTTATACGACCATTTCATACCTAGTCCATTCATTTGCTTTTCTACATAGTTTGTAATATCTTCTAATAAATCTTTATTTTTGTAATAATCTCCATAAACCATCAAACCATCAAACATCAATACAGCGATTTCAATACCTTTTTCATTTATAATATGTATAGCGTGTTGTAGTATAATATTTTCATAGTAACACATTATTCTATTCACTGCAGAACCTAATTTATTATATGGTTTATTATCTGGAACAGAACAGACTAACGCAGCATAATCTTTTATCTTTACAAGTTGTTTTTGTATTTTTTTAATTTCAATATCATATTTTTTAAATTGTGATGGTAGTCCCTTAGCACGATTTGGTGTATCTTTATTTAAAGCGGTTAAATAAGCAACTTTACCCGTATCTCTTGATTCAAAATTTTTCAAACATTCTTCACGATGATTAATGTAATATTCTAATTCAGGACATTCAATGTGATGTAATTTACATATATAACTAAGTATAACAGGATGAGCGTTACACATATCAATATCAGTTCCTACACCATCACGCATAAGTAACCCTCTAATTTTAGAAGGCATACCTTGTAATGAGCCACCAGAAAATAAACGACCTGCTAACATTTCAGTAGCATATGAATAAATGCGTTTAGTAATTCCTCCAGTCTTCAAATTGGTTTGACAAAACTGTTGTAAAATAGAATATTTAGTTTTACATTCTTCTTTTGTATGTTCTTTATCATCATTCAAACATCTTTCTACAAAATCAATATAAGACAATTGAGAAAGCCAGTGAATAGGTCTAAGTGGTAATCGTTCAGTAAGTTCCATATTATAATATTCCTAAATATTATAATTTGATAATTTAAGTTATATAAATTAACTAATTATTCCTAAATACTTTATATTTCATAGTTTTTTTATAATTTCCATTATTTAATTTATATAGTATATTATTATTTTCAAATGTATATCCACCTTTTCTCAATATACCACGCACGATATTCAAATAGGGTCTTTTACATTCAAAGTTTGGTTTGAATGAAGAAATTTCAGAACACGCAAAATATTTTTGTATTTCTTCTTTCATATTCAGTATAGCTGTTTGTTTTTCTATATCAGAATCTAAGTCTGATAACAAAAAAGAATTATTTGCGTCCAATTTTAGAATATCAATAAGTTTTTTACATATATCTTCTCTCTCCACTTTATATTTATTACAAAGTTTGACACGCATATCTTATATAGAATATAAGAAAATCTTTAATTATTTGTAATGAATATAATATAAATTTCGTGTCATAATCACATCCATTATTTATGAAATAATTGTGTGGTTCTGAATGTATAGCACATCTTATTAAGTGTGAGGGGGTCGTAGGGGTGCCTCAGTACCCCTATTAGTTAAGTGTGAGGGGGTCGTAGGGGCGAAGCCCCTATTAGTTAGGCTTCTGTAAAATATACAAGTATTGGCTATCATACTGACATTTAACCATATCTACTTTACTATGTAAAATGAAACCTGCTTCTTTCGCCATAGAGAGAATAGACTTTTGCGATTCCATATATAACTTGTGTTCGTTTTGTCTAACACTTTCATTATTCTTATCTTTAAACGTTTCACTCATTGTGGCAACATCTCCATTGAATTCATAATTACACTTGTAATCAAACTTGTCAAATTTAACTACACTATTCGTAATTCGTTTATCAGTATATTTTTGCGGAGAGATGATATAAACAGGTTTAGCCGCAGGAACAATCGGGTCAAAATTCTCTCTATCTACTAAATGAAGAATAAGAAATCCACCAGGCATTAACCATTCTATACAATTATTGAAAAAGCGTCGCTTGTCATTAAGGTAATAAATGGTGAAATATAAACAAGTTATATGAGAGAACGAATTTGGCGTGAATAACAGTGTATTCATAACATCTCCTTGTTTAAATTCACTGTCCGGATAATTCTCTTTTGCTTTTTTTACCATTGCTTGAGAGATATCTACACCAACTGCCTTAATTCCTTTCTGTGTAAATGCTGCGACGTGATGACCGGTTCCTGAACCGACATCTAAAAGAGTGCTGTTATCAGGGTCTGGATCAACTTGTGTAATCTCTCCAATTTCAAAATTGTTTTTTCCAACATTATGCATTAAATCGTCATATACACTTACATAAAATTCGTCATATACATCCTTATCTTTATGAACGATGAATTCCCTTTTAGATGTATCTTTAAATCCTTCTTTTGTTATTCGCAACCAGCGTGAGAGAATCATCAATACGACAAACACTAATAAAACATAACACACCTTTTGTAAAAGGGTTGAATGGTTCCATATTTTAAGTAGAGATTGTGTCATTATATATAAACAAGACTATATATGTAATAAGTGTATATATTTTTTGTATTTATTTTTATAGTAACAACTAACTGTTTTTACAATAAATTTATGAAAATGAATGCGAACACAAGTGCCAACAGTAATGCAAGTGCCAACGGCAATGCTATAATAACAGATAAAGACATCAAAATCAATGATAAGAGAGAACAATCAGAATTTAAAGGTATCACATTTTCAACATTTCAAAAGTCTAAAGTTATCGCCGAATTGATTTCGTGTATTGTGAATTCTAAAATAGAACCGGCTTTTTATTGGTCTGCAGAACTTATTAGCGCCGGACATTTCGGTGATGTATGGGATGTTATCCTTTTGTATTTATCTAAATACATTCATTTAGGAAATCCAAAACTCCCGATTTACATCGCAAAACGTATAGAACAATTTAAAATTATTGTTACCAATGGATATTTAGAAAACGAAATTGAAATGCGTAATAATTCAAAAATAAGAAATCTTTTCGCCGAAATAATTGCTGTGTTGTGTCTCTCGCGTAAAAAACACGCATTTGAACCAATAAGAATCAAAAAGGTGGAGGAATTCAATATGGCTTTTATGGCATCACGATTGAAAGCGCCTAGTGTTGATTTTGCGAATTCGTTTTTTCAGAAAAATGACCCCAAAGAATTATTCATCGCTATAAATGAATTCGCTTTCCATATCTCTCTTTCATCCAAAAATGCAACAAGTGCTTGTTATTGGCTTGAATGGATTATTGAATACGAGACGATATGTAAAAGTAAGAAGGAAATGTGTATTTGCGAACCACGCCCATTCGCAATTGTCGGCGAAAAATATAAGAAAGACCCTATATGGATTGTATGGGATGCGTTATTAACTGAATGTAAAAAGAGGAACAGCGATATAACAACCAAGATTATTAACGCACTGTTAGAAGTGTATTCCATTAAATTTACGTGTGGTGTAAAGCGACGACGGCGATTTATTGTATATTTTGCTATTTCACTTATCACAGACCCGGTGGATTTTACAATTGAAATGTTGAGTTCTAGTCAAAAAATACAGATTGAAAAAGTGGTTAAGAAAATAAATATTGTTTATAAAGATGTTAAAAAAAATGAAATAGAACCGGATGATAATGACCCTATTGTGGGGAATGATGGAAATCAAATAGAACGTAAAGAAAGG
>Ga0214921_10011995_pt1 | contig 10436 bp, 8 predicted proteins | sample LL1505_MetaG_FD_177992 | JGI IMG/M metagenome (GOLD analysis project Ga0214921, IMG submission 177992) | Freshwater microbial communities from Lake Lanier, Atlanta, Georgia, United States - LL-1505 | ecosystem: Environmental > Aquatic > Freshwater > Lake | place: USA: Georgia | collected 2015-05-28
CAAGAGTTATGACGTCATTCAAGGAAGTTTGGCAGCACACGGATTACCGACCCTTGCATCGCCACATGATTTACTTTTTTATGATGACATGGAGCATGTGCTGAAAAGGGAGACGCCACATTATGTTCAAGTACGACCCTATAAGAATGTCACGCCTGTGGAGAATTTAACGCAAGTACTGAGTTTCGTTAGTAATTTGATGGGGCGCGATGCTTACGAACTGGCTGTAAATATGGCACTTAAAGAACAGACCAAAGATCGCGGGGAATTTCCTGAATCCATATTTGATCCACCGACTTTGGAGGACACGAAGGATGACTTCCTACAGATGGATGCTGCGTTGCGGTATTTTCTTCAACCGAATCCACCACGGAAAAAACGTCCCCGTTTGACACGTCGCTTGAAGCGAAGTGGTGGTGGCTCCCGGTCGCTGCGAAAAAATCTGGATAAAAAGTAGAAGCCAAATGGATATGATTCGTTCCCCTCCTCAGCCTACGCCGCTGTCTTCCTCCAATGCTTACACGACCTGGCCTGGTGGCGTGGATCCCACCGCGAAGTTGTTCAGCACGGACAACCAGGGTTACACAGCGGTCAAAGGCGGAAAGCGCAAGAGCAAGAGCAATCGCAAGACCAAGAGCAACCGCAAAGCCAAGACTGCTCAACGAAAGCGCCGTGCCACGCATCGCAAACGCCGCGGTGTAAGCTATCGTAAATAAAAACCAAAAATTTTGTGTTTTGTGTTTTGGTTTTTTAATTTTTAAATTAGTTTTTTAGTTTTGGTGTGCATGCAAATAGAAAGCCATGAGTGTGTCTAGTAGATATCCAGACTCAGGGGCAGCGGAAGCACCTTCTTGCCGTAATAGGCCTCAATGTCCGCCTGAAGACGGAACTCGCGCTGCGTGATCAGATTGATGCTGGCGCCCTTGCGCCCGTAGCGGCCGCTACGACCAATGCGGTGAATATAGTTCTCACGATCCAGAGGCAGTTCGTAATTGATCACAATGCTGATCGTCTGTACATCAATGCCACGACCCAGAAGATCCGTACAGATCAGAACACGAACCTTGCCAGTGCGGAAGTCCTCCATGCGCTTCTTGCGCTCCGTAACCTCCATCTCGCCATGAATGTAGTCCAGATCAAAGCCGCGACGCTTCATCTGATCCGCCAGCCACTCCGCCTTCGTCTTTGTATTGACGAAGATCGTGGCCTGCTGGATGCTCAGATGGTCATAAATGTCGCACAGAGTGTCCAGCTTGTGCTCCTCGCGATCCACCTCAATGTGCCACTGCTTGATGCCGTCCAGACTGATCTCGTCGGCGTCCAGCAGGATTTCAACCGGATCGCGCAGGAGCTTTGACGCGATAGAGCGGATTTCAGGAATCATCGTCGCCGACAGGAGCGCAACCTGAAGCGTAGAAGGCCAGCGAAGACCCAGGATACACTGGATCTGCTCACGGAAACGCGAGGCAAGCATCTGATCGGCCTCGTCCAGAACCAGCGTCCGAATGCTGTTGGGATTCACAGCGCGGCGATTCAGAAGGTCGTAAAAGCGACCGGGAGTCACGACCAGAACGTGGGGAACGTGATCTGTACCGGCACCCTGAGTAAGGACTGCCAGATCCTCGGCAACAGGAGGACCCCCCGTCGCCAGATGAACACGAATGCCCATATACTGACCAAGTGCCAGCGCCTCCTTCGCCGTCTGATCAGACAGCTCGCGCGTCGGGGAGATCACGACGAGCTGAACTAGGTTCAGCGCGGGATCAATGCGGCTCAGACTACCGATCAGGAACGTCGCCGTCTTACCAGTGCCCGACTGCGCCATAGCCAGAAGGTCGTGCCCCTCCATGAGAGGGACAATCGCCTTCTTCTGAATTTCAGACGGCTTCTCGTAGCCACGAGAAGAAATACCACGATGGAGGCGCATATCAAGCCCCATATCGTCAAACGTTTCATACGCCCTCAGCTCGTGTGCCGGTGCAGACGCTGCATCGGTACCCGCGCCCCCAGTAGGGACAGCGCCCCCAGTGGGGACATTAACGGGAGAAGGAGCAAAGGGAGGAGTAAGAGAACCAGAAGTAGAAGACATGTCTAATAATGATAAGAAAGATGCTTGTGTGCTTTAAACGAACAAGGGGGCGTCAATTTTGACAACGGCGCAGGAGGCTTCAATTTTTTTCACGCAACGTAACTGGGACACACCGAAAACCAAAAAAATATGTTGTGTTTTTGAGGTTTGTCTTTTTTGTTTGTTTTGTGTTGTGTGTTGTGTGTTATGTTATGCGCAGTGCATTTATGTGTGGATAAGCTGCGGCAGAAACGATGGCATCGGAGGGATTGGAGCATATTCTTCATAGTCGCTGTCGCTGTCGTCATCCTCATCGCCCTCAAGATAATGAGCCGTATTGATGGCACTCGCAATCGCATGCTCAATAATCTGATCCTGCTCGGAATCTTCCTCAAATGAGTTGTCATGAAATTCAAAGAACTCCTCCAGGAATTCACACACAAAGTCGTAATTTACACCGCCGCTACAGAAGAAGGCAGGAATATAGGATCGCGTTGGCGTGTCCTGAATATCTAACATCAGTTCATCACGAAGTTTTCCACATACCTCATGTGCAGAAAAGTCACAGGAATCTGCATACTTCTTGAAAGGATGATGCTCGTTTTCCCAGGACATATCAAGACGGGTTGTGAGTGCCTTGACGATGCGCTCGGCGATCGTCTTTTCCGGCGGATTGTCACCAAACTCTGCCTTGAATGGAATGCATAGATCTAGGAACTTGTTGAGCTCTTTACTGAAGCGATCAATGCTGAACTGCTCCTGCTGTTGCTGCTGCTGCATAGAAGAAGACATGATTGATGGAAGATTGGGTGGAAGGTTGTAAGGAAAAGATGTATGAGTATGTCACGCCTCTTTTTAAGGCGACCAGACATAGTTTCAATTTTTTCTGACCCACCTACAGAACCATGAACGCCGCCATCTATATTTTGCTGGGTGTACTGATCACCATTGCCGTTGTTGTTTTACTCATGCCGATCCGCCGTGGTCCTGCATATCCGCCGTTTGTTCCCGGTTGGCTGCCCCGTTACAGCCCATATTGGGCGCATGGCGGTCGTGGTTGGCGCCCGAATATGCTTTATTAGACAGCCGGTCCTTGTTGATTAAGTATCATGTAAAACCGCTTTGCGGTTTAACCAGATAACCAGTACGAACCGAAAAAGAACCGACTAAAGAGTCGGTTCTTTTTCAGTCGGGGTGTCTTGGTTTGGATATTACGTTTGAGTGACATTAAACATTCTAGATAATTAGACCATTGGGCATTTCAAACGGGTAGTTTGCTCGGCAAAGCCTCGCGAATCTGCCGTGGTTTGATATGACACATTGGCGAGTTGAGCCGGTCTAAAATGACCGGCTGTCTACCATAGTCTGTCCAAGATGATTAAATGTTGCTGAGAAAAGCGCTTCTTTTAGCGTGTTGCGTTTCTCAACATCATCCTTCAATTCCAACAGGCCGATAAAACGATCTGTCGGTATACCCTGCGTCGATCGGATCGGATCTTTATCTGAAACAAGGTAAGGTCTATTTTTCTCAAGATTCCAAAACACAAGATTGGTTTTTCCGTTTGAAAGAAGTGGAAGCCATAAATGAAGCCGCGACGTCGTAATTTTATCGGCATAAAAATGATTAAACGTCTTTTGAACAGATGTAATGAGCAAGGCTGGATCACATCGTATATATTTGGAAAGGATCTGCGATGATGCTGCGATTAATGTTCCATCGCTAAGGTCTAGCGGAGCCTCATTAAATACATGGGCGCCATTATAATCAATGCTTTTTTCAAATCCGAGATTGTGATCCTGAAGATTAAGAACCATTGTCAAACACCCGCTGAAATAACAAGGTATATCATGATGTGCTAAAAGTGCTTGCGTCGATTTATCACGACATCCGATCACATATTTTTTCAAATAAGTTATTGCTTCTTTTGTAAGTATCTTTTCAGATGTTATATGGAAACTCACAAAAACAGGTTCAATAAACTCTGGAAATGGGAATTTGTAGACTCCATTCCAAGTTGACATCCACCATCCATTACAAATTAAAACAATCTTATCTATACCATCAGGTTTTGTTTCAATATTATCACGATTCAAAAAAAAGATATCGTATTTATCGATTTTTCGTGTTTGAATTGCTTTTTCAAGGAATAGTTTGAAGGGCAATGGCGACTTGACATATTTCCACCAGACATATAACGCAGCGGCAGATTGATACCAATCGCCAAGATTCGGTCCATCGTAGACAAGTACACCAATGCCAATTGTCATAGTTTCTCTTTCATTATAATGAATTCTATGTTTAAATCATCTAAAGCGTATCTGTTTACTTTGTAACTAAAGAATGTCGATTCGCCTTCACATTCCTGCGATTCCTCACACGATCACTCGTATCGAGTACAGCCACTGCGCTTTCACAGGCAAGGTTCTGCGATTCGCCCCCATGATGCGTAGTCGCGGCTTTGAAGTGTATCATTATGGTGTGGAAACATCGGAATCGGGTGCAGATGTGGATGTCCAACTCATGTCAAAAGACGATTGGGCAAAGTTGCGTGTCGACAGCTACAAGTTGCTTCACCCTGAAATGCCTGTTGATGCGATTCAAACGAAACTTGCAGACGCGACGCAATTTGTAGGAGATCTAGCAAATTATGATACGCCGCTGTACATTGAATTCAACAAGCGGTTTCGCGAGGCACTCATCAAAAATTATCGTTCGCCGAAAACCGACATAGTCTGCCTGCCCCTGTATCCTTACAGGGGTGTGGAAGGTCTCCCGTTTGTCGTTGTTGAATCGGGCATTGGGTACCCCAATAGTTCTCTTGGCTATCGTATTTTTGAGAGTTATGCTTGGATGCACGCTCACCTGGCCAAAGGCAACGGCGCCAATTACTGGTTTGTGGTTCCCAATTACTTTGATTCGCGCCAGTGGCCGCTGTCGCTTGCACCCAAACTCGATAGTGTTGGATTCCTTGGGCGCATTTACGATGGCAAAGGCTGTGGCGAAATCGTGGAAGTCGCGCGCAGGTTTCCTTTCATTCGCTTCATTCTTTGCGGTCAAGGTGATCCTAAGAAGTACCTTGTGGAGCCTAACATCTTTTACAAGCCACCGATTCATGGCGAAGAGCGCGCCGAATATCTAGGAAGTCTAGCGGCGTGTATAGCACCGACTGCTTTTGTAGAACCCTTTTGCGGCGTCGCGGTGGAAAGTCAGCTCTGCGGAACGCCTGTCATCACAAAAGATTATGGTGCACAGACAGAAACGATAGAGAATTTCAAGACTGGTCTACGCTGCCACACACTGGCCGATTATTGCTACGGGATTCAGATGGCACTTGATGGCAAGTTTGATCGTACTTATATTCATGAACGTGCTGTCCGTCTTTACGATATGTTCAATGTTGCACGCCAGTACGAATATACGTTCAAAACGATCCTAGATGTTCACAACGGCAAAAATGGCTGGTATAGCCCTGATACGCATATTGAGGCGTTGAAAGATTCATAATTATAATACGCACAAGTCTAATGAACACCATGATTATTTTGTTCAAGAATCTCATGCGGCATCGTAAGTCCTGTTAAGGACGATAAGCATTCATCAAGTGTATTTTCTTCATTTCGTACACGAATGACGAAACTAATTCCTTCCATTTCTAAATACATATTTGCGAATATTTATCACGCAAGAACGCAGGATTAAAAAATGAAACACATTTGTGGTATTTAAGCATTTGTCACCAGAACGTATCTAGAGAACGCTTTCATATGGCAACTACCTTCCCATCTTTGTACGGAGAGGCTTTGAGCGGCAAACAGAAAGTCTGGGTTCTTTCTGTTGAGGATCGCGGCGGTGTTGGCGCGATCGTGATTTCCCACGGATACGAGGATGGCAAGAAGCAAGTGATTGAGCGACTTGTTTCTGTCGGCAAAAACATTGGCAAGAAGAATGAGACGACGCCAGTTCAGCAAGCGGTTTCTGAAGCACAGGCGCTTTGGAACAAGAAAAAAGATGCAGGGTACACAACCAATGCTGTTGCTACTGCTGCTACTGCTGCTGTTGCTGTTGCTGCTGTAGGTGGCGCAGGGACTTCTGAATCAGAAGTGGTAGCAACAACAACAACAACAGCAACAGCAACAGCAGCAGCCCCACTTCCTATGCTTGCTCATGATTACAATAAGCGCGGCAAGGATATCAAGTTCCCATGTTATGCCCAGAAGAAACTGGACGGCGTGCGCTGCGTCGCAATCGCCGGCAAGGGTCTTTTCAGTCGCAACGGCAAAGAAATCGGCATTCATCTGAAGCACATTCGTGATGCGCTTTCTGTGTTGCCCACCGGTAGCATGCTGGATGGCGAGTTGTATAGTCATGACCTGAGTTTCCAACAGGTTGTAGGGCTCGTCAAGAAGGAGACTCTGGATGCCGGCGATGCGGAACGGCTTGCAAAGATCCATCTTTGCGTCTACGATACGATCCTGGTCGGTAAGACAAACAAGGATCGTAAAAAGTGGCTTGAAGGTGTCTTTGGCGTCGGTGGATTGCTTCATGGTCGTGCCAATGGCAGTAGCGTGACGCTACTGGAAACCTATGTATGTAATTCGCTGAGCGATGCCAAGATGTACCATGCTGCGTTTGTAGCACAGGGTTATGAAGGGCTCATTCTGCGAAATGTTCACGGGCTCTATTGTGTGGGGCATCGCAGCATAGATCTTCAAAAGTACAAGGAATTCCTGGATGATGAATTCAAGATTGTGGGATTCAAGGAAGGTGATGGGCTGGAGAAAGGGTGTGTCATTTGGCGTTGTGTCACAAAGGACGGCGCGTCGGAGTTTGATTGCCGACCTCGTGGAACCCGTGAGGAACGGGCGGCGCTATTCGTTTGTGGTGCTTCACAAATTGGCAAGAAACTTTCAGTACGATTCCAAGAGTGGACAGATGAGGGGAAACCGCGGTTCCCGGTTGGAATTGCCATTCGCGATTATGAATAACACACAGGAGACTATGAACTGCTCTTAAAGAACTGGCAGCTGGGGATCCGTATTCTCTAATAAATTTCTGCCTTTCTAACAAGGATGAATCAAGGATGGGAAGCCAACGCACCTCCTTACGATAAACAGGATGTGGCGATTGCGAATGTGACGCGCTACCTGTTTGGCGATAAATTCAAGGGCGTCAATGCCAACATTAGTCGCGCCATTAGTTTGTACCGCTTTTTGCTTGCGCATCGCGACACGAATGCTGCTTCTTTACGTCTTTTGATCCGCGAAGATGGAAAGCCGCTTTTCAGCGAAAAGGAGTTGGCAGATATTTTACAAGTTGTGCGCTCACAATCCAATATGCCGTTTGCTCGGCGGCTTTTGTTGCAACGTGGCGGTGGAGATGCGGCACCTTCTATCAATGTTGTGAAGGCCTCTGAATCCCGAGGGGAGTTTTGGGACGATTTTTTCGCGAAATTAGCGAATCCTGTTGCCTCGCGGATTCCTCCCAAGTACGATGGACTTCTTTGGTACATGTTTTTCTTGTCGCATTTGGAAGAACTTGATTTTCTTGGACCCTTGCTTTCAACGGCGCTTGATTCTGTCACGCTGACGCTTCCTGTCATGGCCGAATTGTCGCAAGAAATCATGAGCAAACTGATTGCACTTGTGCCTATTCCGTACGCCAGTTTCGCAGGGGAAGCCGTAGGTTATGCCATCAGTTTGTTGTTCATTATGACCGGTATCGTGCTGAACACGATGCGCAAAAAGTTCGGCTCTGCATTCAAAATGGCGTTAGAAGCGATTCCTGTGTTTGGCGATGCACTCATGGATGCAGCGCAGGGATTTGAAATTGGTTCGCAGCGTTACTTGAAAAATCGCGACAAGTTAATTGCGAGTTTGGACAAATATTCGCCGCACACGGCAAATGTGTTTGAATACTGGACACCCACAACCGAATTTGCTGCTGCTACTGCGGCAGCAGAACCCGTGTATTTTGATGTCGATAAGGCCAAAATGAATTTAATAGATCATGCTGTGAAAGAATTGGGGCTGGAAGATACGATGAGTATTTTAGAAAATCCGGCTAGTGCTTTGCCTTCTTTGCCTTTGCCTTCTTTGCCTGCTTCCAACAACTTGCTGAAGGGGGCGACCAATGCAGCAAGTGCCAAAACACTTTCGAAACTTGCAGGTTCACGCAATTTGTTCAAAGGAACTGCCAAGCTTCCAAAACTTTCAGGTTCTCGAAACTTGTTAAAAGGGGCTGGACGTTTGACACGCCGTTTACGACGCCGCTGAGCAGCAGCGAGCAGCGGGCTAAGCTGCAGCGGGACTAAGCAGCAGCGGGCTAAGCTGCAGCGGGACTATGCAGCAGCGGGACTATGCATTGCAACTAAGAGCGCCCAGCGATTAATTGACTTACCTGTGCTTGAAGTGTAGAAACCTGCGCTTCCAACACGGAAATACGTGACGCGTGCGTTTGTTGGATGGTATCAATGTCTTTTGTCGCGGCAAAGTTCAGCGTAAACAGCGCATTCTTGTCAAGAACTTGGAAATCATTCACTTCGGATCCATATAAGAATACGCTGCCCGATAGATCCTTGATTTCATACGGGGTAATGGCCGTGAATTTGTTGTCGTCAGCGGAAATGGACGACACATGGATGACATAAGGCGTGTAGGAGCCGTCAATAAACTTTACACATTGTGACGTGCTCAAGGATTGGAGGAACGTAGATGGTATATCTTTGAAGGTCACATAGGTTGTGCTGTTTTCCGACTGGATATCTACAGCGCACGTGGAGAAATAATCAGGGACGACGGATTTCTGGAACGTTACGCCGTAATCAAACACGGAACTCACTTGCTGTGCTAAGAAACCATAGACTTCATCAGTTCCGCGCTCAAAGGGATCCTTGTAGTTGTAAAGAACAGGCTGAATCGCGCGTAAATCATTCAACGCTTCTTCGTTATCCGTCGACCGAATGTTGGTTTTGATGCGTTGATCTGAGGAGGCGACGAAACCGGATTCAGACCACACGTGACGATTGACATAGAGACCAATATCGCGACGAACATTAGTACCAGAAACTATACCAAATGTTCCACCATCGGCAAAAATAGTTCCTTTATTAAAATAAATTCCATTCGATTGGTTGTTTAAATAACCTGTAGGAATACTCACTAATATACCACTTGTTTTTTGTAAAGTTGAATTATTCCAATTATAATCCGTAGTATTGGGTCTATAATATGCAGGGTTATTGGATGTACCTGATGCACCTAAAACGATTGTTCCTCCCAGTGGATTAATATACATCGCTTTTCCAAATTCAGCATCATAAGAAGAATCAGATGCTTGTAAAAATCCGTTAATTCGAACATCTCCATTCACATCCAATTGGGCTTTGGGTGCATTACAATTAATGCCAACATTTCCACCCAGCGGATTTAAATTGAGTGGAGCGCCATGATCTAAACTCGAAAAATAATCAGATGCCTGAATAATTCCTGCGGCAGTTATTCCTCCTGTAAAATGAGATCCCAATATCAATCTATTTTGGGCAGAAGTTCCTTGTAAATACAATTGGCCTTGAAGGGGATTATCAGCAAATAAATCATAAGCAATATCTTTTTTGATAACATAATTTGAGGTTGCTGTTGTAGATACATCTGTCTCAATAATTACATTAATATTATTAGTTAAAGATTGAGATCCTCTTGAAAGCGAGTAAATACGTGTTCCTTTTACATTCATTTTGATATCATAAATAAAATTTTTATCTATAGCATTCCAACTAGAAACAGACGCTGCTGAAAATGATTTTGTCCAAGTTGCTCCTTTATCAGTTGATATATAAATTGGTGAGGGTGACAAACTTGGATTGGCCTTCGCTGCGACCATATACATATTATCAAAAGACATGTCTCCTTGAATAAAATCAGATGAATCATTATATGGCGTAGGAAAAGTATTTAAATTACTATTCCAAGTCGCCCCTGAATTATTTGAAACAAATAATTGCTGAGTATTGCCAGCTAAAATGACACTTCCACTACGATTTGTACTAATAAAATTCCATTTGTTAGCATATGGGTTTATATCCGTACTTGTATACGTATATGAGAATACAGCACCTTGTCTAGTTACAGAATATGAGCCATTTGTGTATAATCGAGTCCATGTAACGCCGTAATCAATACTTTTATAAATAAATTCAGAATATATTTTATCCAAACAATCAGTCCAAGCAGATCCGCCAGGTTGGAAATCAGAAGCAACTGCTGTATATGTAGTATTGGCAAGTGTAAATCCTTGCGATGTACTTGTCGTTCTAGCACAAGCATATTGAACAGATCCATCCCAAGACATTGCTATACCTGTCCAGTTTCG
>Ga0214921_10011996_pt1 | contig 10436 bp, 10 predicted proteins | sample LL1505_MetaG_FD_177992 | JGI IMG/M metagenome (GOLD analysis project Ga0214921, IMG submission 177992) | Freshwater microbial communities from Lake Lanier, Atlanta, Georgia, United States - LL-1505 | ecosystem: Environmental > Aquatic > Freshwater > Lake | place: USA: Georgia | collected...
TTTCCATACTCCCTATAAATTTTTTTTTCAATTTTTTTTTCTACCTTTCTTTTTTTGTGGGGAACCTAGGGTTCCCCCACACCCCCTCCTCAACTATACAAACTATCCATCGGGCGTCTCAAACCATTGTATCTTGGAGCTGTCCTCATTGTATAAATAGGCACACGTTTGGCCTTCATCTTTAAATATTCTTCAACGGCTTCACAATGGTCTATTTTTTCATCAATAACCCCTCCATTTTTTAATTTTAACAACATCCTTCCTCTCTTTCTGCAACATCCCATACACAAACATCCTAGATCTATATAATGATCATGTTGAATCTCACTTATATATTGATTATCTAAAGCAACATCCATGTAAAATGCGTACTCATCTGGCGTAAAATAAGATATTTCTGCATCATTCATTTTACTTCTCCATGAACTCAAATATTGTGTTCTCTCATAATCACTATAATAATATTTTAAATTCTCATCATTTTCTATAAGTTGAAACAAATTTGAAGGGATTTCATAATATTGTTTAAATAAAGAAAAAAGTTGATTTATCGGTTTTTTGCTTGTTTCATAATCTTTTGCGATATATATTTCAACATTTATATTGAGAACCTTTTGTAAAATTGTTCTCCATTCATTTGAGTCTTTTAAAAGCAATTTAAAATAATTAATACCATCAACTTCTGCATGTATATATTTATTCGTAAAATCAAACTTTTCCGGAAAAGGAACCATATATTTTGTTCTAAAATGGTCATTTGTTTGTAAATAAGGGAAAACTTGATTAAATCGTTTTATTATTCTGTTAATCTCAAAAGTATTCAAAACCTCTATAGGTGCATTAAAATGCAACGAGTGAATATTTTCAAAAAAAGTTGATATTTTTTGCTCAATTGGACTTCTATAAATATCTATAACAATAACTGTTTTTCCCAAGAATCTATTAAATTTAATAATGTCCAAAACCGTAACATCAGTTATTTTATATAGCACCTTCAACATAATTTCATTATGTAAATGCAACACAGTAAATTTTCCACAAGCATTCAACCGAATAGAGGATACTAAAGTTGTTGACCCAACTTTAGGAGGTGTATATACAAAAACAATGTTCTTATTTTTTTCAATGCTAAAATCATCACTAATCCCCAAGCATTCATTTACATATTTCATTCTATTGTAACACTCTGTTTTGTTATAATCTAATTGAGACATTATATACTTTATTAATATATTTGATATACAAGTTTTAACTAATTATATATTTATAGTATAAAATGACGATTGAGGCTATTGTAGCATATGACATTAATAGAGGTATTTCCAAAAATGATTCCATTCCGTGGAAAATACCAGAAGATATGAAATTTTTTAAAAATACAACCTTAAAGAATGTTGTTATTATGGGGAAAAATACATTTGCCTCACTCAATTATAAGCCTCTAAAGGATAGATTAAATGTCGTTATAACTAGAAAACCTGAATTATATTTTAATTACGCGGTAGAACACTCAAATATTATATTTACTGACAATGAAAACATTCATTTGGATATCATAAGAAACTCAAATGAATATGCTAACCGATTCTATTTTTTAAATAAGCATTTCAAAATATTTTATATAGGCGGGGAACAGATATACAAAACTTTTATTCCGCTTTGCGATATTGTGTGGGTAACTAAAATAAAAAAAAATTATGACTGCGACTTATTGTTTTCAAAAGATATGGACAACGACACAAACTTTATTTCAGAATGCATTAAAACTAATGATTTATACGATATTATCAAATACAGAAAAGTTTAAATAGAAGCCTCGGTGTGTTTCTTTATATTTTTAATAAAGTGTTTATTCATATGCTTTTGTAGAGTAAAATAAGTCAACTGGTCATTTTCAGTTATTCCCAATAAATTTTGTAGTTTTTGATCAGGATGAATTATTTGACTGTTTTCGTTATTTTCCAATTTATTCTTTTTAATATAATCAATCAAAGTTTTAGTAACTACAGTTCTCGCAATTTCACTACCATTTTCTTTATCCATAAATTTGCATAGTTCGTCAGTTATCTTGGAAGGAGTTGCAAATCCAGACGGTTTTTTGTTCCCTTTATTTTTATTTTTACCCGCTTCCTTCTTTAATTGTTTAAATTCTTTCTTTATAGACTTTTCAACTAATCGCAACTGTTGTTGGATTAATGAAATTTGATTTTTAAATGTTGAAAGATTGTTAATAATAGCCTCAAATTTTTCAGTCATAGACGCGTCCAATGACTCTGGAGGCTCTACATGTTTCTCATTTGTTGCGTCCATTGATATTACATATTATCTAAGTGACTTTAAATATTTTTATTTTTAATAGTTTATTAAAGATAAAAATAATTTTAACGACGGCGTCTATGCATTTTTTTTGTCTTGCGAGTCTTGCGCATCTTTTGTCTTCTTCCGCCAGCTCTAGAACGGATTCGTTGTGACAGCATTTGTCCAGCACGAGAACTGCTGCGACGGCGGTTTCGTCTTCCACCCATTCTTTTTACGCTTGTGTTTGTAGCTCCATATTCAGCAGAATAACTAGCGCTATCCGCAACACCAGAAGAACTACTTTGGTCCATTATACTCTAAATAAGTATTTTAATTTTATTTATTATGAAAAATAAAAACAAATAAAATTTATTGTTGGTTTACAATATTTTATATTTACGAATCCTGCTTGGGAGCAGCAGAACGAGGAGGCCTTCCGCGGCCACGACCACCAACAACCGGCTTATCCTGCGACGGCTTCTTGGCACGACCATCAGTTACCATCGTCCACTCACTTCCCTCGCGAGGACCAGAGCCACGAGCGCGGGGAGCTCCCTCTGCGCGAGGAGGCCTAGATGAACGAGGTGGCTTGACCTCCTCCTGCTGCTGCTGCTGCTCCTCAGGGGAATCAGAAGACTTACCGTAGTTAACGCGCGTTTGCCTAAACTCACGGCGAGTCTCACACATGAGTTTTCCTCCATTAATACCACTCACTTCTCCAGCTTGATACTCGTGCTTTCCACCAGGAGTGTGGTCTAGCTTAAAGCTAACATACTCTCCCTGAACCAAATACTTGTATTGCTCATTGCCCACCACAACTCCACTGTGATGAACAAAGATATCCGAGCCTGCACGGTCTCCATCTGAGACTGTAATAAAACCATAACCAGCCTTGTTGTTAAACCACTTGACGCGTCCTACTAGACGATCGGAGGGTGTGACGAGTGGGGATGTTCCAACGGGTTGTTCGCTTGACATTATACTCTAATATGCGGTGTGTCTTTATATTGTTTTTATAATATTATCCCGAGCTCAAACTGTTTTTAAATTATAATTTTTATTATATTTTATAGGATTAATATAAGAGTATTTTATGTCATCAGAATCAATTTTAGCAGAAAGTGGTGCTCCTCGCTCTCAAAGTATATTAAAGGTTGATTTAAAAGCTGAACAAAATTTTGGTCCAGGTGGTGTAAAAAAAGTTGTAGTGCCCTTTAAACGCGAAGAAGATATGATTTTATTATGTTTAAGCAATTTCTTACATGATTTTGTTCACGATTATAATTTAAGCAGCATGCACAAACGAGTCATAAAAGGCGACTCTTATGGATTATTGCAAAGTCTTAATATTGGAATTAACAATCCCGTTTTTAAGATTTTTCAATATGAAAGTGGTAGTTACGGCGATCCAGAGTTATACGATGACTCAAAATTTGAAGATGTTCCCGCAGAACCATATTCAAAATCTCATTCTTATTTAGAATATTTTAATGAAAATGCTATGGAAATTCCTATTCAACGCGGGGGCAAAGATGTTGGCGCGATTAGAATGAAACCAGAACAACTTCAAATTGATGACGATGGAGAACAATCAGAAGATGATGCTATAATGACAATGGAAGACGAATCAAAAAAATTTAAATTAAAAGATGACATTAATGGTTCATTAAAAAAAGAGGAAACAACTGCATTTGGAATTGAACAAAATGTCAATTATTTAACTTATCCATTAAACGAGGCATTTACTTCAAAAAAAATATACACATCTTTACTAAGCAAACTCTTGGGAAGCGCAAACTTCCTAGGGTTTTATTCAAGCTTAAATACTTTTATTGTTACTTATTTAGGAAGCAATTGTGGCGAGGAATCACAAGAATTTCTTTCTATGTTAAAACCTGAATTAGATTTTAAAAGTGAACAAATGAAAACTCTTGTTATGTTTAACTCTATTTTATGTTCCATTGATTGCATTGCATCGGATTTCAAAAAATCTAGCTTAGCTCCAAGCGACACAGCAATGGAATATAATTTTTTCAGTGAAATATTTGCTATTTTACGTTTGGCTTTTGTATCCGTTTTTATTAAAACAAACGCAGAACTTAAATTAGATGCATTAACAATTCTTAACTCTGATGCAGTTACAAAACAATTTACCATTTACTATATGTTGTTTTTGAATTGTACCGGTGTAGAAGACTTTAACTCTGTATTAAAAAAACAAACTGGCGGACAAGACGGCGAAGAGGGAGAGGAAGAAGAAGAAACGGTTCCTCAACCACCTTATGTTGTTTTAGATAAAACGGGCCCAGTTGAAATTAGAGGTTATCCAGAAGAGGTCGCTGCATATTACGGAAGACCTGAAAGAAAAATATATCTTGGTACCGAATCAATATTTATAACTCACAACAACCTTCTTACTACTATTGCCCGCGGAATGTTTGTTAAGTTGGGCATTTGGGATAAAATTTTTTCAGGAACAGAAGGATATTCAAAAGAGAATGGAACTATCTATAAATTTGGATACAAAGAAATGGACGCGATTAGTTATGATAAATTAATGGAATTATACCCAAACAATCCCTGGAATAAAGGCAAACCCGGTAGTTTTAATAATGAACTTTTAATTATGCAAATTCTTATATTGAAAAACTTATTAATGGAAATGCCGCCATCTAAAACTCTTACTTTTGGAGCTAAAATAGACGACCAATTGAAAAATTATTTAGATGTATTTTACAATCATTACTTCGTTGTTAAAGGTCAAAAAACAACAAAACCCCCACCCAAAATGAATGATGCCGCGTTAAATAATCCAGACCCAGAAGCATCTATTGGTCCAGACACAGAAAGCGTTTTCTCAGCACTAGAAACTATATCAGACGACGAAAAACCTTTATATGCGGAAGAAGGAGAAGAAGAAAACGAAGGGGATGAAGAATTGTTTGGAGGAGGAAATTGCAGTTCAAGAACATGCGATGTACCACTAACTTTCAAAACAAAAAATGAACAAGTTTCCAGCGAATATTCAGAGCAAACTAGAGAAGAAAGACACGCGGGAACAGACCCTGGTGGCGAAGATAGTCCAGTTGATGAAGAACCCATTGTCATTGAGCCTGAATCTGAACAACCCATTGCAGCGAGTGGCTCATCACCTTTTCCAGATTCAGAAATTGTTAATCCTGGACGAGCACCAGCAATGCCGATTGTCTTTAAGAATTTAAAGAAAATGTATCAAAATAACATCTATACTATACAAAATTTGCAGTCTAGTAGAATACCAGCAATTAATGTACCATATGGGGCAGAATTTAACACTATTTACACACTATATGAATTGCTTACATACAATCAAACGTTAATGCATAGAACTGGGTCTCAATACAATATACCCGCCCCAGCATTTAAATTTGTAATCAACAATGCTGCAAACATTGCTGCAAATATTAACGGTTCAAAACTCTTATACACCAAAAAGGATAGAGATGAAATTCAAAGAATTGTTGACGAAGTTGTTGCAGTTGCTGATTTTCAGGAAGAATTAAACAAAATCACAGAAGAATGTGATTCAATCATTTCTGAAATAGCTCCATTAGAATTAAGAGTCGTCGCATTGAGCTCTTTAAAAAGACAAAATAGAATTAAAATAAGCGAATATAACGAACTCCTGAAAACACAATTTGACATAAAAACTATTAGAAACACGAGACTGATACCATGTGAAAATAAAAAATACCTTATAGAACGAGTTGTTAAACTGAATAATGAAGAATTGTTAAAAGGAGAAAATTGGCTTAAAGAATGGTCGTCAAATTATAAAACTTGGTTTGACCAATGTCAACCTTTATTTGGATTATATCGTAACTTAGCGAGAGGAACGTTTTGCCCAACTGTATCCATGATGGATGCAATGTTTAACTGTTCACTCAAATATAAAGCTTCAGAACCCAAAGAAGTCGGCACAACGAATTTTGAGTTAAAATATGAAAGTGAATCTAAAAATCCAGAAACTGGAGCTCCAGACAAGGTAATATCATTTGGAGGCGTTGTGTTAAACTATAATGAAACTGTTGGTTCCACTGAACAATTAAATGCTAAAATTGATTTTGACTTGGCATGCATTGACGCATCCACTGGAATAAATGATGTAGCAAACATTTCAACATTTGGAATGCAAGTTGCTGAATCGCACGATTTGAAAGCTAGCGTTGTTTATAAATCAATTGTTGACAGAATTAAACAAATTTACTCAGAAACCTATTTTATGACTGTTGAAGAAGATACAGTTGTTGCGTCGGGTGTTGATATGACAAATGCAGATTTCCGCGCAACATTTTTGAGAGAAAAAATTGATAGAATGTGGTCAAATGTGCAAATATATCGGGTTGAAAATGGGATTATGCGATATAGCCCAACAAACTTTAACAAGCTCTTGGGATCTACTGCAATTAAAACTTTCGGCGATTTCTTACAGGAGTGTCTCGCGTGTACGCAATGGGGTGGATATGTCAACTCATCTGATGAATTCCCAGAAAAAATTAAAACTTTTATTTCTAAGAATGAAATTGACCCCATTTATAGAAGTGTAAGTGAAGCTGATAAAATTATTCCATACGATGAATATGGAAATGCATTAAGAGTAGGAATTCAAGGAGATAGACCTTCGGGATTTCGGTCAATTTATATTTTATTAAATGGAGACTCTGGAGTGAATCAGCAAGCTATTGGTGGTTATATGTTTACCGCAGCAAACCAAAAACCGTCTAGGAGTCTTTTAGTTTCAAGGGGAGCATCAACCGAAGATAATAATAATATTAGAAAGGATAAACTTAGAGGAAAAGTTGTATATGTAACGCGGGAGTTGCCTATTATTCAAGAAGACAGGGTTAGATATTTGAAGTCTCTTCAGTATAAGAAAGTCTTAGAAAAAAAGATTTTAGTGGACAAGCAAACAAAAGAAGAATTTTCCCCAGAAGTTATTGGACCTGTTATACAAGGAAGTTCTGGCGACTCTGATTATAAATTAACAAAAGCCCCACTAGAAATAGCGTCAATGGACGAACCATATAAAACTTCAAATTATTCAGAATGGGATGATTATGAAACGCCAAGAGTTTTAACTGAAACAAAGAAAAAGGCAATTGAAGATCCAGAAACTATTGCAAAGCTTGAAGCCAAAGCACAAAAAGCAGCGGCTCTATCTGAGGAAAAAGAAAAAATAAAGGCAGAAAAAACTACCGAGAGAGAATTAAGATCTCGGGAAATGCAAGGAATGAAAGCGGAAGAAGCCGCAACAAACAAATTTATAAAAGAAACCGGAGAACTTACCGAAAAACGCAAACTACAGGCAAGAACTCTTAATCCAACTCTACCAAATGATGAATTATTAACCAAACAGGAAAAAAATAAGCTTACTCGTCTTCAGAAAAAATACCCTTTTCCAGGTGGAACTGTAAGCAAACGAAACAAGCGAGCTTTTAAAAAACATATTTCCAAAAGAAATCGCAAAGGTGTTAATAAATCAACAAGAAAAAATAAAATAAATAAGAAACAAAATAACACTAGACGGTAAAATAAAAATTTATACAGTTTATTTCATTCTATAAATTTTTACTGCTTTTTAAGTTTGATTTCTTGCGTTCTTGTAAAGGAGCCATGCTAGAGAAGTTTTTGCGTCTGCAATTCGGGGAAGATGTTGTTCAAAAGTTTCCGCTGGATAGAAATTCAACCGAATCTTCTCATTTGAACCCTCTTCTCCAAAGTGCTTTACCTTGAACTCTTCAATCTTTTTTGACTCCAATTGAGTCTCCCAAGCAGCCAAATGTATCTTCTCATCGCTTCCACCACCGGATAGTGTGAATTCTCCAAAACTAACATAGGTTTCACAATTTTCATCAAATTCAAGACTTGTCTCTTGCAGAATTTCCTCCTTGAGAACATTGTTGATGTCAGTCTTTCCAGTTCGTGCATCAAACATTCCAGCCACAATTTCTTCCTTGTATCCGCCAGTAGGAATCCTGGGTTGCTCTGTCAGTATAACATATTCCTTTCCAAACTCATCAGTGACAACAATTAAGACTGCTCCACAATCACCACGCAAGAACACAACACCGTCAAGCGGGTCACCCAACTTGGTGTAAACGTCGCACTTGAACTTCAAGAACCCAAGCTTCTCGGGATTTGAAATTGACCCAAAGAAATCAACATCTGTAATATTAATTGACCTAAGATCAAATTTATCCAGAGGAAACTTGTCCAACCAACTTATAAACTTTGGAGCCTTGCAAATTGTCTCAAAACATGGACGAACACTTGGTCTATCCGTTGTAACACGGATTCCACGATAGACAAACTCACACTTTTTCAAATGCGCCTCATAAAACTTTTTTGAACGCAAATTTACATCATCTACAAGTTCTTGCAATAGATGGCATAAATAGAATGCGAAAAGCATGACATAAAACACAATATATTGTGTTACACGCTTAACAGTCGCTGCGATTTCATACTTGTCTTCCATTGTCTGGATTCTTGTGGGTTAAAAAAACTGATTCATTATTATCTAGTTTCAATTTTTTTAAGGATATAAAATTATTATATTGTTGTTTAAACTGGCTGCGTTCCAAATAAATTTGGTTGAGTCATCCAAACCAGAAATAATATAAATCCACCAAGGAAACACAATAATGCTACTATTAGAAATGCAATATATACCCATTCAAGAATGTTTTCGCATCTTTTTTTAAAGTTTTCAACTGTTTCTTCTATTTGCTCCGGTTCTTCTTCTCTTTTGGGGTCTGCTACCTCTTCCGCCCTTACTTCTATTCTAACTTCGTCTAGAACCTCATTTGCAATTGGAACTAGAGTTTGAACTATTTCTACATGCAACGGGTTATCCGTATAAATCATTTGATCTTCTTTCGCATAATTATCAACTAGTATTTATGTTCAATTTTATATTTATTTAATAATATAAAAAAGGAAAGCCAGTTATAAAAATAAAAAACCCACCAAAACACACAATACAAGTCACAAAACTACAAACATAAGTGAACGTTTTACATATGCATTTACAATAATAATTCTCTATAACAATAACAAGATTATCACTTTCTCCCACAGTTTCTTCCATAGGTTGTCCCATTACTTCTATACAAACCATTTTTGCAAGAGGAATATCATCTTCATGCAATGGGTTTTCAACATCCATTATTTATTAACTTCTTATACCTAATAAATAATTAGTTTTTATATTTCATTGAGAGATTTTATTAAATATTCGTAATCTGGCGTCTCATCAAATTTCAGATTTTCGCAATATTTTATATACGCAACCAGTTGTAATGGTGTTTTTGACCATTCTAAAATAAACTGTTTTTGTAGTTTAATTTCTTTCATTTCTCCCCCCCTTTCTAATCCAAGCCATGGAAGACCACCATTTATAAGATATAAAATAATATATGCAACCGATATCAAATCGTCTCGCCTACTAGGTTCTATTCCATTATGAACATTTACGCTGACAAAATTTGGCGTTCCAATTATTGTGTTTCTCTTATTCATTTCTATATGCTCATTGTTGTTGTCTATGTATTTCCGACATAATCCAAAATCTATTATATAAATATCTGTTCCCTTTTTATTAAAGACAATATTTTCGGGTTTTATATCTCGGTGAATTAGACCTTTCTCATGAATGAACGACAATATTCTAACAATTTTTTGACCTATGGAAAGTGATTCAACGAGAGAAAAAGTTTTTGAAGACAAAGAATCACCAAAAAGTGGAAGAACCATATAATTGTACTCTTCTGTTGAACCATACCATTTTACTTGCGGAATCCCTTGAGATTTTCCGAGATATTGATATATTTGCGTTTCTCTCTTCAACATATTTATCTTTGTTTCCAGTGAAATAGGTTCAATCTTGATAGCTACAGGTTCCTTAGTTCTTATATTTTCCGCTTTAAATATTGTTCCGAACCCACCACTATTTAGTTTTTCTATTATTTTGTATTTATTTGCAATCATCATATAAAAATGTTTTATATAACCTGTTTGTAATGTTTTTATATTAATTATTTCTTATTTTTACAATTCCAACACTTTTTAAATTTTGGATGTATTTTTTTATCACAAGA
>Ga0214921_10011997_pt1 | contig 10435 bp, 12 predicted proteins | sample LL1505_MetaG_FD_177992 | JGI IMG/M metagenome (GOLD analysis project Ga0214921, IMG submission 177992) | Freshwater microbial communities from Lake Lanier, Atlanta, Georgia, United States - LL-1505 | ecosystem: Environmental > Aquatic > Freshwater > Lake | place: USA: Georgia | collected...
GTACTTCCGCGACCCGTCAACGAACGTAAGCTACGGCATCAAGTTCATCAACCAGCAGCAGTACGACGGCATCGCGGTCAAGACCGTGACATCCACGTATCCACAGGTGATGTGGATCAACATGGAAGATCCCAACATTACGATGACGATCTACCCCAAGCCCACGCGGGTTCTGGAGTGGCACTTCATTAGTGTTGAAGAGCTTTCTTCGCCAGCTACGCTGGCAACAATTATGGCTTTCCCGCCGGGTTACTTGCGGGCGTTTACCTACAACTTGGCAATGGAAATCGCGCCTGAGTTTGGCGTGGAACCATCAGAGCAGGTCAAGCGGATTGCTATGACCAGCAAGCGCAATCTCAAGCGCATCAACAATCCTGACGATGTGATGGCGATGCCGTACTCGCTCGTTGCGACGCGTCAGCGGTTCAACGTATACGCTGGTAATTACTGATGAAAACGCCGATTCTGGGATCGGCGTATGTTGCTCGGAGCATCAACGCCGCTGACAATCGCATGGTCAATCTCTTTCCTGAGATTGTCCCCGAAGGCGGCAAAGAAGCCGCGTTCCTAAACCGCGCTCCCGGCTTAACGCTGCTCGCCACCGTTGGAACTGGTCCTATTCGTGGATTGTGGACGTTTAACGGCGTTGGCTATGTTGTTAGCGGGTTAAGTCTTTACAGCATCAATAGCAGTTATACCGCCACGTTTTTGGGTACTGTGTCAGGCACAGGGCCGGTCAGCATGGCTGATAACGGTACTCAACTGTTTATTGCGTGTAACGGCCCAAGCTACATCTACAACTCGCTGACCAACGTATTTGTACAGATTACGGACCCAGACTTCCCCGGCGCGTTGACCGTTGGTTACCTAGACGGATACTTTGTTTTTATCCAGCCTAACACTCAAAAACTTTGGGTGACCGCGCTATTAGAAGGTACGTCGGTTGACCCGCTGGATTTTGCCAGCGCGGAAGGTTCGCCAGACAATCTGGTTAGCATGATTGTTGACCACCGCGAAGTGTGGTTGTATGGCACTAATTCAGTTGAAGTTTGGTACGACGCTGGCAACGCAGACTTTCCGTTGCAACGCATCCAAGGCGCGTATAACGAAATTGGTTGTGCTGCGACATTCTCGGTCGCCAAACTAGACAATGGTTTGTTTTGGTTAGGTGCGGACGCTCGCGGTCAGGGCATCGTTTATCGCGCCAACGGCTACACCGGACAGCGCATCAGCACCCACGCGATTGAATATGCAATTGCACAGTACCCAATCATCAGCGATGCAGTTGCGTACACCTATCAGCAAGAAGGTCACGCTTTCTATGTCCTGACTTTCCCGTCAGCCAACGCAACGTGGGTCTATGATGTATCTACACAAGCATGGCATGAGCGGGCAGCGTTCTCTAACGGTCAGTTTTTGCGGCATCGCAGCAACTGTCAGATGGCGTTCAATAGTGAGATTGTTGTTGGCGACTTTGCTAATGGCAATCTGTACGCTTTTGATCTAGATGTTTACGCTGACAACGGCAGTCCTCAAAAGTGGTTGCGCTCTTGGCGGGCGTTGCCAACGGGTCAGAATAACCTAAACCGTACAGCGCACCATAGCCTACAGTTAGATTGCGAGTCGGGCGTAGGTATCAACAACAGCGGCGGTACAGATCCAACGTATCTGCTTACCGAGTCTGGCTTGTTTATCACAACCGAAAGCGGCGATTTCTTGCTGGCCGTAGCTGAAGGCGAACCTACCATCGGGTCTGATCCGCAGGTAATGCTGCGCTGGTCAGACAACGGCGGCCATACTTGGTCTAACGAGCATTGGGCAGTATTGGGCAAGATCGGTAACTACCAGCAGCGCGTGTTCTGGCGTCGTTTGGGTATGACGCTTAAACTGCGCGACCGCGTGTACGAGTTGTCCGGCACAGATCCGGTCAAGATTGCGATCATGGGGGCTGAACTGCACGCTAGCGGGACAAACGCCTAATGCCAGTCATCAATAACATCACGCAGATCCCCGCGCCTCGGGTCGATTTTATTGACCCGCGCACGGGATTGATGTCGCGTGAGTGGTATCGGTTCTTCTTAAACCTGTTTACGCTGACCGGATCTGGCGCAAACAATACCGCGATTGAAGACTTCAATTACGATCCTATTGGATCGCAAGTTAGCGAGCTTTATAGCATGGTCAACACGCTGGAACTTGGCCCCGTAGGTCAGCCAGCGTTTGATAGCGGCGTTACTCAGGTCAACACCGGTACAGGTCTAACCGGCGGTCCAATTGTTACGACCGGCACGATTGCGATTGACAACACAGTTGTCACGCTTACGGGTACACAGACGCTGACCAACAAGACCATCACGGGTCTTAACAGCACATCGACTGTCAAAGACAGCGCCGGTAACTTGTACGGGTTTGGCTTTCGGACCATGCCCCAATCAAGCAACACTAGCGGTACGCTGGTCTTGTCTGATAGCGCCAAGCATCTCTACCTGACCGGCAACGTCACCGTGCCGCCAAACAGCAGCGTAGCGTTTGAGATTGGTACGGTTATCAGCGTAATCAGCAACGCCACGGCGCTGGTCATTCAAGCCGGGTCAGGCGTCACGCTCAAGCTCGCAAATTCCACATCTACCGGCAACCGATCAGTCGCGTCTAACGGCGTCGCAACGATGATCAAGGTCGCCACCGATACTTGGTATGTCTTCGGTCTAGGTGTGACATGAGCGGATTTTTAGGGATGTTTACTTTTGGTGGTGCGGCAACGCCATCAGAGTACATCGCCTATTCCACCGCTATCATTGGCCGTCGCGTGTCTGCGTACCCGTGGTCTGATGCGTCTGGGTTTGGAAGTGTCTACAGCGCCACAACGTCTATCAATTTGCTGACAAACGAAGCTGCAAGGCTTTCGTTTACCAAAGACAATTCGCTGTTTAGTTTCAGCAACACAACCATACCTTATGTTCATGTCTGGCCTTGGTCATCTTCTGGCTTTGGAACCAAGTACGCCAGCCCATCTAGCCCACTATTGCCAACCGGCGCGGGTACGTCGGGGCATACTTGGACGCCAGCAACAGACGCATATCTAACTATCAACATTGCAACACCCAATAGCACACCTCAAGCGTGGGCATGGTCAGGCGGGTTCGGTAGCAAGTATTCCAACGGCGCGACTGTTGCCGGGTTAGGTGCTGGCATTAGCATGAACGCTGATGGTACGCAGGTTGTTGTATCCCACGCCGGTAGCCCGTACATCTCAATGTACCCGTGGTCAAGCGGCTTTGGAACCAAATACAGTAATCCGGCAACGCTTCCTACGGGCGCTCCTTCGGCGGGTGCTGTAACACCAAGCGGCGTAAACGTAGGGTTTAACCCGGTCACCAATGATGTGGCTATCGGCCATACCGTGTCGCCATACATCACAACGTATCCGGTAACCAGCGGGGGGTTTGGAACTAAGTACGCCAACCCGTCATCGCTGCCAGTGGGGACAACCGACTCGCTAAAATTTGCCTCAACAGGCACGCTGTTAGGTGCGGGGTCTGCAACCTCGCCATACATTACCGTTTGGGCGTGGTCGTCTGGGTTTGGGTCTAAATATTCTGACCCGGCGTCTTTGCCAACAACCGCGACGACATCAATGGATTGGTCAAGTACCGCTGATAGTATTGTGACGGCGGGAAATACAACGTCTCCGTATACCGCCGCGTATCCGTGGTCTGGTGGTTTTGGCACAAAATATTCCAACCCCGGAACGCTTCCTACCACCGCTTTGGCCGTATCTTTTTCCAATCAATCAAGATGATTACTGATAACGAAAAACTAGCGTCAACAGTCATGAACGCCTACCACCGCGAGATGGAAATCTATGCGTATCAGGTGAACATTGACAACTATTCTGCTATGCTATTGGCACTTCCGTCAGGCGACTGGCCGCAGGATTGGGTAGCGTTCAAGGGCGTGAAAGTCGAGGATTTGCCGCATTCGTTGTCAGATGACGATGTACAGGCAATCAGCGACTATCAGTACCGTGATCGTCTACGGTCGTTGGTGAGGACCGAGAAAGCAGAACAGAACAAGTCTTCTAGGATTAGAGACGTTCTCAAGGCTCAGATCGGTGATGACTACGACGCGCTAGTTTTGGCATACAAGGCGACGCAACCATGACTGTAACCGTAAAAGTCTTGATTCCCGCGAAGCTGGCTGAGAATAGCCAGACGACCCAGTACACCGCTAACGGTGTGACGGCGCTTGTGGACAAGTTTACCGCGACCAATTTCAGCGCGTCAGCGGCAACGATCAGCGTCAACTTGGTCACGGCAGCAGACTCAGCGGGCAATCAGAACTTGATCGTCAAAGCCAAGACACTCCAACCGTCAGAGACGTATACTTTTCCTGAGATTACAGGCGCTGCGCTCGGTCCTAGCGGATTCATCAGCACCATCGCGGGGACGGCATCAGCGATTAACATCCGGGCTAACGGACGGGAGATTACATAATGAATATCTTTCAAAGACTGGTTAATAAAGTAAACGATACGTTAGCTGGTTTAGATGACACCGTACGCGAAAACATTCCCGGCGGTTGGACCCTTCCCGCACTTTTGGCTGGCGGTTACTATTTTGCTCCAGAGATCGGCGCGTTTTTTAACCCCGCAAGCGGCGCTACGGTAGCCGCCGGAGAAGTTGCGGGCGGTCAAGCCGCAATTGATTCCGCGTTGACCAGCGGAAGTCTTACCGGGACTGCTGGAGCTACTAACGCCTTGGCTGGCGCGGAAGGTCTTACTGCAACGCCAACAAATTATCTTGGCACAATGGGCGGCGCTGACGCGGCGTCGTCTATGTTTCCGCTTACTAGTAGCGCAAACATCCCTGTAGGCGCAGAAGCAACTGGTCTGGCATCGTATCTTCCATCGGGGATTTCACCTAGCACCGCGCTTCTTGCAGGTAGTTCTGCGTTAGGCGCGCTTGGGTCGCTTGGCGCTGCTCAGTCTATGGGCAACGCCAACCAAGCAATAGCAGATTCAAACTATAGAATTTTTCAGCAGCAGCAAGCTCTTCAAGAGCCTTGGCGTCAAGCAGGTATTACCGCTCTTAACAAGTTGCAGTCGCCTGAGATGCAGTTCACGCCTTTTTCTGCTGACAAATTTCAAGTTGATCCGGGTTATGCTTTTCGGTTATCCGAAGGCATGAAAGCACTTGACCGTACCGCAGCGTCACGCGGAGGGTTGCTATCTGGCGCTACGCTTAAAGGCGCGCAACAATATAATCAAGGGCTGGCGTCGCAGGAATATCAAAACGCCTACAATCGGTATAACACCGATTACAACATGAAATTGGCTCCGCTACAGACGTTGGCGGGTTACGGTCAAGGTGCTACCAATAACTTAACCACGACGACTGGCAATTACGGCGCTAATCAAGCAGATACGTTAGGGAATGCCGGTAACATCCGAGCATCTTCGTATTTAAACGCGACCGACGCACTTGCTCGCGGCGCTAGTCAGTATTTGAACAACCAAAACAACAACGCGCTTATCGCAGCGTTAAGTAGAGGATAGGGAAATGCCGCTTAACACCAATCTTCTTCGCGCGCCCGCAGGGATTGAGTTCCCTGACCAATTAGCGCGTCTAGCTACCGTTGAGCAGATTAAATCTGCTCGGGCTAATCAGGAAACCGCGCGCTTGGCACAACAAACGCGCGAACAAGAGTTAGCGGACAAAGAAGAAGCCAAAACTATTCTTGGGCAAGTTACTTCACAGATAAAAGCTGATGAAGATTTGCCAAAAGCCAGAAGTTTAATTACTGAGTTGCAATCGCACCCAAACAAAATTGTACGCGATGTCGGCGCGCAGCTTAGAAAAGACCTTGACTTGTATGATGCTGAAGAAAGGTATATTAAAGCGCACCCGGGGACAGTAAAAGTTGGTGGTTTAGGCGGTCCTGACGGTCAACCCGCGCCGGTAAATAATATTGCCCCGCAAGCTGGAGCATCAAACGCTTTAATTCCAGATCAGTATAGACAACAAATTGAAGCAGAAAGACAATCGGCAGCGCAACGGGCGCGCTATTGGGAAATGCAAGCGTTGCGGGATCCAAAATTTGCACCCCAAGCTAAAGAAGCGCGCGATTATTTTAACGCATTAGGCAAACCTACAGAAGTTGGGCAAGGAAAAACATTGATAAGCGGCGGCATAGGTATGACCACGCCCGAAGGAACCCCCGCAGAACAACGAATGTTTGATGCGTACATGAATATGACGCCTGCGCAACAAGCGGCGTTTGATAAATTTCGAACGGCTGCCAAACCAACTACAAACATAAACGTCAGCGCGACTACCTCTCCTGCCGGAAAAAGTTTAGCCGCACCGATTGGACAACGCGCTGAAGCGTCTTTGGTAAAAGCCGAAGGTGCTGCGGACATTATGAACACCGCAAATACTGTACGCGAAGCTCTTAACACCGGCAACGTGATTGCCGGTCCGGGCGCGGGCATACGAACTAAATTTGCTCAAGTTCTTGAACTAGCCGGTGTTGGGGATAAGGAAAAATTGGTCGCCACCCGTACCGCTATTCAAGGTATGGCTGACTTAACTTTGCAAAGCCGCGCTGAATTGAAAGGCCAAGGTCAGATTACAGACGCAGAAACCAAACTGTTGGAGCGCGCAAGGTCTGGCGATATTGCCGATATGACTATTGCAGAACTTCAGACCGTTGTTAACGTATCGCAGCGTTTAGCTGGCCGGTTAAGGTCTAACCATCAGACGTTGATGGATACAATGAAAAACGACCCCGCTGCGGCTGACGTATATAGATATTACACCCCGACTGCGCCCATGCCGCAACCGCTTGGCGAAGGTAAGTCTGTATCTGAGCAAGAGAAAAAAGATAGGCTAAATGGGTTAAAAACTATCTTTGGTACAAAACGATGAGCGAGCAATTCCGCGAGCAGATCAATACCGCGCGGCGGCGCGGGTACAGCGACGATGAGATTGTTGACTTTCTAAAACAGAACGACAACCGCGTTAATGAGGCGTTGTCATCTGGTTATAAGTCAAACGAAATCCTTGATTTTCTTGCGCCCAAACCGTCGATGGGCGAAGAAACTGTAAGAAAAGCGGGCATCGTAGGACGGTCTGCAAGTGAGGCAATGATTGGACCCACAGTAGGCGCGCTGATGGGTGCGCCTCTTGGTCCAGCCGGAGCGGCAGTTGGTGGTTTGGTTGGCGGTTTGGCTATACCCGCTGCTGATGCTTTAGTTCAAGGTTACAACCGTCTTGCCGACAGTAACTTAAGAACGCCGTCTCAAATAATTTCAAATTTTCTTCCCGGTCCTCGGCCAGAAACTTCTGGCGAACGCGTACTTGGCGCGGCTACTAACGCGCTTGCGGGTACGGTTGGATCGGTAGCAACTGGGCGCGGCGCTATGTCGATGCCGGGAATGTTTGGTGCGGCGGGTAGAGAAGCCGCCCGCGCGCCAGTTGGTCAGATTGTTACCGCGCCAGTTTCGGCGGTCACGGCGCAAAGCGTAACCGAAGCAACAGATAATCCTTTGGCCGGTCTACTTGCAGGAACCGCAGTTAGCGGCGCGGCGGGTTTGCGGCCTACAAAACGTGAAGCAGTTCCGTCAACTGAGCAACTAAAAGCGCAGTCTGACGCGGCGTATAAAGTGCTGGATAACTCGGGTTTTCAATTCTTTAGAAAAGAATTTAACCAGCACATGGACACGCTACCTAGCAAACTGCGGTCTGAAGTTGGCTACGCTGAAGGCACATCACCTAAGATTGACGCGGTAATCGCTCAACTTAAGTCTGACCGGCCAAAAGATATTGTTGAGTTGCAAGCCCTTAGAAAAGTTATCGGCGGCGCAGCAAAGAGTCCAGATCCACAAGAGCGTCTGATAGCCAGCAAATTGCTAGATGAGTTTGACGACTATTTGTTGAACGCGCCCAACAAAGCATTGATAGTGCGCGATCCTGCGGCGTTAGAAGCTTGGAAAACTGCCAAGTCTGACTACGCCAAGATGAAGAAAAGCGAGCTAATCACCGACATTATCGAACGCGCCGACGTTTCCCAAGGAAACAAAGAAACAAACATGGCGTCGCAATTGTCGGCGCTGGCTAAGAACGAAAAGAAAATGCGGTTCTTTACGCCGGACGAACAGCAAGCTATTAAGGACGCCGCCAAAGGCGGTGCTACACAAAACATTCTTCGTACGTTAGGAAAGTTTACGCCGCTAACGCCCGCGTCAACTATCTTTACAGTTGTAAGTCCATTCGGCGCGTACACCGCTGGCGCTGGCTACGCCGCGCGTGAGTTGGCTACAATACGGCGTGAACAAGAAGTCAACAGACTGGCTAACCAGATGCGTCTTGGGGCGCGGCCAAAAGTTGTTGAAAGCGCGGGCGCAAACGTACCGGTATTTGCAGGTCGCGGCGCGTTAAATGCTCTTTATTCCGGCAACGAAAACAGCTTGGCTCCATGATGGTTACATTATCTGAAGTTGATCACAAGATTGATGCCCACGTGGACATCTGCGCCGTAAGGTACGAAGGTATCGAAAAGGAAACGCGCGGTATCCACGCGCGGATAAAGCGGTTAGAGCAGATCTTAGTCACCGGGTGCGGGTCAATCATCCTGCTGCTGCTGACTATATTGACCAGAGGTCATTAAAAAGTCATCGTCAGTTCGTAAGATGAAGTTCCTTTTCTTGGAGCCTGACATGAAAGATGACATCCTCTCCGCGATCAACGATTCTGAGCCAGTTGACGCCCTGAACGCGCTGTTCTCGGTGGCCTTCTTGGTTGCTAAAGCATCGAACATCAACGAGTTCACCCTTTCTTCGCTTTTTTCTTCGACCGCCGACGCTCTCTTCCAAGCTCATGCTGACGAAGAAGAAGAGGAAGTTGAAGACGAAGAGGTTGACGAACAGACCGACGAGTAATGGTCAGACCCCCCGATGACCTCGGGGGGTCACCCCGCCGCAACAAAACTGTGCTATTTGGTGGGTTCTTCTAAAAAGGTGAAGAATGAAACCATCAAAAATCACAGATGAAGAGTTCTTGCGGTTATGGGAAGAGCATAAATCACCAGTCAAACTAGCCAAGATAACAGGCATTTCTGAGCGGCGCGTACATTCTCGGCGTCGTTTTTTAGAAAACAAACTCAACCTTAGTTTATCGGTTGGCAAACCAACCCACATTCAAAAAGCCAGACACGAAGCTGGCCTGACCGATGGCATCGCCATCATCTTTTCTGACGCACACTTCTGGCCCGGGATCAGAACAACTGCTTTTAAAGGCTTATTGTGGGCGATAAACGAACTTAAACCGCACGTTGTGATTGCCAACGGCGATATTTTTGACGGAAGTTCGATCAGCAGACACGCCAGAATAAATTGGAGCGCGGTCCCAAACGTGAAGCAGGAACTGCAAGCGTGTCAGGAAGCACTCAAAGAGATTGAAGACGCCTGTGAAAAGGCGCGCCATCATACCCAACTAATCTGGCCGCTAGGTAATCACGACTCGCGCTTTGAGACGCGTTTGTCTGAAGCAGCACCACAGTTTGAAGGCGTCGGCGGCACGGCGCTTAAAGACCATTTCCCCAAGTGGCATCCGTGTTGGTCTTGTTGGTTGTCAGACAACGTAGTGGTCAAGCACCGCTATAAGGGCGGCGTTCACGCTACCCACAACAACACGGTCAATTCGGGCGTGACCACTATCACCGGGCATCTACACAGTCTCAAGGTCACGCCTTTTTCAGACTACAATGGCGTCAGGTGGGGCGTTGATACCGGCACGCTTGCGGAAATTGATGGGCCGCAGTTTATTGACTACCTTGAAGACGGTCCGGTCAATTGGCGCAGCGGGTTTGCCGTAGTAACGATGAAAGATAGTAAGCCGCTTTGGCCGGAACTGGTCAGCAAACACGCCGAAGGTATCATCAACTTCCGTGGTCAACTAATTGATGTGAGCAAACTCTGATGGAAATCGCAGAACTTTTCTTGAAAGCATGGCCGGTGTTAGTCGGTATCGTGACGCTCATTATTGTGCTGTCCAAACTGGACTTGCGCGTTGCCGTGCTTGAGGAAAAGATGAAGTCTGCGTGGGAACAGATCAACAAAAAGGCAGACAAAAATGGCTGACTTCAACGCTGCATTTCAGAAAGTGCTGCACGACGAAGGCGGCTTCAAACTAACTGACATACCGGGCGACCGGGGAGGCATGACCTATGCAGGAATCGCAAGAAACGCAAACCCAGACTGGCCCGGTTGGAATCTGGTCGACCATAAAGAGTTTGGCGAAGTCCTTACGGAAATGGTTCGCAAGTTTTATAAGTCTAGTTTCTGGGACCGCATCCGAGGTGATGATCTTACAAACCAATCTGTCGCGGAAAACATATTCAACTTTGGCGTCAATACGGGAGTTGGAGTCGCGGTCAA
>Ga0214921_10011999_pt1 | contig 10435 bp, 12 predicted proteins | sample LL1505_MetaG_FD_177992 | JGI IMG/M metagenome (GOLD analysis project Ga0214921, IMG submission 177992) | Freshwater microbial communities from Lake Lanier, Atlanta, Georgia, United States - LL-1505 | ecosystem: Environmental > Aquatic > Freshwater > Lake | place: USA: Georgia | collected...
TATTAATTCTTTATCAAATATTTTTAGCGTATTTTAATTGTGTTGAAGGATTGGATAATTATCAAAATTATGATTTAAATAATCCAAATAATGCATTAATTTTAGCTCAACAAAATGCAGGAAACATTACTTTTTTAAAAGGTCGCATAGATGAACTTGCAAATGTAAATAAAGAAGTTTATGACATAAGTCTAAATGTAGCGCAATTAAATTCTCAAATGGAAGAAATAGTAAAACAACAAGCTAGTGCAGCATCAAGTTTAGTGGGAACTACACCTCCGCAAGTTTCGGGAACAACTGAACCTGTAGTGCAAACCTAATGCAAATATTAAAAAATGTTTAGTATTTTTAATATTTGCATAGATTAATAACAATTATGTCAAATTTATTTCAAGAAGTTTTATCAGATGCTCAAGGCGTTGAACAACGTTTACTTGGGCCAACATATAAATATTACAATCAAATCAAAATGCCATCAGAAATTGGAATGTCTTCCGACGGAAATTTGGGAGCATTAGCGAGAGATATAGATGGTTTAGTGCAATATGTGGAAGTATTAGTTACAGGAAATAGTAATGCTTCTAAAACAGGAAGACCTTTAGGAAATAAATTTTTTTTACAAACTGGCGGAAAGTGTATGGCACCAAATAACCAAGAAGTGGATAGATATATTTACGTAAATAATGTACCTGCTGGAAATATTCCTTTTATTAGCAATGGTTTAGGTGTAAATTTTTCTGAATTTAAAGGTTTAATTCCTGGAACTATGAGTGATTTAAACGTATTAAATCCTTTTGCAATTATGCAGTCTTTTATGTCAGGATCTACACCTCCATGTCAAGAAGTTACATTACAAACAATAGACGTGAATAATAATATATCGCAAGAAACTCATTACGTTACATTGGTAGATTTACAAAATATGGATCCATGCACGCTTCCTGGAAATGTAAATAATTGGGCTAGTCCTGCAAAAAGTTGCAGAGAGACTTTTGAAAATAGAACGCTTACTCCTGCGGATATAGATTTTCCAAAAGATCCATTAGTTCAAGTTTATTTTGCAGGATTGGCTGCATTAGGCATTTATACTTTATCAAAATTAATGGACAAGTAAAAAATATATAAATGTAATTTTATATATTTTATATTATGATTTAAAGGAATCCTCTAAATTTTTTAGAGCCTCCGTTTTTACCCCAATTTTTTCGTGTTTTACCACCAACCCAATTGTGAGGCATAGCTGTAGGATAACCAGAAATAGGAGTTGTATTCATAGTAAATTTATCATTATAAGTGTTGAAAGCTCTTACAACATTTCCTCCGCGCTTAGTTTTTCGAGTTCTAAATCTATGCTTGCGCTTTCCTCCAATAACTGGTGCAGGTGCAGCAGGTTTTCCTAAATTACTAAACCAGTTGCTAACACTGGCAAATCCAGAAGAAATTCCTTGTTTTGCTTTTTGAGCGTATTGAGAAGCGGTGCTGGAAGCAGATTGAGCATATTGAGAAGCGTTATTTGATGCAGACTGAGCATATTGAGAAGCAGTATTGGAAGCGTTTTGAGCATATTGAGAAGCCGTATTAACGATTCCCTGTCCTCCGCGTCTTTTTTTATGAGTTCTTGATCTTGGCATTTATATTATATTAAAAGAAATTATAATATGAACGTACTATTTACATAAATTTATATCATTTGGGCTAATTTCATGCCTGCAAGACCACCTAAAATTTCGGCAATAATGTAGGGAACAACATCATTGTTACCAATTTTGCCAGATGCTAAAAGTGTAATTGCTACAGCAGGATTAAACGCACCTCCAGAAATTTTTCCTCCTAAAAGAACGGCAATTGCTAGAGCAGCACCAATTGCTAAATAGTTTCCCGTGGCAAAAATAATAAAACAAAGTAAAGCAGTTCCTAAAAATTCTACTAAATACTTGTTAAGCATTTTATATATTTAATTAATAAAAAAAATTAGTAGGTGGGTCTTCCCCCGCCAAGTGCGCCCCAAGCACAAACTTGCCCATTTGTTAAACTTGTATTGTAAATGGATCCTTTCTTTTTAGGTGCAACACATCCTCCAGATCTGGCTCGTCTTAAAGAAGTTCTAACACCACTTGGGTAATAATTTTTAGTTGTAATGGGTGCTGCTAAAGGTAACCCAACCTTGTAAGCACTTTTACCAACAGCATTGCTTTTCACAATATTCACATACATGGAAGATTGAATGGGGGCAATATAATTCATATGTGTAGTAGTTTGATGTTGATGATTTGTTGAGTAATCTTGAAAAGAAGATGGTGTTGATAATTTACCTAATGCTCGTTGCAGTGCTAGTTGGTGTTGACTAAAAGCTTGAGCTCTAACATATTGATGTCTTGCATTCGTATTATCTGCAGCATAAGGAGGGGATTGGTAAGGGTAAAATTGTTGAGGTGTGGGTCGTTGTCCATTTAAGGTGCCCAAATTATGAACACCCGAAACGGGAGGGTATTGATTGGTACTTAATGGTCCATAAACAGGAGTTACTACTATATCATCAAATTGAGTCATTTTATATTATACAAATATAAAAGAAAAAGCACTTCTAAATTAATTAGCAAGATCGAATTAAATGTTAAACTTGTGGTCCGCCAAATATATTAGGATTACTCATCCAAACTAAAAGCATTATAAAACCTCCCAAAAATGCTAACAACAATAGTACTAAAAACATCATGTAGGCCACTTCACAATAATTTAACAATTTTTTCATAAATTTGCTTGGTTCAGTATCCAGATTATTGTTTATCGGTGGTTCTATTTTGGGATCTACAACTTCTTCACCACTAACTTCAAGTCTTATTTCATCAAATACTTCATTTGCAACGGGAACTAATGTTTGCACAATTTCTACATGCAAAGGATTATCAGTATAGATCATTTTAGTTTAAATAATTGTTTATTAATAAATTCAATTTTATGCAAAATGGTTTATAATTTGAATCTTATTTTTCTTTATATTGATTCAAATTATATTTTTAATCGGGTGCCATGTTCTTTAAGTTTGTTTAGAACAAATTTAATATCTGCGAATTGCTCGAATTGCGCTTTGACTGCCATTTCCATAATCTCCTCCATTTGTTACTGCATTATAATTCTTTCCAACAGCCTTTTGCTTCAAATAAGTAACATAGTCAGAGCTATCGTATACATATTTGTTGTTACATGTACCAGCAGGAACTCCAGAATTGTCGCAACCACTTTGAATAGCTCCAAAGTGCGTTCTTAATCCTTTCAAATTGGGACGACTTTGAAATGTTTGGCATGGACCTCCACAGCTATAGTAAATCCATTCTCTTGCTAATACATCTCCAGCATTATTAACAGCACGAAAAGGTGTAATAACTCTCTTCAACTTTTTTCTGTTTAACTGACTTTGGTAAGAATTATTCCAAGCATTTCTTAAAGTAAAACGAGTTTGAGCAAATTGATCGTTATTATCTGTGTCATTGAGACCTTGAGCGACAAAACCAGGTATACCTCCACCTAAAACTGCACGTCTACCAGGTTTTCTTTGCGCAACATTTACAATGTTAGTATAGCTACCATTAATAGCACTTGTATATCCTATCGAAGTTGACATATATATTATAGTCCTATAAAATAAAACTCTAGCTAAATAAATATACTTTTACAACTTTTTAAAAGTTGTGCAAACAAAAAATAATATAACAAAAAATTTTAATACTTTGTTATAATATAATGATCTCTCTTTTAATTTCTGCGGTTTTGTTTGTATGCATTGACGCAATATATTTGAATTTAATGAAAGGATATTTTAATAATCAAATTAAACAAGTTCAAGGTTCTCCAGTTCAATTAAATTTGGTTGGCGCTTTTTTAACCTACATCTTTTTAATTTATGGTTTGAATTATTTTATTATCAGTAAAAATAAAAGCATTAGTGATGCGTTCTTGCTTGGAATTGTAATTTATGCTGTCTACGAATTTACGAATCTCTCTTTATTAAAGAATTGGCACGTTTTAACTACCATTCTTGATACTACTTGGGGTGGAATCTTATTTGCTTTAACAACATTTTTGGTTTACAAAATTAAATCTATTTTTCCAAAAATCCACTTTTAGAAAAAGATTTTTTGCTACACTTTTTCTTTTATTTGCACAACTTTTTAAAGTTGTATTAGGGTTCCATATAAAGCATATAAGGATAGAAATACAAAGAAACTACTAAAGTTATTATATTCATGTTCGTATCTAATGTTGCCATATATGAACTAAATAAACAAGCTGCAATCATCATAACACTATCACCAACAATAGCATGCCAACCAATCTCTCTAGCATATTTTTTGAAAAAGTCTAAAATGTAACTATATCCTACTGGAGTATTCTTAAATAATAAATAAAACAAAAAGTCGTGTACAATTTGTATAGATACAGCTAAACCAGTAAATTTCCATATTGAAAAATCTGTAAAGATAAATCTATAAAAAAATCTAGCAATAATAATACCAATTACTAAAATAAGAACATCTGCTAATGCAGCAGCGAGAGAAAATTTCTTATACCATAATTTTAAGTAATTGGATTTAAACGCAATATTATGAAACAAAAAGAAAAGAATAAACAAATCTGCACTAATACATCCATTCAATATTGGTAAATAATCTTTTGTGTAACCAAAATTAGAAATATCCGCAAAATATTTTGACATTGTTATATAATACTTTTAGAAAAGTATTGCCAAATACAACTTTTTTAAAGTTGTAAAAATATTATCCATACATTTGTCTCATTTCACTATAAGTCATTCTACGACCTGTTTTTTTTTCAAATTCTTTATCACCTTCACTCATTATTTCTTGTAATTTTTTACCAAAATTTGCGCTTACATCATTATTAGCAGCATCCTTAGATTCATTTATTTTTGGCAATACGCCTAAACTCTCCATGGTTTTATTTTGAATAATATTTTTAATTTTGGTCCCATCCGACCCCTTCATTAATTCTAGTGTCTTTTTTTCAGTAGACGATTCTATCTCCTTCATAATTTGTTCTAATGACTCTTTTGGTATCTTTTCCATAATCCAGTATATAGATTATTATCTTTATATGCTTTCTTTTCAATTTATTCAGAATTGTTAAATATTTTTAACAGCTTTAGCTTCCAGTCAGTATCAATATTATGAATATGTTTATTAAAAATATTTCCTAAGAGTACCCAGAAACTTGACGAACGCAACAATTCTGGAGCTTGATTCCATAAATTTCTCTCAAATTCTTTAATATCACAAATAAGATTTTTTTCTGTTTCAGGAATAACAGCCAAAAGTTGTGAAATAATATCCGATACAGATCGCGGGTTTTCACACTCCATATTTATTGTAAAAAAATATATTTATATCTTTTTACAATCATTTTTAATTTCTAAAATTATATTATGAGAACAATAAAAAAAAATATTAAAAAAAACAAAACACAAAAAAGATTTTTATTTAATCCTGATAATCCTAAAAAATCATTTGATGTTTATATAGATAAAAATCCGAATGACACGATTCCTATTAAATATACTACTTTACAAGATGTTAAGGATACAATACTAAAACTTGAAAAATTATATAAAAGTAAAAAATACACACACAAACGTATATGGCAAGTGGGAATGATCATGAAAGTTCGTTTAGATGTATTGAAAAATAAAAAACCAGAACAATATAAACTATCTAATAAATATTTCAAGTTTTTAGGTAATAGAACAAAACTAGATGACAATGAACGTTATAAATCTGTATTTAAATTTTAATGGTCTGTCATAATCCTTGGCGAAATATTCATTGTTGTTAACTCTTGGAATAATAACTTGCATGCATAAGGAATTTCTACATATGCAAAATCAGATCTATTATCGCATGTTTTGCAATGATGTATATGCATGTCATCGTTATACGATGCAATTAGACCACACTTTTTGCAAACATGCACTTGATATTTATCAGATGAATCATACATACGACCACGAGTAAATCTTGACGCACCATGTGAAATCATACAATCGCGTTCCATCTCACCAAAACGCAAACCACCATCCCTTGATCTACCTTCAGCGGGTTGACGCGTAAGATTTACCATTGGCCCAATCGAACGACTATGTGCCTTATCATTTACCATGTGCTTCAATCTTTGGTAAAACACGGGACCCATGAAAATACTGCATTCAAGTTGTTCGCCTGTAAGACCATTATACATCAATTCATTGCCATGTGCTTCATACCCTACTTTTAGCAATTCCTTACAAATATCACCAACTTCAAAATTTCCAAATGATGTTCCATCACCAAATAGACCAAGCGATACAAGAGTTTTTCCCAATACAGTTTCTTTTAACTGCCCAATTGTCATACGAGAAGGAATTGCATGAGGATTAATAATAATATCGGGCTTCACACCAAATTTAGTATATGGCATATCTTCTTCTTGAATAATGTTTCCAATAGTACCTTTTTGCCCATGACGACTTGAAAATTTGTCTCCAATTACAGGCTTTCTAATTGTTCGAAGTCTCACTTTTGCAAAATTATATCCATCTCCATTTCTATCAATGTAATTTTTATCAACATACGTCTCCTCCGTTGTTCTAAAAATTTTGCTTTGATCCTCAAACTTTATTACTTTTGTATGATCATTCCTATTTTCCTTGATTGGTGTCACCTTTGAAATGATAATATCTCTATTCTCAACCAAAGTATTTTCTGGAATAACACCCTTATTATTTACTTTGCTATAATTTCCAAATTTCATTCCCTTTGTTTTTGTTGCGTCTGGTTTGCATCGAATTTCTTCATCACCATTTATTTTTTGTTTATCCTCATCTTTTTCCGTGTGATAAATTGTAGCAACAAACAACCCTCGATCAAGTGAACCTTTATTAAACAATAATGAATCTTCTTGATTATATCCAGTGTGTGTCATGATTGCGACAATTACATTTGTTCCAGAAGGAATTTCATTCAATTTAATAAGATTCATTGTTCTAGTGTCAACCAATGGTCTTGTAGGATAATTCAATACATACGCAGTTTTATCCATGCGATTCTCGTAATTTGTCACATACACTCCCATTGCTTGTTTTGACTGAGCACATTGATAACAATTTCTAGGAGATTGGTTGTGTTCTGGAAAAGGAATACAAGATGCCAAAATTCCAAAAATTGTACTAGGATGAATCTCACAATGAGTATATTTATAAATTTCTTCGGTTTCTTTTTTAAGATCAGCGGGCGTTACTGATATCAAAGACCAACTCTGCTCCTCAGGATCAATGTACTCAAGCACAGACTCATTAATAGTGCAGTCGGTAAACAATTGATCCCAATTCAACTTGTTTTCCTTCAAACTTTTAATGATAGTATTTGTTAACAAAATGTTGTTATTCTTTACTTTCAAAAGTGGCCTAGAAATTCTACCAGCATCATTGCAAACGCGTATTTCTTTCATTTTGTAATCAAACACAATTGATGTATAAATATTAATAATACCCTTGTATTTTTTATCTTTCAACATGTTGTATAATTCTAGAGGATTTTCTGAAATGCCAACCCATGCACCATTAATAAACACCTTTATTTTATCAAACATATCTTTGGCTTCTAACTCTTGAATGTCTATAACATGCGGCATAATATATTCATGTAGTGGAGTAGAATTCGAATGAATTGTTACATGCGTCATATAACTCAAATTCTTTACAATACCAACAGATTGCCCTTCAGGAGTATTATGCGATACAAGACCATCTGTCAAACAAAATCGCCCACGTTTATCATGAAGCTGCCATCCAACGTAAGGTCCTACACCCACTTCTACTAACTTAAATTTACTAGACATATATGATTTACTCCTTAAAAGCTGCGTTTTGTCTTCTACAACAAGTAATTTTTTACGTGGAAGTAGTGTAGGAATTTCACATATTTTATGTCCTGTAATTGTTAGTTCTTTATAAGAGCTAAACTTTTTTTCTCCATTTTTTGCATCAGTCCATTGACTTCGACCTTCTTTAATACCACACGAAAATCCAAGAGACATTGCCAATGTATGCGCATCTTCGATTATTTTATAGTTAGGGGGACCTTGACAAATGCGAATTTCACGACCTTCCGCGCGAACGGACCCGTCAGTGTCAACAAGTCCCGCCAAAACTTTCAATCGTGTATCTCTATCATTTGTAAGATACTCGTTTGGAATATGCTTATTTTTCAAAAGATTGTACTTGCGAAGATATTTTTTGAGAGGTGCTTCTTCTACGCGATTGCATAAACCAGCGGTGAAGGCGTCTTTATTTTTCTTAGAGGCAACTGAGAAACTATATCTTTCACCTTTTGTTATTATTGCTCCATTTTCTTCTGCCCATTTTTTCCAGTAGGCTAACGTTTCGTGGTCTGTTTTGTAGTTCAATGCAAAACCCGTCCCGTCACTAAGACCATCGCCAAGCCACATACCAAGCAAATACGGATCCATTTCAACTTCTTTTTTTGTCCAATGAATGCCTTCTACTTTGAACAAGACTAGATAATCTTTTGTTGTTTTATTTAGCTTTAAGTAATTTTCAATTGTAATATCTAGTGTATCATTGTCATCAAAACTATTAACAAAGTCTTCTGCTTCTTTTAAAGAAGCAAAATACTTTTCTTGGATTTTAATATTGTCTCTATTAAGAAATTTTACAGAATACTTGTAGTTTCTATCTTTGCGATCACACTTTAAAATGTTTTTATGTTGTCTGATACGAAGAGTAAGAATATGATTATCCGTAACACGATGTTTTATAAAATTATCTTTCACTGGAAGGACATCATACATATTTTTTTCTCCTGAACAAGTCGTGCGAACTTTTGTCGGATTTCCAAGATCGTCTACAAGAACATCTCCAACTACAATATCTCCAGCGCGTTTAGAAGTGCCATCCCACATTAAAATTGGTGTCTCAGGGTCAAAGCATTCGGCAGGACACAAAAATCCCCAACAAGTATTATGCAACTTACGAGGAGGAATAAGCTTGCCACTTTTATCCGTTGGAGTTGATATTCTTCGCGCATGACTCAAACTAGAAACATAAGTCAAACGATTTAGAACTTGTGCAACACCAACCTTATTACTATTTGTGTGTTTAATTCCAAAATCTCCTGTGGCTAGAGCTCGTTTGATACCATTTTCAATTGTTGTTGATTTGATAATCTTGTAAATATTTGTTAAATTAATAATGTTTTCATAGGAATCTGTAGACTTCCATGAACCACCATTTATTTCACGAATTACTTGCTTTTCCATATCTTTTACCAACTTGTTGAAATAATTGCGAAACAAATTGTTCAAAAGAGTTCCAGTTAAATCAACGCGTTTATTAATATAGGAATCACGATCATCACCTTTTACCCATTCAAAATTGGCCTGAAACAATTTATTTGCCATGTATCCTAAGAAGTAAATTTTTTGCGTTGCGTTGTGACAATGTGGGAACAAATCATTGCTCAAAATGTCAAGCGTAAACTCATACTTCTTTTTGGCTCCTGTCTCTTTATCCATATTAATTGGCGTATACATAACATAGGTTGTGATGTATTTGATTGCTTCTTGTTGAGTCATAATTTTGTTTGCATCAATAATAGAACCTTGCAATGCATCCAACATAATTTTGTATTTTTCATTTTCAATATCCAAAAGGATTTTTTCGCAAATATCTTTGTCTGAAATCACGCCCAGGGCTCTGAAAACAACAAATAACGGGATGGGTTGTTTCACTCTAGGGATTTGCAAAACAATAGGATAACCAAACCCATTATTCTTTGAACTAAGCATCATATTGATTTGCTTTGGTGAAATGCATTTGAAATCTGGTACAGATTTTATTTCAGCACTCCAAGAGTATTTGGTTTGATTTTTTGAAACATTGAAACAATAGACCCTGTTTTCAGCGGCTCTTTCTTGTCCCAATACAGTTTTCTCAGATCCGTTAATAATAAAATATCCACCAGCGTCATATTTGCATTCACCAGTGTGTACATTTTCAACGTGCTTATACTGATTCAAAACGCAAATACTCGACTTTAACATGATGGGAAGTTTTCCAATGTGAATTTTTGGAAGTGTCTTGTATATGGTTTGAGCATTTTCCAAATTTTCTCCATTGCGAATAACATACTTAATGTTAATATCAATCGTCATAGCAGAAGCATATGTGAAATTTCTTAAACGGGCCTCTTGTGGAAACATTAACTTAATTGCCCCATTATTTTCATGAATTTGGGGCCTGTAAATATGAAAATTCTCAAATGTAATAAATATTTCTAGTGCATATTTTCCTGACTTTGCATCATAATCTTGCTCAGAAGCAATATGCACTGGATTAAACATTTCTATAGTTTTTATAATCTGATAT
>Ga0214921_10012000_pt1 | contig 10435 bp, 7 predicted proteins | sample LL1505_MetaG_FD_177992 | JGI IMG/M metagenome (GOLD analysis project Ga0214921, IMG submission 177992) | Freshwater microbial communities from Lake Lanier, Atlanta, Georgia, United States - LL-1505 | ecosystem: Environmental > Aquatic > Freshwater > Lake | place: USA: Georgia | collected 2015-05-28
CTTTTCTGAAAAACACCAACCCTACAAAAAATAAATCAACCGTAACAGTAACTTGTGGGTGTTTTTTTATTTCATTCCATGCCTCGGTCATGCCTTTGCTCCAATATATATCATCAAAAATAAATACTGAGTTGTTATGAGCCAATGGCAACATTTGTTGGAAATACATGAGCGTTGCCTCTTTTTTGTGGTTTCCATCTATAAAAGCAAGGTCGAGTTGTGGGTAATACTTTAATATTTCATCCAACACAGCATCAAAATTACCTTCTACCAAATTGACATACCCATCTAGTTGCAATTTTTCAAAATTGGATTGCGCTTTCTGTATCACTGATTTATTGCCTTCTACACTTGTTAATAAAATATCACTAAGCATGGCCCTTTCTTTATGAGCCAATGCCAAATAAGCTGTTGAAATACCTAGTGAAGTTCCTAACTCAATGCTATAGCTACATTGGTTATTTAGGGCTACATGATGTAATATTTCTGCAATGCGTTTAGGCTTGGCGTGCTTGCTAACAATTTCTGTCACCAACATAGTTTTGGTTCTAGCAAAATTTGAACCTGCTCCTATTTCATTAAATGCAATTTGGGTATTGTCTTTTTTTAGTTCTTGTCTTAGTTTTTCAATCGCTTCAAAGGCCTCGTTATTCTTTTGTTTTTTTATACTTGTTTTGTAGAGTTTATAAACAAAAGGGGAGTGCAACACATCTATTAATGTGGCTTGAATATAATGTAGAATTAAATTTTTAAGGTAATGTATGTTCATTCATAATAAAAAACGCAGGGCCTCGCAGCCCTGCGTTTTTGTTGTTATAAGTATAAAATTAAGCTTCGCTTTCGCTTTTTGATTTGATGCTTCTCAAGGTTTTCAGTTTTTCTTCAAGCTCTTTTACGTGCTTGTTGGCAATGGCAATTTTATCTTGAATTTGTTCAGCCATGACATTTTTTGAATTACCATGTTTGAAGAAGCCAAGGTTATTTTCCCAGGTGTCAATATCACCTTTCATACCTTTGATACGCTCAAGTAGTATTTTCTCCTCACGCTGAAGGCGGTGGGCGCCATTTGGTGCAGTAGCCAATTCGTTGAATTGTTGACGTTCTTTTTCGCTACGCATATCTTTGTTTAATTGACGGTATTTGCCATATAATTTGTCTAACAAATCATTGTATTTTTTGAAAATATCATTCTTGTTGGCATTAGGCACATAGCCAATTCCGTTCCACTCATCTTGGATGATTTTTAATTCAGCAAAAACATTTGGAACATCTTCTTGAGCAGCTAATTCTTCTAATTTAGTTATTAGGCTTTGTTTTTTCTCGAGATTTTGTTTTTGCTCATCTATAACCGAAGCATACCTTTCAGCTTTTTTTGCGAAAAAAGCATCACAGGCCGATCGGAAACGTTTCCAAATGACATCATTCATTTTATCACCCACTTGCCCCACTGATTTCCATTTTTCTTGAAGACCTTTTAGTTCCTCAGTTTGCTTGGCCCAATCAATAGGATTTGCCGATATTTCTTCGGCTTTCTCGCACATTTCAGTTTTCAGTTTTAGATTCTGATTACGTTCGTGGTTAATTGTTTTGAAGTAATTGTTTTTGTTATTAAAGAAATTGTTTCTTGCTGTTCTAAAATCATTCCAAATTTCCTCTCGCACCGACAATGGTATATGTCCAATTTTTCTCCAATCCTCCATCAATTGATTAGCATATTCTGTTTTTTCTAACCAATCTTTTATGCGATTTGTAGTGAATGATTCTAATTCTTTGGCTTTTACTAAAATGCTTTGTTTGGCAGCTAGATTTTCTTGTCTAACTCCTTCCATTTTTTCGTTTTCAGCTTTAATAAAAGTATATACCTTATCAACTTCTGCTTTAAATCTAGCCCAAATATCTTCATTGGCTTCCTTAGGCACTGGACCTATGTTTTTCCAATCTTCTTGGAATTTTTTTACTGAAATTAAGGCTTTCTTTAAGCTAGTTTCAGCAGATAATTCGCTTACTTTTTTACACAAGTCAATTTTTTGATCCAAATTCTTTTCTCTATCCAATTGAATCAACTCGATATTGATACGAAATTTATCATAGAAAATTTCATTTTGAACCCTGTAGCTTTCATATATGCTCTCAACGTTTTCAGCTGGCACATGTTTAATGCGCTTCCATTCGTTTTGCAACTCTTTCAGTTTTTTCAAACTATCCATAGTGCCTTCACTTTCGTTGAGCTGTTTAATCTGCTCTAATATGGCATTTTTAGCAGCTAAGTTTTTAACTTTTTCTGCCTCTTGAGCCTGTTTAATAGCCTGTTTTTTATCTTTTAATTCTTTGAATATTTTGTTGAATTGTTCTCGAATTTTATCGCCTGCTTTCCATTCAAAACTATCTTTTTCGCCCCCTTCTTCAATAAATTTGTGAATGGATTGTGCTTCTTCTTCATTCAAGGCTGCATCAAGTTGCGGGCGAATTACTTTTAAAATTTGAATAGCTTCATTTACCTCATTATTTTGAGCGGCAGTGATGGCTGTAGCCAATAATTCTTCCTTGCTTAAGTGGTTAAAATCTGGTAATTCCTCAACAACAAGTTCATGCTCATCATCACTTATGTCAATATGATCTATGGCATCAGTTGTAATGCTACTTGTTTCATGGGTTGCAGACTCTATACTTTCAATTTGAGTGGCTTCAGGTGTGTTGTTTTCTTCCATTGCTGCGGGCACTGGTGCATTCGCAGTTACTTCTGCTGGCTCAGCTGTTTCAGTTGCTAAAGTTGGGTTCTGCTCTACAGACGATAATTCGCTTGTAATTTCAGGTGTAGTGGTTACATCATCATTTAGTTCAGACATGTTAATTAAATAAAATTAGTTATACGTTTTAAAAAAGAACGCCAAAGATAAAAAAATGCTTCTAATTTAGCAGCGTTAAATAATTGCTATCAAAAAATGACTTTAAAATTGATTGAATGCCCTCGTGATGCCATGCAAGGTCTGCATCATTTTATACCCACTCGAACTAAAATTGATTATTTAAATGGTTTACTTTCAGTGGGTTTTGATACCATTGATTTTGGAAGCTTTGTTTCTCCCAAGGCCATTCCTCAATTACAGGATACGGCAGAGGTACTGGCAAATCTTGATTTGAATCATACTAAAAGTAAACTATTAGCCATCATTGCCAATCAACGAGGAGCAGAATCAGCCTGTCAGTATAAACAAATTAATTATCTCGGATATCCATTTTCTATCAGTGAAACCTTTCAACAAAGAAATACCAATAGTAGTATTGCTGACAGTTTAATAAATGTTGAAGCCATACAAAACTTATGTATTAAACATAACAAAGAATTGGTAATATATATATCAATGGGATTTGGCAATCCATACGGGGATATTTGGAATGTAGATATTGTTGAGCAATGGGTAAATAAAATGAACCAAATTGGCGTCAAGATTATTTCGCTTAGCGATACCATTGGAATTGCCAATCCTGAATCAATTTCGTATTTGTTTGGTAATTTAATTTCATCATTACCTCACATCGAATTTGGGGCTCATTTGCACAGCACACCTGATACCGTAAGGGAGAAAGTTGAAGCAGCATATAGGAGTGGTTGCAGGAGGTTTGATGGAGCTATCAAAGGATTTGGCGGATGCCCTATGGCTGCGGATGATCTGACTGGCAATATGCCCACCGAAAAAATGATTGCTTATTTTGAAGAAATCAAAATAGAAATAGGATTAAACAAAGCTGCCTTCAGAGATTCTTGGTTAAAGGCAGATTCTGTTTTTATTCAAAATTAATATAAATAATAATGTTCTTGATAACTGATCTCCGAAAGTTACATTCTATGAGTATGCATTTTTATGAAAAGCATCGTTAAATGCAATTATGAAATCAAGCTTCACTGCATTAATGAGGTATCGAAAAAATACAATTTTAAATTAGTCCTGGGTAAGTAAAAACTGAAATATGAATGACTCATGCATAACTAGTTAACCTATTATAAAAAAACATAGGAAATGAAGATTAATGAGTAGGCCAAACACATTCCAATATGAAAGTGAATTTAAAATAAAATAAGTTCAGTCTGTAAAAGACAAATCTATTTCATTGGCAGTTGCCTGTAGAAAATATGGCATATCAAGTGAAAGTAATTTGATGAATTAAATTATAACTATAATACAAATGGTGCCTCAGTTTTATAGGAACAAAGGATGGGGAAACTATAAATAAATTTTTTAATAGAACTAAAAAAAAAGTTGGACAAACCATTAATCATAAAGTTTTTTTTCGATAATCTCCCTCACTAGTTGTAAGTCTAAATTTAAGCCAGTATAAATATGTTTCAACTTTCTATTTTCCACTTCGAGTGATTTTAATTTTTTTAACTCATCATAACTCATACCTCCATAGCGCTTTCGCCACTTATAAAATGTGGTCTTGCTAACACCATGTGATTGGGTGATTTCATTTACATTTTTACCTTGATCATACTCTTTTAATGCACAGGCAATTTTTTTAGGACTAAATTGTTTTGTTTTCATCGTTATTTGGTAATTTTAATTGAGTTAATTTATAGACAAATAGCTCTAATTTTATGGAATGATTCAAAATAAATCCATTTAAGCAAAGCGGTAAACAAGTCCAAAATAAGCACCATGTTTTATTTTTTTACCACATTTAGCTTAATGCCAGTAGCTAACATTCTTGCTAAACAGCATGTTATTATCTGATACCGAACATATCTGATCAATGTTAGAACGAGGTCGGCAATAAGAATAATGCTAGGGTTCAAATTTCAAATAATCGTTTATTAATTTTTAGCACTAGCCAAAAAACCAAAACTTTTAAAATGGCGTTTGAAACCACCTATTTTACATATTCATTATTGCCATTTCTCGCCCATTTTTAAAACAAGTTTTTGCTATTTAACATTGACTTTGATGTTATTTTTCTTTTTGTTCTGATGATCTAATAAGAAAAGAATGCCTGATAACAAAAAAGGAAAATTTATCATCATGATTATTCCCAAGCTTATGCTAATTGAATGATTCATGTGGTAATTATGGTTGAAAATAAATGGAGCAAATCCAAGACTGATTAAAATAAAAATGACTCCACCTATCAACTCAAATTTCCATGCAATTATTAGCGCAATAAGTAATATATAAGAAGGTATAAGGTGGATGAAGAAATCAATCAATTGTTGCCAAATATTAATATTAGAAGAGAAAGTATCAAAGGCAAAAACGCTTACAAATAGAATTGATAAAATGACAATACATCTGGGTAGCCAATGCATAATTGCTGTTTTCATTTTGGATTGCATTAGTTTTTTTTAAATAAATTGTCGCACAATTGTCCGACAATTTACTTTCAATTTTATTTTTTACCATTGTATCCAAGAGAAATTCCTATTCTCCAACCATCAGAATTAGGTAAGCTTGCCCAGATATTTACTGGAATATTCAATTTGCCACTCTTTAATGTCCTACCAATGGCAATAATTAAAGCTGAGTTTAATGAAAGGGAGCCTCTGTTATCTAATTTAGATGTTTTTGTGTAGTCTTTCACTCCCATGGTAAATAGTTGATCACTTGTATAAAATTTACCATTTACTTCCCCTCCATCAATTCTTTTAAGGATACTAAAGGTAGGACCAATTCCAATTTCCCAACCACGTTTATTGTTTCTAAAACCATTCAAAAAAGTCAAACTTGGTATAAATAGTTGGTGGTCAACACCGGTTATCATTGGGATAAATTCAACCAAAGCTTGAAAGTTTCCTTCGTTCAAGTATTGCTTTTCAAATTGGTAACCAAATTGAAATGCGCTTGGATAGGTGTTATAGCCTCCACTTTCGTTACTCGCACTTAATACATCTGCTTCTTTACCAAACATAAAGGCATATCCAAATCTTGGTCCACTTAGGTTTACTTTGTTTTTTGTAGGATTATTTAACGCACTCTCGTAATCGTTACGCTTGGTTAATTTATTCCATAAATCATCGTTTACCGGTTTTCCAAACATTCTTTTAATACTGCATCCGATGATTTGTTGCAGTTCGGTTGGCACATCGATGTATTCTTCAATACTTGTTTTTTCTACCGATCCATTTGCTACATTAATCAATCTAAAAGTGGCGATAATGGTTTGTCCATACAACTCAACACTGCCAGATAACATATAGTTTGTTTTTATGGTATTACCTATTTCTAACAAACACATTTTACCATAACAGTTGGTGATGTTTAATTTGTTTTTGTCTATTAAGTACATCACATCATAGCGGTCGGTTACGTCAAAGGTATCGAGTTTATCAACCTCTATACGGGTTAGATTTCCTAGTTGTGATGGGTCCATTGGTAGGCCTTTGCTATCAATGTTTAAAATGGTTAATGTTGGTTTTACTTTTTGTGCAAATGCATAGCTTATCAAACTTATGAATAAAGCTACTAAACAAATTGATTTTTTCATGGCTTTTATTGTTTTAAAAATATGCTTCAAAGGTGTATCCACCTCAAAAACATTAATAATGGCCTAAATCTTATTTCAATTTATTTTTTGCAAGGAATGCAAATTAATTTTTAAAAAAGCATCAATAGCTGTTTTACTTGCATATGCTGCAACTTGATTTGCAAAATTGCAAATAATGCAATTTTTGTATTTGTCTGAATTCGAAATAGTAACTGTGAAAATTAGTTTACGTCCTTTAATAGGTAAAAACTTCTAGTATTGCGATGATCAATTTGGTCAGTAAATCAGTTAATTTGGCAAATAGAAATTTGGATTTTACCTGTAGTATTATTATGTTGTTGATTATCAGATGTTGTTTTGCAATGAATTACATAAAATAGTTTGTTCGAATAGGCCTTCAAACATACATTTGTACCAATATTGATGCAAATACATTATATATTTTTTTATTTGTTATATGGCTATCTCATTTTTACTAGCACCTACATGCTAGTGTGTGCCATTGCATCCAATTTTCCAAGGAAAAAATTAAAAAATACCTTTACTAACTTTAATAGGAAGTTTGCCATTATTGTTCCAGCCTACAAAAATGATAAAGTGATTAAGGAAAGTTTGGCTGAGAATCTCAAAATTGCCTACCCTGAAGAGTTGTTTAAAATAATTGTTGTTGGCGATCATTTGAAAACGGAAACTATTGAAGAACTCAGGAAAACAAAAGCTGAAGTCTTGGATATGCATTTTGAACACAGCGCAAAATTAAGGTGTGTAAAAGCGGCCTATGATATTGTAAAAGAGGGTGATTTCGATAATGTAATCGTCATAGATATTGACAATGTGATGGAGCCCAATTATTTGTATAAGTTAAACCAAAAGTTAACTCACCATGTGGTTATTTTGCAAACCCATCGCGTGGCAAAAAATTTGGATACTGCTGTATCCATTTTAGATGCTATTAGTGAAGAAATCAATAATTCAATTTTCCGTAAAGGGATGCAGAATTTAGGATTACATTCAGCTCTTATAGGCTCTGGAATTGTGTTTAGAAGGGATTATTTTCTTGATAAACTCATGGGATTTAAATCGGTTGGAGGTTTTGACAAAGAAATCGAAGTCGAAATTGGTAAAGAGAACTTGTTTGCTTACTATGACGATAATATCTTTTTGTTTGACGAAAAGACCCGTCTTTTCTCAGAATTTCAGTCTCAAAGAAGAAGATGGATGTCCGCTCAATTGTTTTACCTCAGAAAAAATTTGCTTAAATCCTTGTGGGCACTGATATCAAAAGGCAATGTACATTATTTTAATAAAATTTTGCAGTTCATGCTTCTTCCAAGGGTTTTGATGTTGGGTTCAACATTTTTATTTTTTGTGCTTCACTATTTTGTCCTTAGTTACTTTTTTGTTCCTGCGGCTGCAAGTTTTTTTATCACATTGACAGCATTTGTTATAGCGGTTCCTTTTAAGTTTTATAAGCCTAAATATCTTAAAGCGCTTGTATATGTGCCCTTCTTGTTTTTAACGGTATTGAAAAGTTTGACCAAATTAAAAGGAGCAAACCGTAATTTTATTCCTACTCCTCATCACACTTCGGAGGAAGATATTAAATAGTTGTATTTTTGACAACTCAATTCATCTTCATACCTTATTTAAATGAAAAAAAATATCCTCCTGTTTTTGGCAATAATGCCTAGTGTTTTAATTGCCCAGCCCTCAACAAAATGGTGGAATCAATCTGTCTTTTATGAAATGTTTGTTCGTAGCTTTTATGATAGCAATGGAAATGGAATAGGTGATTTTAATGGAATAACAGCTAAATTGAATTATTTGAATGATGGGGATTCTAGCACTAATACAGACCTAGGAATCAATGCCATATGGTTGATGCCAATCAATGCTTCACCAAGTTATCATGGTTATGATGTAACTGATTACAAAGCTGTAAACCCACAATATGGATCGGCTTCTGAATTTAAAAATATGGTGAAGGAGGCTCACAAAAGAGGCATCAAAATAGTAATTGATTTTGTTATTAATCATACATCAAGCCAACATCCTTGGTTTGTGAAAGCGGTGGCAAATGATCCATTCTATAGAGACTTTTATCGATGGAGCGCTACCAAGCCTAACTACAAGGGGCCATGGGGACAAGATGTCTGGTATTCAAAAAATAATAGCAACTATTACGCTTTGTTTTGGAGCGAAATGCCTGATTTGAATTATACCTATCAGCCTGTGAAAGATAGTATATTCACTGCTGCTAAGTATTGGCTGGATAGCATGGATATTGACGGATTTAGATTAGATGCCGCTATGTATTTGTATGAGTCTGGAGCTAATCTTATGAATCAGCCCGAAACCTTTCAATTCTGGTCGCAATTCAATACCTATATCAAGTCAATCAAACCAAATGTGATGACAGTCGGAGAGGTTTGGACAAATACAAGTACAGTGGTACAATATAATCACAAGCTAGACTATTGCTTTGAATTTGAATTAGCAAGTTCAATTCTAAGTGCTGTAAAATTTGCAAACGCTGGATATGTTAGGCAGGCAGCCCAATATGCTTATGATAATTTATTGAATAATGAATTTGCCACTTTTTTAACCAATCACGATCAAAATAGGGTATATGATGAACTTGGTGGAAATGATGGTAAAATGAAAGCGGCTTCAAGTATGTACTTGGCCCTGCCAGGTATTCCTTATATCTATTATGGCGAAGAAATTGGTTTAAGAGGCAGCAAGCCTGACGAGAACATAAGAACTCCTATGCAATGGAATAACAATACATATGCAGGTTTTAGTGTTGCAAAACCATGGCAAAGTGTAAACAGCAATTACCCAAGTTATAATATAGAAACCATGTCTGCTGATAGCAATTCGCTTCTGAATCACTATAAAAAATTAATTGCTATTAGGAATCAAAATGTGGCATTAACGATAGGTACTTACCAAAATATTTTAACAGGTGATTCATCAGTATATGCCTTCACACGACAATCTGGAAATCAAAAAATCCTTGTAATGGTAAATACCTCCTCAAGAAGTATTTCAAACTTAGCCATAAGCACCTCACTAACTGGTTTATCTGATGGTAATTATTCATTATTCGATTTGATGAATAAGCGCAAAAAGGAATCAATGATATTGTCAGCTTCTTTCGCTGATGGTCTTTCCTTGAATCCTTATCAATGTAAAGTGATGCTTATCGAATCTGCTACAAGTGTGAAAGAGATTGAAGCCAATGTCCAGTTCAATTTATATCCAAATCCAGCTAACGAGGAGATACAAATCGAATTGTTAAACACTGCCTCAGATAAAGATTTTGCTGTGTTTATTTTTGATGCTTTAGGAAAAGAGTTGAAAAGAATTGAGATGAAGAAAAGTCCTTTCTATACCATATCTGTTGCAGATTTGAAACCAGGCTTTTATTACATTAGGCTTAATAATGGAATAGCAAAAAGCTTTGTGAAGAAATAAAATTGTATAAGTTTGGGTTATGTGATTTTTTTACAATGTGATTTAATTCAAAGCATTTACAATTGTTTTTAAAAACACCCATAGAATATCTAAAAGGAGTAGGTCCTGCTAAAGCAGAAATCTTGCAAAAAGAATTGCAGATTTTTACTTTTAATGACCTCTTGTATCATTTCCCTTTTCGACATGTGGATAGGAGTAAAATATACAAGATTAGTGATATTGATATGGTTAATTTGCCTTACATTCAATTAAAGGGCAAAATATCCAATATGCATACAGTTGGTAAAGGCTCTTCTGAAAGGCTTGTGGCCGACTTTAGTGACGGAACTGGTGTGATAGAATTGGTTTGGTTTCAAGGTGCAAAGTGGATTAAACAGAGTCTTAAATTTGGTAAAGAATACATTGTGTTTGGTAAGCCTGCTGAATTTAATCGGAGTTATAATATAGTTCACCCTTCATTGGACGAGCCTGAGGATGC
>Ga0214921_10012002_pt1 | contig 10434 bp, 9 predicted proteins | sample LL1505_MetaG_FD_177992 | JGI IMG/M metagenome (GOLD analysis project Ga0214921, IMG submission 177992) | Freshwater microbial communities from Lake Lanier, Atlanta, Georgia, United States - LL-1505 | ecosystem: Environmental > Aquatic > Freshwater > Lake | place: USA: Georgia | collected 2015-05-28
GCTCAGCCCACATGCATAAACGTCTTTACTGGGCACTAGATGGAACAGATATCAGCTTCGTGGTCTCACCTGCAATTACCGGTGTTTCCAGTTCAAAACTAACCACCCGAGTAATAGCTGGTGCACCACTACTGGAGATCTCTTCAACTAAGTTCACAGGCCCGCAATACATAATGAAGACTCTTCTAGACCTAGTGCTAGGAACTGTTGCTTTCCTAGTTTCATTACCAATAGTTTTCATCACAGCTCTAATCGTGAAACTAGAAGACAAAGGCCCTGCCTTCTTTACTCAAACCAGAGTTGGACTAAACGGCAAAGAGTTCACCATGTATAAAATCAGAAGCATGAAAGTTGGCGCAGAACTAGAACATGCTGAAAGACAGAAAGCTCTTTCAGATGTTCAAACCAACGTAAACATGTTCAAAGACCCCGAAGACCCTAGAGTTACCAAAGTAGGAAGAGTCATCAGAAAATACTCAATAGATGAGTTACCTCAGTTCCTAAACGTCCTAAAAGGTGACATGAGCCTTGTTGGGCCTAGACCACCACTACTTTCAGAAGTAGAGCAGTGGAAACAGCATGAAACCAGAAGGCTCCTAGTAAAACCAGGAGTCACAGGTCCATGGCAAATAGGCGGCAGATCACTTCTAACCTGGGAAGAGACAGTAGCCATAGACCTTAGCTACGTAGAGAACTGGACAGTCCTTACCGACATCTCAATCATCTTCAAGACCGTTGTTTATGTGGTTAGAGGGAGTGGAGCCTACTAGCAGATCACTCAAGTCATCCGCAGGTTTATATACAAACGACATGGCTAGGATCAGCACTAGAAGCATGCTTGGGTAGGCTTCGTAAAGGTTGAATCCCGCCGAACAAACTAAATAAGTAATTACTACTGGAGATGCATTCACCAAACCCTGGTTGTACCTTGCCCTAATTGCAAAGAGTAAGCCTATAAATCCCAATAAAGCGAGACACGGCCCCTGCGAGGAGATTATTTGCAAAATTGAATTTTCAAGAGGCAGTCCCGATGGGTCGATTTTGTTCCAAGTGGAGGCAGAGGACAACGGCCCGCCGCCAGTCAATCCTTTCGCACCTATTATCTTGTTTACTTGAGTAAAAATATAAAATCTATAATCATTTGATGAAGCCGATTCTGCTGTTGTAAACCTGCCAAACAAATCGTTTGGATTTATAAAAGATGCGATCACAAGAGCGGCGGAAACTAACATCAACAATGGGGCTATCTTCAGATTTCTCTGAATCGTTCTTATCACCAGTACCGTCGCTGCCCCAGCGAAAAAAGCAACTATCCCTGAACGGCTGGTTGTTAGTGCTAAAGCGTATAAGACGAGCAAAAATGTAGAGAAGACCGTAATTGAAAATCTTTCCAAAAGTAAAATTAAGATGATCACCCCTAGAATTGCGAAAACCAGCCCGTTTACTAAGGGATGTCCCAAGACTGTCAAAACCCTGAATCCACCCCACTTCTGGACCAGGCCTAGATCCGATCCTGCAAAATACCATCCCAGAATATTCGTCTGTCCAAAGTATTCGAATACGCTCACAAGCCCTAAAGAGAAGGCAACGATGAGAATCGACACTTTATTCTCAACCAGGGCATTAAACCTAGACAGCAGTTTAGGACTCAATATCCAAACAAAACTGACCATCGCGGAATTTACTAGAAGAAAAGCAAGACCTCCGTTGTTGAGAAGCCCTGAGAGAACTGAAAACGCAAAAACAAAAAAACTAGCGAGGTAAAAACTCTTCATTTTTTGGAATGCAAAAAACTTCACATTCCTTAGGGATGCAATAAGAACCACTGCCATGGTTAGCGGCACATAGCCAAGAAAGCCCGTGTAGCCAAAATAATGAATTGGGCAAAAAATCGCGGAGCTGAGGATGAGCCCGAAAAAATCTCGATTAGGCACTACAAATGAAGAAAATATGTAAATTACTGCCAAAGCTATAAAAGCGTTGACATCAACAAGCTTTCCCGCGACAAGAAGATCTACAATGAACCCAAGAAGAGGAAGCGCTATTTGAATAGATAAGCTCTGTTTTTCAACCTTATTCCCAGAGATCGAAGAATGGTTCCCAATTACTGTGTCCACGATTTACCGGTACTCGATTGTGTGTGGATTTTCACGCGAAAACCACATCCCGTCAGCATCCTTCAGCCATTTCGCTGGTCTTCCAATAAATATCCCCTCGCGATCTTCATTGAAATTAGACGGCAAAAGAGATCCAGCACCAAGAATTGACTTTGAAGGAAAGGATGCCCCCATTAGTATGAGGCAATTTGTTCCGATGAATGAATAGCTGCCGATTATGATTGGTGCGTTGGTTTGGGAATTCAATTGAAAATCGACTGAATGTGTTTGCAAGATTGTCCTACTTCCTGCAATCGCACTAAATTTTTCCAAGCGTATTCCTCCAGAGCAGTCCAATTCGTGTCGATTAGTTACATAGCTTCCTGGAGCAAGTATGAACTTTCCTGCCAACTCGCTTGTGGAAAACCCTAAATCTGCATAGACATGATTGAATTTGCCAACGAATCCGTTTTCGCCTATTTCAAGTTTCCTGAGATTCCTAAAGAAACTACCCGCTTGCAACACGGATCCTTTACCCAAAGCTAAATGAGATACTTTGCTTAGGATGATTGGGGAAATTTGACTTGTGATGTGCACAGAGTGTCCGCAGACTCTCAACAAAATATTCTTGAGCCGACTTTTAGGGAGTAACCCAAAGATTAAGGTAAAAAATGTTTTTATCATAATCGCAACTTTCGCTTAAATACTCGCTCAAATCTTCCGGCAATGTTAACCCTAGATTGGTACGGTAAATCAATCCAAGCTTCCTCGATCAAATTCATCAGTGGGCGCAAATCTTCCTCTAAAACTGGATTTCCTGCACTCCAGTCTTTGAACCACCGAGGATCAGAGAGCCCTAATCGAGCACTGTGGGCAAAATATGATTCTCTTTGCTCGTCGGTACCCAATGCCTGCATTCTCCATTCGGCTCGAAGAGCCGTGCTTTGCCCTCTGTGAATTCGGTACATTGCAGTAGGGATCGGTCTTTTTGCGAAAGAAAAATGATCGACTGTTCTAAGCCACAAATCGTAATCCTCAGCCAATGTATTTCGGTAGCCTCCAGCAGACATAATTGAATCTCGTCGAGCATCCAAAGTGATGTGAGACAGCGGGTTTTCAATTAGCAAACTAAGTGAAATTGCTTTGTGATTCAATCCGATCGGAGCGCTAGGCATAACCCTCAAGGGTCTTGTACCAAACGCCAAGTGTGTTGAGAAATTAAAGTCCACCTTCTCGAGGTGATGGCGAGTTGCTCTAAACCTCCACGGTAAACAAATGTCGTCTGCGTCCATTCGAGCAACTATCGACTTTGTCGATGAGGCTAGAAGTTTATTCAAAGAGGATGCAACGCCAGATTGGGTATCATTATGAAAAATATGGAGCCGAGGGTCGGCAATTTCATTGAGCCTAGTTACCGTCAGATCGTCACTCGCATCGTCCAATACAAGTAGCTCTGCTCCAGCCGGGAGGCTGTCAAGAGTTGATTTAACAGCTTGCTTTATTGTTTTTTGCGCATTTCTAGCGGGCATAAGAACACTAATTGGCAATGTTCCTCCTCATAAAATCATTATTAGTGCAGTAGCAATAACTGACACACTAAAGCTTGCTGCGATATACCTGTATGTTGCCTTATCGAGCTTCAGTCCAAGACTCCTTGAAATCCTAACTCTAGAGTACAAAATTATTAGATCGCGAACCAGAAGACTCATGTATCCCCACTCGAGTGAAATGGATAGAAAGACCCCACCGAAAAGACTCATAAGTACAGCGGCAACTTGCCAGGGTAGAAGTAATTTGCCGAAGCCAGAAATAACCAGAAAGTTGGACAAGGTCCAACTCAACGAGCCAGCCACCAGGCCGAAGCTCATAAGGGAGATGAGTTGAGGGACTCCATTCCAGTCCCTAAAAACCAAACCAACGAAAGGTGCAACCACTGAGCAAAGCAGTAGTTGCTGGATTATTGAGATGCGAAGCCCAAGCTTTATCGCACTCTTTACAGCAGCCTTTGAAATTTCCGAACTTGTTCTGCCCATCACCTCAGATCGAAGATTGTTATTTATACCGCTTGATATCGCATCGCCAATTGTGCGAGTGAATGACAGGGCCAAACTGTAGATTCCCAATTGACTTGCTCCGGCAACTAAGCCAAGAACAAGCCTGTCACTTTGACCTTGAAGCCATCCAAATAAGCTGCTTAACATTGTGGTAGAAACCGGTGCGTCCAAAACTGCGGATAGGTTTTCTGACCTTGAAATTGCCTTAAATCGGCTTACACCGGCTAGAAAGAAAATTTCAGCTACTAGAGTTTGAATGTTCGCGGCTCCTGCTCCGAGATGGGGAAGCAACGCAATCGCCACAAATGTCGCGGCAACCACAGAAATAGCTTGTATCTTGAATATTTTTTTCCAATCTCCTTGAGCTTCAAATTGAGCTTGGTAGAGCATGGAAAAGCATGTGAGCAAAGGTACAGGAACAAGAGGAACCAATTTTAAGAAAGAAATTCCGGTTTCTGAAAAAGCTAATGAAAGAGCCGAAATAAGCAACAGTAATGTCGAGGATCCTGCGAATCCAAAAATGATGATTCTTCTAATAAGTTTTCCGGGCAAAAAGCCTGAAAGCGTCACACCTGCTATGTACTGTCTAAGCGGGGAATCTGTAAGACTGAGGATGAGAGTCAACGCTAGCGAACCAAAGGCATATAAACCAAGTTCATGCGACCCTGAAATGTAAGCGAGAGCGAGAGCAACGATTGAGTTAGATGCCCTGTAGCCCAGACGCTCTAATAAGGAGAAAACTTTTCTGGACTTCATTTTTGAAGAAATCCATTTACGTCGTCTTGAGATTGGGATTCAATGATTTTAAGATAATTCAATCCAAGAACATCGACAGACAGAGTTTGCGAAATTTTACTTGCGTTTCTTTTCAACTTCGAACGAAGTTCCGGGTTTCGCAAAAGCTCCCTTATTCCAGTAGCTAAATCTTCACTGTCATTTGGCTTGACCAAAAAAGAGTTGAAACCATGACGACAAAAATCCGCAAAGCCGCTTCCCGAGGTTGCAACGACGGCCGCTCCCACGGCCATGGCTTCGGCAGTTGCGTTTCCAAACCCCTCCCACCTAGATGGTGTGAGCACCATCTCTGAACTTTGCATGGCTGAGTACAACTGGCTCTTCGATAGGTTTCCCAAAAATTTCACGCGCGCTCCGGCTTCCGGAGGAAGGGTAGCGAGTAGTTCCACGCGCCTAGGCTCTGTGCGGGTATCTCCTTCTGAACCAGCAAGATACAAGTTCAATTCAGGAAATTCTACAAGCAGTTTCGCAAATGCCTCAAATGTCTCCAATATGCCTTTTCTTATCTCTAATCGTCCAACAAATAATAAAAAAGGACTTTCGTTATGATCTCGGAAAATTTCTAAATCGGCTGTGGATAGAGAGAAGTCTTCTTGCGTTAGAAAATTGGGGACAACCTGTATCGGAGCAAGATCGCGATATCTCGCTTCAGTCCATGTCTTTAGGGCTTGGGAGATCGCTATCAGAGATCGCGATCTTTTAGTTTGTCGGACTTCGAGATACATTTGAAGGTTATATCCGAAAATTCTCAAGAAATTACTAGTCTTCCGGACATTTCCAATTTCATGGATGAGCTCCAAGTTTGTAACTAGATTTGTGACCAATGGAACGTCTTTTGGGCAGAAAGAACAGAGCCCTTCCCAATCTGGAGAGAGCACCACTCGGGGTGAAACAATTTTAATCCAAAGCCTGGCAAAAAGAACTCTATAAATACTTCTAATGGGCCACGGCACAACTCGACCCCAAGTTTCGACATAGATATTTGCACTTGCTGGAAGTTGAGCACCCCGGCCACCAAATACCAGAACTTTGAAGTTTAGATTGTGATCTAAAAAATAATCGATCAAAATTTTGTAGCGATGTCCAACTCCGCCATTTAGCGCTGTAACTCCCGACAACTCTCCTAAGATAATGGCGAAATCTGGACGCATATTCCTTTGGCTAGACAACCTCATTGATTGCCTCCTGCCAATTGATTCTGTAGACATCAGCTGAGAAATCTTTATTGAATGCTATTAGTGCCAGTTCAGAAGCGGATGTCCATGAGTCCAAGTTGGAGAGCAAAGCCTTGACCTCAAGTTGGAGTTGTTCTAAATCTCCAGGAGCGACCAATCGAGAGCCAGATTCGCGGGAAATCATTTCAGATATTTGGCCTGAACTGTATCCAACTATGGGCAAAGAATGGGCAAGTGCCTCTAGCAAAACCAAAGGTTGGGCCTCAAAAGCGTACTGGCTTGGGAAAACAAAGACAGAGCTCTCTGAGAGGTGTTTAGAAATCGTTTCGTGATCTTGGTATCCGAGAATTTTTAAGGTGCTTGAAAAACCGGCAGAGTGAACTTCGCTTCGAAGATGTTCAAGCTGATCTCTGTATGTCGGAGACCCAATCAACACCCCAGAAAGTTCCTTGAATTCATCTGAAAGGGCGTAGAACAATCTTAGAAAATCGACGTATCCCTTAGAAGGTATTAGGTTTGAGACGAAAATTATTTTCTTGTGATTGAAACGGGATAGCGCATCAGCAGGTTCGGGTGATTGACTTTCGACTGTACAATTGCGAATGATTCGTGTTCTATCTACTTGCACAAATGGCATCACATCCTCAGTCATTGACTTTGAGAGAGTGACAGTAAGGTTCGAAGATTTGAAAGCCCACTTCACTAGTTCGCGAAATATCACATTTCTGGCTGCTAGTTCTGAAAAACCATTTGTGTGCAAGTAACAGATAATTCGTACACGGAAAATACGGACTATCGCAAGGACGCAGCAGTCAACCAAAAACGACTGGGGCCTATTTGTGAGAAAAAGAAGCATTACCTTAGGCCTGTGGGTACAGATGCCAAATATGAGTCGGATAAGAAAAGCCGGCAAGCCTAGAAGTTTTCTAAAGTAAGCCTTTCCGATTTCGTCAGATTGCCTGCTAAAGGACTTGTTCACAAGAAAAACATCATGACCAGACGATTGAAGAGCGCTTACAAGTGTCCTAGTCATAATCGTGCTTCCGTTGAACGGAGGGGGTAACTGACTGACTAATAGAATTTTTGCCAATTTTGAACTATTTACTTTTCTGGTAGCCGAATGCATGCCGAGCCACCGTATAAAAGAAGTATAAATTTCCTACAAGGTATCTTTTCCAAAGTCGTTTTGGCTCGGTTAGTAGCCTGAACAACCACTCCAATCCTAAAGACTGGATGAGTTTAGGGGCTTCGGGCTTAGTGCCGCTTATGAAATCAAATGCGGCTCCAACTGCCAAGACAATCTTGCCAGTTGACTCTGCTATGCGCCGAGCTTCGAAGTCCTGTTTTGGAGTCCCTAAGCCCACCCAAACCACTGAAGCTCCACTCTTTGTTATCGACACATCGCGCTCTGCTAATTCTGCAGACGTCAATTCCCGAAAAGGAGGACATTCAAAACCTGCCACTGCGAGAGAAGGATTATTCTTTGAAATGTAGTCAAGTAACCCATCCCTTACAGTGTCTGTTCCTCCGATAAAGTAATGCGATAAATCGAGATTGGCTTGATCTAACATTGCAGACTTGAACAGACTTGGCCCCCTGACTTGCTCTAATGCACTGTAGCCGAAAATATTTCTGGCAGCCCAGCTCAATGGTTTACCATCGACGAAGTTGATCCAACTCGAATTAATTAGAGTCTCGTATTGCTTATCTTTTTTACACAGGTAAACGGTAAATGAGTTAACGAAATGGATATCTCGAACTTTGAGGTCAACATTTCGTCGGTAGATGGACTCCAGCGCACGAGAAGCCTGATAATTAGAAAATTTTAGGCCGAGCAGGTTCGCGGGTTCACTCTCACCATTTGAACTCATGAGGATAAGTTTAGATGTAAAATCAGACCGAAACTAACATGGGAGTCTAGTGAACATCGCATCGAACCTAAGAGCAAAAGCCTTAATTATTGGGATCACTGGCCAAGATGGCTCGTACCTAGCCGAGTTGCTTCTATCAAAGGGATATGAAGTGCATGGGCTTATAAGACGATCTTCGAGCTTTAACACCTCTCGTATAGACCACATCTATCAAGCTCCTCAAGATGAGAAGCAAAACCTAGTGCTTCACTATGGTGACCTAACTGACGGTAGCCGTTTGGTTAGTTTGATTGGAAACATTCAGCCAGATGAGGTTTACAACTTAGGTGCACAGTCTCACGTGCGAGTGAGCTTTGATGAGCCTGAATTCACTGGTGATGTCACAGGTGTTGGTTCAACACGTCTTCTTGAAGCGGTTCGTTTGATGTCTCCTCATTCAAAGTTCTATCAGGCTTCATCTTCAGAGATGTTTGGCGCTACTCCTCCTCCGCAAGATGAAGAAACTCCTTTTTATCCTCGATCTCCTTATGGTGCAGCCAAGGTTTACTCATATTGGATGACTAGAAACTACCGTGAGGCTTACGACATGTTTGCTGTCAACGGCATTCTGTTCAACCATGAATCTCCAAGAAGAGGCGAGACTTTCGTGACACGAAAGATCACTAGAGCTGTTGCCAGGATTGCGGCTGGGAAGCAAGACAAGTTGTTCCTAGGAAATCTAGATGCTATTCGTGACTGGGGTTATGCTCCTGAATACGTTGAGGGTATGTGGCGCATGTTGCAGGCGGATAAGGCAGATGATTTCGTGTTGGCAACAGGAGTTGCCTGCTCGGTTAGAGAATTCGTTGAGCATTCATTTGCACGAGTAAATCTAGATTGGGAAAAGTACGTCGATTTTGATGAGAGGTACCTTCGCCCAACAGAGGTGGACGCTCTTATCGGAGATGCTTCTAAAGCAGAAAGCCTTCTTGGCTGGAAAGCTAAGACAAGCGCTAAAGCGCTTGCAGATCTTATGGTTGATGCAGATGTTGAAGCTCTCAAGCATGAGGGCACTCATTGGATTGATACTCCGAGCTTCTAATGGCTGAAGTTAACTGGACCCCTGGACCTTTAGATAAAAATTCAAAGTTCTATGTAGCTGGGCACAACGGCATGGTGGGTGCTGCAGTCTGGCGTCACCTTGAAGCATCTGGTTTCACAAATCTTGTTGGAAAGAGATCTAGTGAACTAGACCTGAGAAACAGGGATGCGGTTTTCACATTCTTTGAAACTGAGAAGCCTAGATATGTTGTTTTAGCTGCTGCAAGAGTTGGCGGCATCATGGCGAACAACACATACCCGGCAGAATTCCTGTCTGAGAATCTTCAAATTCAGGTCAACGTCATGGATGCTGCAGCGAAGCATGGCGTTGAAAGGCTGATGTTTATGGGGTCTTCTTGCATTTATCCAAAGTTTGCAGAGCAGCCAATTAAGGAAGAGTCCCTGCTTACTGGTTATTTAGAACCTACAAATGATGCTTACGCAATCGCAAAGATTGCAGGAATCATGCAGGTTCAAGCGACCAGAAGACAATATGGGCTTGCTTGGATTTCAGCTATGCCAACAAATCTTTATGGAATTGGCGATAACTATTCAGGTGTTAACTCACACGTTATTCCAGCTCTTATAAAGCGATATGAAGAAGCAAGGCTTTCCGGGGAAGAGGTAGTTACTAACTGGGGGACCGGCACACCGCTTAGAGAATTCCTTTATGTAGATGATTTGGCCTCTGCCACGTTGCATCTCATGGAGAAATACGACGGACCTCAACAAGTAAACGTTGGAACAGGTTCAGATCTTTCAATCAAAGAGATAGCAGAACTGGTAGCAGAGGCTGTTGGATATGAAGGCAAAACGGAATGGGATATAACCAAGCCAGACGGAACCCCAAGAAAGCTTCTCGATGTTTCGAAGATTGAGTCTTTTGGTTGGGAACCGAAGGTAGACCTTGCTGCTGGGCTAAAACTGGCTGTCTCAGCGTTTAGAGCTAAGAACTAATCCGCCAACCCATACAAACGATCTCCTGCATCACCTAGTCCTGGAACTATGTAACCGACTTCGTTTAGTTTTTGATCTAGGGCTCCTAGGACTATCTTTACGTCTTTGTTTCCTATGTGGTCTTCAACTGCTTTGAGACCTTCAGGTGAACCGATAAGACAAATACATGTGACGTCTGTTGCTCCTCTTTCAAACACGTAATCGATTGAATCGATTAGTGTTCCACCGGTAGCAAGCATTGGATCAATGATGAATACCTGTCTGTTGGTTAGATCATCAGGCAATCTGTTTGCATATGTATATGGCTGAAGTGTTTCTTCATCTCTTTTGATACCTAAGAAACCAACCTCAGCTGTTGGGAGTAGTTTGACTATGCCTTCAAGCATTCCCAATCCTGCTCGCAGGA
>Ga0214921_10012005_pt1 | contig 10434 bp, 4 predicted proteins | sample LL1505_MetaG_FD_177992 | JGI IMG/M metagenome (GOLD analysis project Ga0214921, IMG submission 177992) | Freshwater microbial communities from Lake Lanier, Atlanta, Georgia, United States - LL-1505 | ecosystem: Environmental > Aquatic > Freshwater > Lake | place: USA: Georgia | collected 2015-05-28
CAAGAACGCAAGAGGCAATACATGCTGCACTCTATGGAGAAGAGCCTGAGTTGTTGGGGGCTGCACCTTCTGGTATGACCCCGACTCCACGGAGGCCGCATCGGGTGCCGCCGCTCGGTTCTGGAGCTGGTTCACCACAAGAAAGATCGCTTGGATCAGCTCGATCTCGCTCGACACCGCGTCTTGGTGTTCAAGAATTCGAGGTATATAAAGCTCCTGATCAGCGAAGATTTAAAGCTCGGTATGGTGGAGATGTTTGGGGTCTTGGTTTTCATTGCGGGCGTCAAAGACGAGCTACGTGTGGTTGGAATTCTATGTCTAACGCTGTCAGCTTAATTAATGCGTCGAATAATCCTGGCGATATGCTCGCCAACCTTTCTCGCTGCCGTTTTTGGACAAATGATGAAGTGCGCCGTAAAAAAGCGCTTTTCGAAGCTGTGGCTGGCCAGCGATATGGTGAATGGACAAGTGGATCTGAAATAAATGACTTTTTTAATTACCTTGTGGCAGAGCATGGTGGATGTGGAGACAGGACCTTATTTCTTCCTGATTTTAGATTTGGCTTAGAATTAGATGATACAGCCATAGTGAATGCCGTTGTGGCTTTAACAAGACTGAGATCTGCGGGCTGTAGTCCGGATGAGATAGTAACGGGTGTTAATAAAGCGATGGCGGGGGAAGGATATACAGTAGGTTCAGTGTCTTTGAGCCGCAGAGATGTTGACGATATTAGAAGTTTCGCTCACCGCTTGCAGCCGGTAATCCCTATTGTAGATGCGCTAGATGCAGGCAAATTGGTTATCTGGGTAGATTATTGGGAGAGCCATTGGACATGCAGGTGTGTATTTATTCAAGGCGGACGTGTCTATTTTGGTGATGCCAATTCGTTAAGCCCTGGTTCTATTAGTTTAAATAACAGAGCACAACAGATTCTTCGATTGGTGCTTAATCCACCGTTTAGCAAAAAACACCTCTCTCTGATGAGGCAAATCTTCCCAGATTTAAATTGGCAGGGATAGTGATGATTGCGTAATGGCTTTTTTATAAGAACGGGGCGATTTAAAATCGCCCCGTTCTCTTTTTTAGATAGTTAATGTTGCTGCTGGCATTGAGTTTGCCGGTTTCATGCTCTTAACATTGCTCTCAAGCATAGTAAGGTCTTGTTTGTTTTGTTCTGCAATTGAAGATTTACCTGCGGGCATAGATGGAGCGGCAGGCAAAGATGAAGCGCCAGATGCTTTACTCTTGTTCAAATAATCCGGTAGCGCTGCTACAGGTGCTGGGGCATCAGCCTTAATTCCAGGCAGTGGCTTGCTTGGTTCAGGTGTTTTGTTGTTAGCCATAGGAGCAAGTGGTTTTGGTAGGTCTGGACCAGCAACAGGGGTTGGTTGTGGAGCAGGCATTGGCATTTTTGGTGCCTCAAGCGAGCTGACGTCTTTTTTCTCTAAATCGCCGGGCAGTTTTGCAACAGGCGCTGGCAGATCATTCAGTGATGTTGGTTTACCAGGAAATGAGATTGATGGTGAGAGCGCTTTATTTGATTCCTCGTCAGGTTTTGATGGAACGTTGATGGACGTGAGGGGTTTTAATGCCACCCCGACCAATGAATTCATGGCGTCTTCGGGAGAAAGACCTTCTTTTTCTGGAAGTTTTACAACAGGAGCTGGAGCGTCTTGTGTGGCTTCTGCTGGAGATTTGGGGAATGGTGTAAGTGATTCTGTTGTTTTATTGCTTGGAATATCTCTTGGGAGTGGTGGTGGCGTCATTGGAATGAGTGCTGGCGGTGGAGTTGCCGTGGTTGTTGGTTGTGGTAGTTGTGCAATAGGAGCAGGAAGAGCTTCTGCTGGTTTTTCTTCCGCGGGCTTTGCAAGAGACAGTTGGTTTTTGCTTGCACCATCTTCTGGCTGTTGTTTAAGAATAATATTTTTTAGGTCACTAATTTGTCGCTCGAAATCCTCTCTCATGGCAGCAATTTCATCAGAATCTACTTGTGCTGCAGCTTCTTGGCCCGTAGTATTTTTTGTGCGTTTGCCAGAAAGTTTTTTATGAGAAGCGAAACGTTGGCGTAGTCGTTCTAATTCAAGCTTGAGTTCAATTGCTTGATGGTTTTTCTTTTCAACGAGTTGACCCATTTCTTTATACAAAGAATCAAGTTTATCGTTTTCTTGTGAGAGTTTTTTACGATCGGTTTCTGTTTGTTCTTGTTTGAATTTTGCTTGCTCTATTTGGATTTCAAGCTCGCGTCGCTTGTGTTGTTCTTCGTCCAAGTTTTGTTCAATGCCACGTTTTTTGTCTTGCAGGTCTTCAACTTTTTTAGCCAGGTCTTTTGATTGCGTTTGTAGCTCAGCTTTTTCTTGAGCTGTTTTTGTTGAGTCGGCTGCTGCTGCATCAAGTTTTGTTTTTGCTTCTTTCGCTTCAGCTTGAGCTTGCGCGAGCTGTGATTCTATTTTTGTTTTTTCAGCTTTAAGAGCAGAAATATCATTAGCACTTTTTTGTTGAAGTTCCTTGAGCTCTTTTTCTGATTTTGTTTTTTGCTGCTCAATTTCCTCAAGATCTTTTTTGAGTTCCGTGAGTTTCTCGGTATTGCTTGCAATGTTCATTTCAAGCTCGAGAACTTTTTTGTTGCGGTCTTCTATGAGGTTTTGAGTGTCTTTAAGTTTTTTCTGGAGTTCAATCAGCGCTTTTTGTGCGGGAGTTTGTTTGTTGAATGCAGGATCTTTTGCTTCAGCGATGGTGTCTTTGACTACGGCAATTAATGCTGCATTATCTTCTGGCACTACTTTATTCCACGCGTGTGCATCATTGATCTGGGAATTAAGGTTGTACAGCAAGAGTGTTGAAAGGCGGTCAAATGCAGTTTTTGAAATTTTCTTCATGTTGATCTCTTTCATGAGCAACGGCAGAGCTCTTTTTTGAGCTGTAACCAGCAACCCAAGACACTTTGTGCGTTCGTTAATTGAGGCGTACCCGTCATCAGAAACATATTTTGTGCTGGTCATTGTGGTATCAAACCACTGTTGTTGATCTTTGAAAATCTGCTTAAAGTCCTGCAGCTCTGCATCGTCAGATTCACCCATGGCGATGGTGTCGGCAAGTTCAGTTGAATAGCGATTAAATTTAGCGGTTTGTTCAACTTTCCATTCGGTGGTAACAGGTGTTGGGGCAGGTTTTTCTGGCGCTTTTTCTGCGGGTTTGTCATCAAGTTTTGCAAGTTCATCAGCAAGTGCTTTTTGTTGATCATTGAGTCGCTTAAGTTCTTCTTGGCGTTTGATGATGATTACTTTTTTCTCTTTTTGCGCCTTGAGTGAAGCGATTTCTCTTTCGGTTTCTTCTTGGACCTGTTTTATTTTTGCATCAAGCAAATCGGTAGGTTGCGTTTCTGTGGGTGCAGCTGGTGTAGCTGCTGCCGCTGCAGTTTGTGCAGCATCTGCGTACTTTGCCTCTTCTTTGCGATGTTTTTTGTGCTTCTTTTCGTGAGTTTCTGTTTTTGAGGCCACTTTCTTATGAGCTTTTAGCTGTTTTTTTTCTGTTGTTTCAGCTGGTTTAGTTGAAGCAGAAGTTGCTTTGACCTCTTTTGAGCTATCGAGCTTAGCGTCGTCCGTTTCTTTTGATGTATCTATGGTGCTAATGAGAGCTGCGGCTTCTTCTGTTCGTACGATACGAGGGGCAATTGGTTCTGCCATCGTAAAAAACAAAAGAGAGATAAATAAAAAAGTACTGAGTTTCATGATCTTTTTGATCCTTATGGGCACGATAGCTGAAAAAACCTTGTAAACTGCTTTCGAGTGTAGGAAAGACCGTTGGATTGTTGCAATTATTGCGGCAATTTGCTCGGGTAATTAACCCTTAGTATCATGATCTACACCGTTTTTATTGAAATGGGCTAATCCTGTGCGGCGTTTATTAATTGGTTGTTCTTGCATCTTTTTGTTTGTGCTTGCAGGGGCGGCATGGTGGTTTTATGGCAACAAAGTAACTTCTGTCTTGCCTGTCTTCTCGCAAAAAAATACTCATGATTCTGCCAAAAACCATCGAATCATTATTTTTGTACATGGAACTTTTGGGGCGATTTTGAGTTTGCTTGATGCGCCTGCGGTTTTGCGTGACAAGATTGGTGGATCTTTCTATGCCAAGGCGGTTGATAATATTCGTAAAGCCCAGTTTTTTTTTAGGAGCCAACCGCTGCATCATTGTGGGTTGGTGCCATTTGAACCATCATTTGATAGCAGTGGATCGGTGGGTTTTTTTGCGGCCTATCCAATAGCGCAAAGTTACGAAGAAATAGCTCAGCAATCGCAGTCTGCCGCAGAAAAACGCCATTATTACTTGTTTGGGTGGAGTGGTATGTTGAGTCAATCAAGTCGTCAGCAAGAAGCTGTGAGGTTGTTGAATGAGTTGTCCGAAGAGATTAAAAAATTCAAAGAACGCGGCATTGAGCCAAAAATTAGCGTTTTTTGTCACAGCCACGGCGGCAATCTTGTGCTTAACGTGGGAATGCTCGTGAGTTTGTTGCGCGGAGAGGTTCTTTCGCAGGCCCCGGGAGTTGTCCATGACAAACACCTTAGAAAGTTGCGTCGGTTGCTTGGACGGCTACCAGCTAGGGAGCACGTTGCGAGTGACATAAAAGGTCCATCTCGGTGGGATTTTTGCCCGGAAACACCCGCTTGGGATATTGACCAGCTGGTGCTTCTTGCAACTCCTGTGCAACCGGAAACAGATGCTGGAATATTTTCATCAGCATTCAAGAAGATTTATCACTGCTATTCGTATGGCGATCTTGTTCAAGTGAGTGATTTTATTAGTACATCGCGTTATTTTAGTGAGCGCAGATTTAATCGATTGGCACAAAAACTCCATCGTGCAGGACAGACGTTACCGGAAAAACTTTTACAAATTCGGATGATGGTTGGCAAAAAAATGGCGCACGATGAACAGCGTATTCTTTCCGCTCCTGCGAGTTTCGATCCTTCACATAAAGATTTTTGGTTTTTAATGTTAAAGCAAACACAGCTTAATCATGTGTTTAGACCTTTGCCGTTGGTAAGTTTTTTGCCTGTTGTTGTCGATTTGGTTTCTGGAGATACAGTCCATACGGACGTGGATGTGAATATTGCGCAGCGGCCAGCAGGGCTTTCGTTTGAGCTTTTGTCGCATAATCAATATGCAATTATGGCATCTCGTGTGCTCTCTCGGGATTTTTTTGAATCGGTGCGTACTCGTGCAAGTAAGTGGAGTGAGTTTAAGGGGATTTTTGCGAGTGTGCTGCAATCACTTCATCTGTTGTAGTGGGTTTTTTGCAGAATAAACTTCTGGCATTTGCCTGCTATTAAAGCCCTTGCTACTTTGGGTAGTATGAATGGGTTTGCCAATGAAGGTATTTGAACGTGCAACGGCGTTGGATTATTTTGGTTGTCATGGCCGTGCTTGCGCTTGCGGGAAGCGTGGGTATTTGGTGGTGGCATAGCCAAAAGATTGAAGTTTTGCCTGTTAAACCAGCTGAATTACAGCTTGATACGGTAGAAAAAACACACCGTATTGTGCTGTTTGTGCATGGAACGTTTGGTTCTACGTTAGGTCTTTTGGATATTCCTTCAGTCATGAAGGATAACCTCAAGGGTTCTTTGTACACCAAAACAGCGCGCAGTATGCGCAAAGACAGATTCTTTTTTTGTACACAACCATTGCTAGATCGAGGACTCAGGTCTTTTGAGCCATCCTTTGATCGGTCAAGTGATGATGGTGGGTTTGCGGTGTATCCCATCGGAAAATGCTTTGAAAAAATGGCGCATTATGCGTGGGGTGATGGCGAAGTTCGTCACTACTACGTGTTTGGATGGAGTGGGTTGCTAAGCCAGCATAAGCGCCGGCAAGAAGCATTGCGCTTACTCAATGAACTTACTGAAGAAGTTAAAAAATTTAAAAAACGTAATATTACGCCAAAAATCACTATCATTTCTCACAGCCATGGCGGCAACGTAGTTCTCAACATGGGGTTGCTTGCGGCGGAGTTGAATGGCTATTCGTACGAAAAAATTCCTGAATTTGAACAAGCGGAATCGGTAACAAAAACACGACTCTTTCTTGCAGAACAGCCAGAAAGAACGGCAGTACAGTCGGCTTTTTCTCATAAGCGTTGGGATTATCGACCAGAAAAGCCAGCATGGACGGTGGAACATTTTGTGCTCTTGGGAACTCCAATCCAGCCGGAAACAGATTTTGGGATACTTAGCCCATTGTTTGAGCATGTGTACAATTGTTATTCGTATGCTGACAGAGTGCAGCCCAATGATTGGATTAGTACCTCCCGGTACTACAGCGAGCAGAAATTTGATCGTGTCAAACAGGTGCTTTCTAAGTATGGTCAGTCAATCCCTAAATCTCTGGTGCAATTGAGAATTCTTTTCGAGCGGAGTTGTGATGCTGAGGGACGACTGGTGTACACCACTGAAGGTGGTGCGATGAGAAAAAAACGTACAGCATGGAATATGCTTGTGGGCGATTTGTCGTCAGCGCCTGCTCATACAGATCCTACGCACAAAGAATTGTGGTTTATCGTATCGCCCAAGCATGATCAGACTGCGTTTCTTAAACCATTACCGGTATCCGTGTTGGCTCCTGTGATGATTAAGCTTCAATCATTGAGCCCAGAATCTTGTGATGGTGATTGTAATATTGCGCTACGAGATGGTGTTTTTAACGTGGAACTTGCCGATCATATGCTGGGCATTGTGCGGGAAAGAATAAAGATTCCTTACACAGAAATTAAGGCGCTACAGAATGCTGTGCGAAACTGGGAAGTAAGTGCTGAGTTTCTGGAGAAAGAAGAAGCACTTCTTTCATCGCATGTGCGCGTCGGGCGTGAGTGCTAAGGGTAGCTCGCTGCTTTTGTGAGTGACGGGTATCTGGATGCTAGTTTTTTTTCAAGTGCTTGATATCATTGGGTCAATCTTTTTTGATTCCTGCGTCTGCGCGTTTGCGCAGGTGTACTGGCATATACGTGAACGAAGCGATTGTAGTTATGCGCCTTACCAGATCTATGCGTTGTTTTTTGACGGTATTGTTTGTTGCGTTAGCAGCGTCTTGTTCTGCCGACACAGACCATAAAAAAATAATTACTGATGTTGTTATTTCCGGAAGTTCTTTGATTTCCACTGAAGCAGTTGCGCAGCGCCTTTTGTTTAAAAAAGGTGATGTGTTTGACCAAGATTTGTCTGCATCAGTTATTAATAAATTGTATGCATTAGGCTACTTCTCTCAAATTCGACTCGAAAAAGAAGTGACCGATGATGGCGTTATCTTGTATGTAAAATTGCAAGAAAAGAAGCTTCTTGATGCCTATGAAATTCAGGGAAACTCTCGCATAACCACCAAAAAAATTGTTGAAAAATTGGGCCTGCGAAAATGTGTTGCTATCGATGATCATGATGTTGCGTATTTCTCATCGCAAATTAAAAAACTGTATCGTGATGAAAATTATCACCAAGCATCCGTTGAGGGAAAAGTGTCCCCTGCGGAAAATTCTGGCGGCGTGGAACTTGTCTTAAAAATTGAAGAAGGCTTGCCATCAGAAGTGCGTGAAATTCGTTTTGAAGGCGTGCACAAAATTCCAGAATGGCGTTTGCGTACAGCGTTGATGACCAAAGAGTTGTGGTTGCTTGGATTTGCAGATGGTTCTGGCAGATTTAACCGTGAAATGATTGAGGCTGACAAGCAAAACATTGAGTTTGTGTACCAAGATCTTGGGTTTGCGCGTGCGCACGTTGTGGACACCAAAATTGAATATCCAGATGGTGATCAAAAAGCGATCAGAATTACGTTTTACATTGATGAGGGGGATGAATATCGCGTTCGGTATGTCATGTTGCCGTACGATCAAGAAATCTCAAAACAAGAATTTTTAGATGCCATTACTATTAAAGAAGGCTCACGGTATTCCCGCTCACAAGTGCTTTCAACGCTTGAGCGTTTACGTTTAGTTCTTGGTAAATATGGCTATTCATATGCAGATGTCTATCCAGAGCCGCTTCTGCATGAAGATACAAAGACCGTGGATTTTAGGTTTGGTGTCGAAAAAGGCGAAAAGGTTCGTGTACGCAGGATTGATATTACTGGAAACAAATTGACGCACGATAAAGTGATTCGTCGTGAAGTTTCGCTGCAAGAAGGCGATTTTGTAACATTGCCTGAAATGAATTTGTCCAAACGTCGTGTTGAGGCTTTAGGGTTCTTTGAGCGTGGTGGCGTTACCTGGAAAACACACAAACTTTCTGAAGGTCTTGTGGATCTTGAGATGGTGGTTAATGAAACAAAAACTGGTCACTTCAACTTTATTGCAGGACTTGGTGGCAGAGAAGGTCGCCTTGGTTCTGGGATGCACTTGGGGCTTCAGGTTGGCAAGCGTAACTTGCTTGGTCGCGGTTGGAACGGCTCGTTTAGCATAATGTCTGAGCGTTCGAGTTTGGGACAACTTGGATTCAATTTTTATAATCCGTACATTTTTGACACATCAGTTGAGAGTTCTTTTGATTTTTACCACCGTATCGAAGAATACGATCAGTGGGGAGCAACCAACATGCGGCCAAAAGAATGTGTGACTGGTGGCGTAACATCATTGGGCTTTAGGCTTCCTGATGTAGATCGCGATTTGATGTGCCGTGCAGAACTTGGTATCGAGCGAAACTTTTTTGAAAACTTTGCGAACCTAAAAACTATGGATTCGTTTAGTTCGTTCATGCTTGAGCGACGCTTGAAATCAGGTGTGCTCATGTGGCTTGGTGCTTCCGCTTCAAAAGATACGCGTAACCATCCGGTGTATCCAACTCGCGGTTATCGTCTTACTTTAACCAATAAAATGGCATTGCCTGGCATGAATGGTGCGTTTAGCTTCCTGAAAACAGAAGCGCAAGGAAGCTGGTACACGCCAATCATTGGTGAAGATACCTTGGTTCTTGCAGTCCGTGTTCGTGGTGGTTTGATTATGAATTTGACCAACAATTCTACAATCCCGTACCGTGAATTGTACCACCTTGGTGGACAAGATACGATTCGCGGATTTGTGCACGGTGGCGCTGGCCCAGTGCTTGTCCAGGCTGGTGAACTTCGTGAACGTAACAATACGCCACTTGGTGGACGTCGTCACATGTTGTTTAATATTGAATTGCAAACACCGTTGATCGAATCGTACGGAATGCGAGGCAGAGTATTTTATGATGCCGGTTGTGGCTGGGATGCGTTAATGGATGATGTTCCAGCAGAAGCGTTACCGTACATCAAACGCAATGCATTCAACGTGCGTCACGCGGTTGGTTTTGGGTTTAGCATGATGCGTCCACAACAAATCAAAATTGACTGGGGCTACAAACTTGATCGCGATAAAAAGTTTCGGGAATCTGACTGGGAAGTTCATTTGAGCATGAACGTGCCGTGGTAGTTTCTTGTTGATCGCTAAAAAATGAGAATAAAAAAGGCCTGTCTTAAAAACAGGCTTTTTTTATTTAAGTAAATGCTACCGTAGGCATGCCATGGTAACGGTAAACATTGTTTCTCTGGGCTAAGATTAGCTACCCTCTGAGCATCACAGTGGTTTTTAGCAAGAGATGCCGGTATGCAGGTAGTTAAAACAATTGTCCTGATGAGCGTTGCTGTTATGGCCGCTGTCTGCGTGGGACGCGATTATTCAGGCAAAACATTTTTTAAATCACAGCCGCTAAGCTTGCCCGCGGGCGGTTGTTTCTTTGATGCGGCACCAGAAGATCATGTTGTTGAGAATCAAATTTTTAAAGATTTTAAATTTGATGTTGCAGTCGTGTATCGACTCTCGCGATCTGAAGAAAAACTGGGTGAGTTTTTTGCTTCAAATGAATCGAGCAATAAAATTTCTATCGGAGCTCTGGCTGCTGAATATGACCTTTTTAACCAAAAAATTGTGTACTACGATCCAACTTCTGGATACCAAGCCCCATTGATTCGCGGCACGTTTTATTTGCGCCCAAGAGAAACCATTCGTGCGTTGGCGTTTTCTGCGCGCAAATGGTTAGGCAAATTTTATTGCGATGTTGCGGTAACGTGTGGGCAAGCAGAGCATGAATGGCAACTTGATATCAAAGATGCCGTCATCGATCCGGTAACGGGTTTGAATGCAATTTCGTACTTCCAGGGTGCGGTAAAAACGTCACAACAAAATCCGCTGTTGTATGCAACGATTGTAGATACCATCCCCAGTAATGGGTATGAAGTGTTTAACTGTCAGGTGACAGCCGGTGTTGACACAGAAATTGCAGGGGGCGGGCGGATTGGATTGTTTGGCCACGTGATTATCCCTGCAGCAAGCTACAAATATCATGATGAATTGTTTTCTCCAGTAGTTGGGAACGTTGGGCACATGGCCTTTGGAATTGGTGCGCGGAGCATGGTTACGTTGGCGCAATCAAAAAA
>Ga0214921_10012007_pt1 | contig 10433 bp, 8 predicted proteins | sample LL1505_MetaG_FD_177992 | JGI IMG/M metagenome (GOLD analysis project Ga0214921, IMG submission 177992) | Freshwater microbial communities from Lake Lanier, Atlanta, Georgia, United States - LL-1505 | ecosystem: Environmental > Aquatic > Freshwater > Lake | place: USA: Georgia | collected 2015-05-28
CCTCGCCCCGTACAAGGTGGCCAGCCGGGAGGTGCAGAGCGAGCCGACGATCGTGCGGGCGGGATCGTTGGTGGTGGGTGGCCGCGCGATCGGCGTGATCGCCGGCCCCTGTTCGGTGGAGAGCCGTGACCAGATCGTGGAGACGGCCCGGGCCGTGAAGGCGGCGGGTGCTACCGGTCTGCGGGGAGGCGCCTTCAAGCCACGCACCAGCCCCTACAGCTTTCAAGGCATGAAGGAACAGGGCCTTGAGCTGCTTGCCGAGGCCCATGCTGAGACGGGCTTGGCGATCGTCACGGAGGTGGTCTCGCCGGAAGACGTACCGTTGGTCACGCGGTATGCCGACGTCTTGCAGATCGGTGCCCGCAACATGCAGAACTACCGCCTGCTCGAGGCCGTGGGCCGGACGGAAGTGCCGGTGCTTCTCAAGCGTGGGCCGTCGGCGACCGTGGAAGAATTGCTGCTGGCGGCCGAGTACATCCTCGATGGGGGCAACCGACAGGTGATGCTCTGCGAACGCGGCATCCGCACCTTCGAGAGCCACACCCGCTTCACCCTGCCGCTGGCGACCGTACCCTGGCTGCACGCCCGCACGCATCTGCCTGTCGTGGTCGATCCGAGCCACGGCACCGGCCATGCGAACCTCGTGGCGAGCATGGCGGCTGCCAGCGTGGCGGCAGGGGCCGACGGCCTCATCATCGAGGTACATCCCGATCCCAAGTGTGCATCGAGTGACGGTGCCCAGACGCTCGACTGCGCCGCGTTCGAGCAGATGATGCAGGTCTGTCGCCGCGTTGCCACCGCCGTGGACCGCGAACTCTAACGGGAGCACGGCTCAGGCAGTGCCGGGAGAGGGGATCAGTCCAGCACGAAGACGGCGATCATCATGTAGAGCACGATGCCGACGATGTCGACGATCGCTGACACGAACGGGTTGCTCATCAACGCGGGGTCGAGGCCGATCGAGCGGAAGATGAGCGGCAGGACCGATCCCACCATCGTTCCCATCATCACCACGCCGAGGATCGTGAGCGGAATCACGAGCGCGGCGGCCGCGGTGGGCGCGTAGGCCAGTGCGAGACAATAGCCCGGAATCGCCAGAAGTCCGCCAAGGAGGAGCCCCAACACGAACTCCCGCCTGAGAATCCGCGGCCAGTCGGAGAGTTTGCAGTCTCCGGTGGAGAGGGCGGTGATCACGAGCGTGGCCGACTGATTGCCGGAGTTTCCGCCGCTGGCAATCACCAGTGGAATGAAGGCCACGAGCCAGACGTGAGGCGACTCCCACTTCGCCAGCACCATCGCGGTGAGCGCCGCCGTGGCAAAGAGAATGGCCAGCCATACCCCTCGCTTCCAGGTCATCGAGACGATCGCCGCTTCGAGATAGCTCTCACCGAGCGGAGAAATGGCGGCGATCCGCTGGGCGTCGTCGGTGGCGTCCTGCCGGACGGTGTCGAGCACGTCGTCGTGCGTGACGATTCCCACCAGGCGGTTGTGCTCATCCACCACGGGAATCGCGAGGAAGTCGAAGCGGGCCAGCTTTTCCACCACTCGGTCGTTGGGCTCTTCGAGTCGGACGCTGATCGGATCCCGCTGCATGAGGTCCGATACCAGGGCCGTCGGCCGGGCGAGGATCAGGTCGCGGAGCGACACGAAGCCGACGAGTTTGCGGTCAGAGTCGAGGACGTAGATGTAGTAGATCGACTCACTATTGGGCGCCTGCGACCGCAGGCGGGCCACCGCCTCCCCGGCGGTGATGTCAGCCGGGAGCGAGGCGTATTCAGTCGTCATCAGGGCGCCGGCCGACCCCTCCGGGCAGGAGAGGAGCATGCGGATGTCGTGACGCTCGGCCTTGGCCACCAGTGGCAGAATCTCCTCGACGAGTTCTGGATCGAGCTCGCGGAGGAGGTCGTCACGGTTGTCAGCGGCCATCCACTCGATCAGCGGTCCCAGGTGTGTCCGGTCGGCCGCCTGCACCAGTTCCACCTGCCGGGGCATGGAGAAGTAGGGAAAGATTTCCGCCTGTCGCTCGACCGGCAGGCAGTCGAGGAGTTGCCAGAGTTCCGCATCATCGAGCCCCTCGGAAAAGTCGGCCACGGTGGCGGGATGGAGTTCCCGGGCGACCTCGCGCAGGCCGTCGGCATCCCCTTCACCGAGCATGACGCGGAGTTCGGGAATCAGGATGGGATTGGCGGTTGGCATGGCGGGCGGGGCGAGAACGGACAGTGGCAGGCGGGACCAACAGCCACGCTGGACGGCCCGCCTATACTGCACGGGTCTTGTTGTCGACTTCCCATGCAGTATGCCATGAACGCTTTCCGAATCGAACGCCGTGTACCGATGATGCCGGGACGGCCGGCACTGATCGCGATCGTGACGGGAGTCCTCGTCTGTCTCGTGCAGGCCCCGCTCCCTGCGGCGGAGCGGTCGGTGCCTGCAGCCACGGTGGTGGCCGAGGAGAATCCGCCGCCCCCCTCCCGGGGCCTCGATCTGCTGCTGTCGCGGGCCTATCTGCCGGCTGATCTCGATCAGCAGGTGTTCGATGAACTTTGGACCACCTGGGAGGAGCCCGCCCGGTCCCGGGCCGAGCAGGCCGCGTTGCCGGAGCGGCGACGGATGACGCTGGAGCGGTATGGACTCACGCCCCACCCCGACGATCCCGCCCGGTCGATGCAGTATGTCGTCGACGCCGCGGGAGCCTGGACGATGAGCTGCCTGGCCTGCCATCAGGGGCAGGTCGACGGCCGGGTGATTCCTGGGCTGCCCAATTCGAACTACGCGCTCGAGACGCTGACCGAGGAGGTGCGGCTCGTAAAGGTGAAACAGCGGAAGCCCTTCGGCCACATGGACATGGGATCGCTGTTTCTGCCACTGGGCACGACCAACGGCACGACCAACGCCGTGATGTTTGGAGTGGCGTTGATGCGGCACCGCGACCCAGATCTGTCGATCGTCCAGCGGCCGCCGCGATTCGATCTGGTCCATCATGACATGGATGCGCCGGCCTGGTGGCACTATGCGAAGCGACGCAGCCTCTACGCCGATGGATTCGCCCCCAAGGGGCATCGAATTCTGATGCAGTTTCTGCTGGTCAAGGAGAACGGACCGGAGAAGTTTCACGCCTGGGAGGATGAGTTCCGCGACATCGAGCGGTGGATCGATTCGCTCGAGGCCCCGAGGTGGCCGTGGGCGGTCGAGAATTCGCTCGCAGACAAAGGCCGCGCCATCTTCCTCCAGCACTGCGCCGACTGTCACGGCACCTATGATCCGGTGGCACCCGCGCGAGAAACCTACCCCGATCGCATCGTGGACATCGCGGAGGTGGGCACCGACCGCGTGCGGTTCGACTCGCTCACGGCAAAGGAACGAAGCGAACTCAGCATGAGCTGGTTCGGCCACATGGGGGCGGATGCCGTCGCCATCAAGGATCGTGAGTCTCCCGCCGGCTACGTCGCCCCGCCACTCGACGGCATCTGGGCCACGGCGCCCTATCTCCACAACGGCTCCGTGCCGACGCTCTGGCACCTGCTGCACCCCGCGGACCGCCCCGCCGTCTGGAAGCGGACGCCGACAGGCTACGACCAGGCCCGCGTCGGTCTGGAGGTGACGGAGATGGAGAAAATGCCAACAGGAACGGGCCAGGAAAAACTCTCCTCCGCTGAACGTCGCCGTCACTTCGACACGTCGAAGCCAGGCAAGAGCGCGAAGGGGCACGACTTCCCCGATGCTCTCGACGAGGAGGAAAAGACCGCCGTGCTCGAATACCTGAAGACGCTGTGATAGCGACGGTTCGGGCCTGCCCACGTCCCATCGCCGGACGTTCGCTACGGGCATCCTGCCCTTCGCTCACTCGATGCTGACTGCGCTCCGGCATCCTGCCTACGCTTGTCAGCAACGCCGGCTCTCGGGACATGGGCAGCCCCTCACGGCGGCGTTCCCGGCCAAAGATCGCCTATCCCCCACGACGCCCCGAACTTTTGCTACCGTATTGGCGGAGACGCAGCCCGTTGAAAACAGCCCCCAGGGAGCCGACCAAGTGACCCAGTTCGAACGTGCCAAGAGCGGTGAGATCACCCCCGAGATGAAGTTCGTCGCCCAGCGCGAGGATCTCCCCGAGGAACTGATCCGCTCGGAGGTGGCCCGGGGCCGGATGGTGATCCCGGCGAACAAGGTGCACCTCACGAAACGGCTCGAGCCGATGGCGATCGGGATCGCCGCGCTCACGAAGATCAACGCTAACATCGGCAATTCGGCTGTCACCAGCGATGAACAGACGGAGCTCGAAAAGCTCCACATGGCGGTCCACCACGGCGCCGATACGGTGATGGATCTCTCGACGGGCAAAAACATCGACACGATCCGGCAGGCGATCATCGACGCGTCGCCGGTGCCGATCGGCACCGTGCCGATCTATCAGATGTTGGAGGAACTCGGCGGCGACATCGACGACATGCGGCCGCAGCACTTCCTCGACATGTGCGAGAAGCAGGCGCAGCAGGGCGTCGACTACATGACCGTCCACGCCGGCCTCCTGCAGGAGCACCTGTCGTTGACGATGCAGCGGATCACCGGCATTGTCAGCCGCGGCGGCTCGCTGATCGCCCGCTGGATGATGACCCACCGCCAGCAAAACCCGCTCTACACCCACTTTGAGGATCTCTGCGACATCTTCCGTGAATACGACGTCACCTGGAGCCTCGGAGACGGCCTGCGGCCCGGCTCGATCGCCGATGCCAGCGACGAGGCCCAGTTCGCGGAACTGCACGTGCTCGGCGAACTGACACGACGGGCCTGGAAAAAGGGCTGCCAGGTGATGGTCGAAGGGCCGGGCCACGTGCCGATGGACCAGATCGACATGAACATCAAGCGGCAGATGGAGGAGTGCGACGAGGCACCCTTCTACGTGCTCGGCCCGCTGGTCACCGACATCGCGCCGGGCTACGACCACATCACCAGTGCGATCGGCGCGGCACTCGCCGGCTGGAGCGGCGCGGCCATGCTCTGCTATGTGACACCGAAGGAGCACCTGGGGCTGCCCGATGCCGAGGATGTGAAGCAGGGGGTGATCGCCTACAAGATCGCGGCCCATGCCGCCGATCTGGCCCGGCATCGCAAAAACGCCCGCGTGCGCGATGATGCGTTGTCGCGGGCCCGATTCAACTTCGACTGGAACGAGCAGTTCCGGCTGTCGCTCGATCCGGAGACCGCGAGGAAATACCACGACCAGACGCTGCCGCAGGACACCTTCAAAAGCGCCCACTTCTGCAGCATGTGCGGGCCGAAGTATTGCTCGATGAAGATCACCCAAGACATCCGCGACATGGCAGCGGCCGAGGCCACGAACGGAACCGAGAGCGAGCCGGTCGCGATCCAACTGCCGTAGGGCTGCCATTGCGGTAGCTGGGCTGAAGCGTCGGACGGCTTGTTCTGGAGGTTCTGCTGGTGTCCATGCGACTTCGTTTCGTGCTTCCTTTGATCGGTCTGGTGGTTTCATCGGCCTGCGGCAGCGCTCGGGCCGATGAAGCCGTGGTGCCGTCGCCCATTGCCCACTGGACGCTGGACGACCAGGGTGGCGAAGCGCGGGACAGCGTCGGCACGCACCACGGTGTCATCCATGGGGCGGTGCCGCACCCGGGAAGGATCGATGGGGCGCTGCTGTTTGATCGCAGCCGACAGGATCACGTCAGCATCCCGTATTCGCCAGACTTCGAGCGATCCACGTTCACGGTCTCGGCGTGGGTGTGGCTCACCAAGCCCCCGACATTTTCCGGCATCCTGGGGACGAGGTTCGGCGGGATGCCATTGTTTGATGTGAAGGTCAACACCGACAAGGTGCACGGGGACATCGGTGATGGCAGCCGCTGGATCGAAACGGCTGTGAATTTCTACAAGGACGACGTTGGCACGGACGAGCAGGGGGGCGATCTGGATCTCCAGCGGTGGTATCTCGTCACGTTTGTGATCGACAACAATCGCAAGGAATGCCGGCTCTATCTCGACGGCGACCGGAAAAAGACGATTCCGTTCACGGGGAATCCACGGCTCATGCAGCCGGAGGGCGTGATGCACATCGGCAATACCGGCGCCGGGGAATTCATGGACGGCGTCATCGACGACGTCCGCATCTGGAGTCACGCCCTCACCGACGCGCAGGTGAAAGCCCTGGTCGCCTCAGACAAGTGATCTGCGGAGCGAGAACCCTGCCGCGGCCGACGCGATGCCACTCGACAGCAGGTTGATGCCGATCAGCGTTCCGAGGTACAGCCCCGCCTGACTGGCCGGGCTCGTGAGCAGAATGCCGCCGAGCACCGCCGAGATGATGCCGTCGAAGAGGATCCAGCCGCGGGGGAATTCGCGGGGCACGGAAAATGCGGCCGTCAGCTTGGCAGCCGCCTGAAGCAGGATCAGGATCCCAAGAAAGGTGACAAGGGCGTGAATGCCCTCGACCGGAATCGCGAGCATCGCCACGCCCGCGACGAGGGAGAGCGTTCCGCAGACCAGCGTGAGCCAGAAGCCCCGCCACGTCCAGGTGCCGGCAGTCATTCCAAGCTGCGAGATGCCGGCGGCGATCAACGCGCCCCCGCAGAGATAGTCGATGACGGTCGATGCGACCCAGGGAGCGGCGATCGCGAGGATGCCGAGCACCGTCAGCACGCCGCCGAGCCCGAGGCACCAGCGGGCGATTTGCGGTCCTGAAAACTCGATGGAACCATTCGGGGTGTCGAAGGCGGGCATCAAGATGTCTCCTTGGTATCACGATGGCGATAGGCAACACCCCCCATCCTACTCCCGCGGCGGAGGGCGGAGCGAATTCGGCTCTGAGACCAGTCCGGGCTCGTTGGAGTTGATTATTTGGTATGGAGAATCCGTGAGGGGTTGACCGGGCCCCAAGAGCCGGCGTTGCTGACAAGCGCAGGCAGGATGCCGGAGCGCAGTCAGCATCGAGTGAGCGAAGGCCAGGATGGCCGTAGCGAACGTCCGGCGATGGGGTCAGGTCAGACCCGAACCGCGGCCAACTCGCGAGGTGCGCGTGTCAACGATTCAATGCTCACCGTAGGAACTGACTAGTTATTTCCGCGACCAGAGCGTGCCGTCGGCACGGTCCTCCAGCACGACGCCCGCCTCGGTGAGCTTGTTTCGCACGAGATCAGCCGTCGCAAAATCCTTGCCGGCTCGGGCCCGGGCCCGGATTTCGATGACGAGTTCCATCAGCTTCGCCACCAGCCCCTCGTCGGCGCCGCCGGTCTTGGCCTGCGGTTCCTTCAGGAAGATGCCGAGCGTGCCGGTCAGTTCGCGGAGCACGAGCATCATGGCGTCGAGCGTGGCAAGCGATTCTGGCGAGGCCTTCTTCTCCAGTCCCTGCTGGTCGATGAACTTGTTGGCGGTTCGCACGAAATCAAAGAGCGTCGCCATGGCGATCGCCGTGTTGAAGTCGTCGTCCATCGCCCCCAGGAATTTCTCACGGAGTGCCTTGACCTCTTCGCCGGCGGTCCCGACGGCCGCATGGCCCGCCCGGCGGTCGCGGCAGGGCAGGGTATAGAAGGATTGACCGCTGACCCGCTGATACCGCGTGAAGAGCCGCTCGAAAGCCTCGAGCGCCCGGGCACTTTCGCCGAGCGGTTCCTCGCCGAAGTGGATCGGGCTGCGGTAGTGCGTGGAGAGCAGGAGCACGCGGATCACCTCGGGACGGTGCCGGGCCAGCAGGTTCTTGAACGGCTCGGCTCCGGTCGACTTCGAGATCTTGGTCGCTGTTTGGGTGACAGCTTGCGCGGCGGCGTCGTCAGACGGCGACTCACCCGCACCCCGTGGCCGTCCTCCCACCTTTCCGGCGGCGCCCGCGGCCTGCATCAGTCCGTTGTGCATCCAGTAGGTGGCCATCGGGCAGTCGTGCAGTGATTCGCTCTGAGCGATCTCGTTCTCGTGGTGTGGGAAGATCAGGTCGAGCCCACCACCGTGGATGTCGAAGTGCTCGCCAAGGATCGCCCGGCTCATCGCCGAGCACTCGATGTGCCAGCCTGGCCGACCGGGGCCCCACGGGCTCTCCCACGACGGCTCGCCCGGCTTGGCCTTCTTCCAGAGCGCGAAGTCGGCTGCCGATCGCTTTCTTTCGGCCGTCGAGCCCCCCTCGCCCTGCATCGCCTCGACCGAGCGGTTGGTGAGTTTGCCGTAGTCGGCATCCCTGGTGACGTCGAAGTAGACGTCGCCGTCGGACGCATAGGCACAGCCTTTCGCGATCAGCCCCTCGATAAATGAGATGATCGTGCCAATATGCTCGGTCGCCTTCGGCATTTCGTCGATGCTCTCGACGCCCAGTACGGCCAGGTTGTCGAGGTAGTCGGCGGTCATCTCCGTGGCGAGTTTCGCCATCGTGGTGCCCCGCGCCGCGCTCTCGGCGATGATCTTGTCGTCGATGTCGGTGATGTTGACGACCCAGGTGACCTTCCAGCCCGAATACTCGAGATACCGTTTGACGGTGTCGAAGATCACCGGCCCGACCATGTGGCCGATGTGGCTCGGCTTGTAGACCGTCGGGCCGCAGAGATACATGCCGACGTGGCCCGGCTTCACCGTGACGAGAGGCGTCTTCTTCTTGGTGAGTGTGCTGTAGATTTCAATCGTCGGGAGGCCCGCTGCCGTGCCAGCCGTCGTGTTCAAGTCGGTCGTCGCCATCAAACGTCGTTGCTCCAGTCCTTGTGTTGATTCCATTCCGTCGCCACAGCGTGCGGGTCATCTCAGGTCGGCCTGATCCGCTCCAGCAGCACCACGCACTCCGCCGCAATTGCCTCTTCGGTGCCGATGGGACCGACTCCCTCGCCGGTCTTGGCCTTCAGCCATACACCGCTCTCGTCGATGCCGAGAATGCCGGCGATCCGCTGGCGGATCGCCGGACGATGCGGCAGGATTTTGGGCCGCTGGGCGAAAATCACGCAATCCAGATTCGCGACCCGCCAGCCGGCGGCGGCCACACGAGCCGCGGCCAACCGCAGCATCTCGGCCGAATCGCGGCCCTTGTTGGCGGGATCGGTGTCGGGAAACAGTTCGCCGATGTCGCCCAGTGCGGCCCCCCCGAGGACCGCGTCGGTGATCGCGTGCAGGAGCACGTCGGCATCGCTGTGTCCCAGGGCCTGCCGGTCGTGCGGGATCGTGATGCCTCCGATCACGAGGCCCGTGCCGGGGACGAGCCGGTGGGTGTCGTGCCCGAGGCCGATGCGAATCAGTGTGGGTGACGTCATGCTGCAAAGCTCTCCGAGACGGATCGACAAGGTTTTCCCCTATACTTTCGCCATGCACAACTCCAATCGTGGCGGGCATGCCGATCCCGGCGGTGCTGCCGTCATCTCGGTCGACTCGCTCGCCAAGGAATACCGCGTCTACGACAAGCCGGAGGGCCTTCTGGCCAGCGTGACCGGCCTGTTTCACCGTACGAGCCGAGTGGTGGAGGCCCTGCGCGGCGTGAGTCTGTCGGTTGGCAAAGGGGAGTTCGTGGCGCTGCTGGGCCCCAACGGCGCCGGCAAGACGACTTTTCTGAAGCTGCTCTCCGGGATCATCACGCCCTCAAGGGGTTCTGCTCGCGTGCTCGGCCACGTGCCGTGGGAACGTGCCGACGACTTTCGCCGTCGGTTCGCCCTGGTGATGGGGCAGCGAAACCAGCTCTGGTGGGACTTGCCCGCCGCCGAGAGCTTCCGGCTCCACAAGGAGATTTACCGGATCGAATCCGCGCGGTTTGATCGCACCCGAGACGAGCTGGTCGATCTGCTCGGTGTCCGTCAGCTGATGCTCCAGCCCGTCCGCGAGCTGTCGCTCGGCGAACGGATGAAGCTGGAACTGGTCGCTGCGCTGCTGCACGAGCCGGAGGTGCTGTTTCTGGACGAGCCCACGATCGGCCTCGACGTCGTCGCCCAGCACACGATCCACGCCTTTCTGAAGGCTGTGCAGGCCGAGAGACGGGTGACCGTGGTGCTCACGACGCACTACATGAAGGACGTGGCCGCGCTCTGTGAACGGGTGGTGGTGATCACGCACGGCAGCATTCTCCACGACGGGCCGCTGGAAGAGATCGTCGATCGCTTCACGACGCACAAGATCGTCACGCTCGACCTCGACGCCACGCCAGCCGCGGGGCGGCTGGAACGGTTTGGCTTTCCCTGTGAGATCCGCGGTCCGCGGGCGACGCTCCGCATCGACCGCACCCGGATCGCCGACGTGCTGCCGGAGATTCTCCGCAGTGAGGACGTGCGTGACGTGTCGGTGGAGGATGTCCCGCTCGAGGAGATCGTGGCGGAACTGTTTCGCGCTGCACCGAACCCCAGCGTGCCAAACCCAAACGTGGCGGGGGCGACCGCATGAGCCTTGCCACGCCCGCCGCTCCATCTTCTTCGACCACCGTCAGCCGCCCGTTCGCCGGCCTGCGGACCTGGTTCACGATGCTCGCCATCTGC